>Ga0194060_10001206_pt1 | contig 18612 bp, 14 predicted proteins | sample SepL225m_MetaG_FD_163427 | JGI IMG/M metagenome (GOLD analysis project Ga0194060, IMG submission 163427) | Anoxic zone freshwater microbial communities from boreal shield lake in IISD Experimental Lakes Area, Ontario, Canada - Sep2016-L222-5m | ecosystem: Environmental > Aquatic > Freshwater >...
CGCGCACGCGCTGCCGCGTGCGCGAGATTACAAGCAACGATGAGGGCATGGCGACGGGAGCGATCTATTACGATGCAGACGGCGTCGAGCAGTTTCAGGAGGCCGAGGTCGTGATCCTTGCCTGCAACGGGGTCGGCACGCCGCGGATCCTGCTGAATTCGGCATCGCCGCGCCATCCGGACGGTCTCGCGAACTCGAGCGGGTTGGTCGGCAAGAACCTAATGTTCCATCCCTACGCCGCCATCCGCGGCGCCTTTGACGAGCAACTCGACGGCTACCGCGGCGCGCACATCTACGCCTGGAGCCAGCAGTTCTACGAAACGGACCTGTCCAGAGGGTTCGTGCGCGGCTATACCTACCAATTCTCGCGCGGCCACGGCCCCGTGACGACAGCGCTATGGGGCATGGGTCTGGGCCGGATACCCTGGGGTGCGGATCATCACCGGGCCTTACGCAGGTGGTTCGATCGCAGCGCCGGCATGCTTGCCATCTGCGAGGATCTGCCGGAGGAACGCAATACCGTGACGCTGGACCCGGTGCTGAAGGACGCACACGGCATCCCGGCGCCAAAGATCGACTACACGCTGAGCGAGAACAGCCGCAGGATGCTGGATCACGCCGTGGCGCGGGGCAGCGATATCCTGCGGACCGCCGGCGCGCAGGATATCGCTTTCGAATCGCCCGTGCCAGGTGCTGGTTGGCACCTGATGGGTACCGCACGCATGGGAACGGACCCCGCGCGCTCAGTGGTGAATGAGTGGGGGCGCTGCCACGACGTGAAGAACCTGTTCATCGTCGACGGCAGTATATTCGTCACCGCAGGGGGCGTGAACCCTACCGCCACAATCCAGGCGCTGGCGCTGTACATCGCCGACAGCATCAAGCAGCGGCTGGCCAACCTGTTCGATTGAGATGACGATGCAGAAAACGACTTCGATCGCGGGTACGGCGGCATTGTCCGCGGACGAGCGCCGCGCACTTCGATGTGTGGCCGGCGCGATGATACCGGCTAGCCAGGAATACGGCGTGCCCGGCGCGGACGACGACGCAATTTTCGCCGACATATTGGCGAGCCTTGGACCCGACGCGCCCCTGGTCAGCACAGCGCTGCAGCGCCTGGACGCCCTGTGCGGAGGCAATTTCACCGGCCAGGGCGTCGCCGCACAGCAGGCGGCGTGCGCGGAACTGCGCAAGGAATCCGCGCCGCTCGCCATGGCGCTGGCGCGCGTCACGATCCAGTGCTATTACCGCGACGATCGCGTTATGCGCTCGCTGAACATGGAGCTGCGGCCGCCATATCCGCTTGGATTCGAGGTGGAGTCCGGAGACTGGTCTTTGCTCGATCCGGTTCGCGCACGCGGGAAGATGTACCGCGACACCCCATGAGAACGCCGAATTTGCGTCCCGTCCAGCAAAGTGCGCGTCCCGCACTCATCGCAGAACCGCGTCCGTGTGACATCCTAACTCGCCGTTCACACGAGACAATCGGCATGCGACCACGCACCATTGCCTTCTTTCCTCAACGATTGTATTTTCGCGTTCCTGTCCGGCAGCTTTCGCTTGTCGTCGGCCAGCCATGAATGAATGCTGCGCCGTCATGAATCGATGACCCTGAGCACAGGAGCTGCCGTGAACAACTTCCGTATTCGCCATTCCCTGGTCGCGCTGGCTATCGCCCTGTCGGTACTATGCTGCGGGTTCCCGTGTCAGGCGCAGACTTGGCCCGCACGAACCATCACAGTCGTGATGCCCTATGCAGCCGGCGGCGCGACCGATGTGGCAGTTCGCGAAATTGCGCGAAAGATGGCGGACGATTTGGGCCAGCCGATCATCATCGAAAACAAGCCCGGCGCCGGCGCCATGATCGGAGCGCAGTTCGTGGCGCGAGCCAAGCCGGATGGATATACGCTGCTGACCGCGGTAGTGGCCAACATGGTGACCAGCCCGCTGACGTCGCCTGCTTTGAGCTATGACCCACTGAAGGATTTCAGCCCAATTTCTCTGCTTAGCACGAATCCCCTGATTCTAGTGGCGTCGAAGAGTTCGGGTATCAAGACATTCGCCGATATGCTGCGCGGGGCTCGCGAAAAGCGGGGTACGCTCGCCATTGCATCCTACGGCTATGGCACACCTTCTCACCTCGCCATCGAACTGCTGATGACCAGTGCGAACATCGAAGTCATCCACGTGCCTTACAACGGCTCTGCGCCAGCCATGGTGGATGTACTCGGAGGGCGGGTGCCGTTGCTGATGGATATCTTGCCCAGCCAACTCAAGACCATGGAAAAAGGCGATATGGTTGGCATCGCAGTGGGCCAAAGATTCCGGTCCGTACTGGCGCCGGCGGTGCCTACTTTCGAGGAAGTCGGCCTTCCCGGTTTCGAGGCCTCAACCTGGTTCGGGATAGTTGCGCCGGCAGGGACACCCAAGGTCGTGATCGCGCGACTGAACCAAGCGGCACATCGCGCGCTGTCCGACCCTGAGCTGCAAAGGAGCCTGCTTGCACGAGGCGTTCAGCTCCAAGCAACGAGTCCGGAAGAATTCGGTTTGATGATCCGCGCAGACTACGATAAATGGGGTGCCGTCATCAAAGCTGCGGGTATCAAGGCACAATAAGTTCCGCCGCGATCTTACAAACGCAAAAGACCATCGCCAAGCAACAGGATTACAACATGACAGATATCCTCCCTGCCGAATCCTTTAGGGGAACGATTGGCCGCACCTACCGAAGCTCTACGCCGTCGTGGCCGCAAGCTGTGAAGGCACGCGCCGGAGCGCCCAACATCGTGCTGCTGGTGCTCGACGATGTGGGGTTCGCGCATCTGGGCTGCTACGGATCGGATATCCACACACCACGGATAGATGCGCTGGCCGCCAAGGGGCTGCGATACACCAATTTCCATACCACCTCGATGTGCTCGCCAACGCGCGCCGCTTTGCTTACAGGACGCCAGCACCATGCGGCCGGTATGGGCACCATCGTCGAATGGTGCACCGGCTACCCGGGCTACCAAGGACAGGTGACTCGCCGCGCTGCGACCCTGGCGGAAATACTTCGACCACATGGGTACAACAACCACGCCATCGGCAAGTGGCACATGATGCGCATGACCGATGCGACCGCGGCCGGCCCCTTCGACTACTGGCCATTGGCGCGCGGTTTTGACCGCTACTACGGATTCCTGAGTTCGCTGACCGACCACTGGAATCCGGAGCTTTTCTGCGACAACCATCCGATCTCGCGTCCCCAAAAGAGTGACTATCACCTCAGCGAGGATCTGGTCGACAAGGCCATGGAATACATCCGCGATCAGCAGTGCGCGTCGCCGGGCAAACCGTTCTTCAGCTACGTCGCACTTGGCGCCTGCCACTCGCCGCACCACGTGCCACAGCGCTACATTGATCGTTACAAAGGACGCTACGATGAGGGTTGGGACGAGATGCGCAAGCGCTGGTTCGCGCGCCAACTCGAGCTCGGTATCGTGCCGCCCGGCACCCAACTGACCGAGCGCAATCCCGAGGTCAAGGCGTGGAGCGAGCTCAGCGCCGACGAGCAGCGACTGTGTGCGCGCATGCAGGAGGTGTTCGCTGGTTTCCTGGAACACACTGACGAGCAGGTGGGCCGTCTGGTGGACTTTCTCGATGGCATAGGCGCGCTAGACAACACTCTGTTCGTCGTGCTCTCCGACAACGGCGCCAGCGACGAAGGCGGCGCATTGGGCAACATCAACATACGCAAGCACTATGCCTTTGTCGACGAGTCGTTGGAAGAAATGCTGGCCCAGATCGACAAACTGGGCAGCGAGCACACCTACAATCATTATCCCAGTGGCTGGGGCTATGCCGGCAACACGCCACTGAAGTGGTTCAAGATGGACACGCACGGCGGCGGCATTCGCGACCCGCTGATTGTGCACTGGCCGGCAAAGGTACGCGCCGCGGGCGAAATCCGAAGCCAGTATCACCATTGCGTGGATTTCGTTCCAACAGTGTTGGAGCTTCTGGGCATCGAAGCGCCGGCCGTGCATCAGGGTGTGCCGCAACTTCCGATACATGGCGTGAGCATGGCCTACACTTTTGCCGACGCCCATGCCCCCACGCGCAAGAAAATCCAATACTTCGAAATGCTCGGTGACCGGGGCGTGTGGTGTGACGGCTGGAAGGCCGTAGCACGCCACACCAAGGGTACCGACTTCGAGCAGGACCGCTGGGAGCTGTATCACATCGATGAGGACTTCTCCGAAAACGTCGACCTGGCTACGCAGCATCCGGACAAACTCCGCGAATTGGTCGAAATGTGGTGGTCGGAAGCAGGACGCTACGATGTGCTGCCGCTGGATGACCGGGACCGCGAGCGCACGGCGGCGAGCCTGCGTGCCACCAGCCGCCAGCGTTATGTCTACCGCGCCGGGATGGCGCGCATCGACCGCCTGTCAGCCCCCAACATCGCCAACCGCTCCTACCGCATTCTGGCCGACATCGATGTGGCCGACGGTCGCACCGAGGGTGTGCTGTTCGCTGCAGGGGGGCGCTTCGGAGGATACGCTCTGTTCATGCAGGCGGGGCGCCTGGTGCACGAATACAACTGCGGCGACAACCGCAGGATGGTAGCGGAATCCCCCGGGCTCATTCCACCGGGGAGGCACCGTGTGGGCTTCTCGTTTCGCAAGACGGCTCCACTGGCCGGCAACGGCACGCTGCTAGTGGATGGCGAAACGGTTGCGACGGTCGTCATGCAGGGCATGTGGCCACTGCTGCCCAACGCTACCGGCGCGCACTGTGGTCGCGATGATGGCAGCCCGGTCAGCGAGCGCTACGCCTGCCCCTTCAGCTTCACCGGCAGGATCGGCGAAGTTGTAGTCGAACTCGATGACGACCAGGAAATCGATTTCCTCAAGGAATACCACGCCGCGCTGTCCGACGACTAAGTGTAGCCGCCTGCTTCAGCGTAGGATGGCAATTGCTGCGCGGAATTATGCATAAGTAACAGGAGGACTCATGTCAAGACACGCCAAACGACCGAACATCCTCCTCGTGATGGTCGATGAACTCGCACCACAAGCCACGCCTATTCACGGGCATCCGGTGGTACAGGCTCCGAACCTGCAGCGCCTGGCGCGCCGCGGTATCGTATTTGACAACGCGTATTGCAATTCGCCACTGTGCGCACCTGCCCGCGCGGCTTTGCTAACGGGCCAGCTGACCCCATCCATCGCCGCCTGGGATAACGCCGCCGAGCTGCCGGCGTCCACTCCAACCCTGGCGCACTATCTTCGCCACCTCGGCTATAGCACAACGCTATGTGGCAAGATGCACTTCATCGGCCCAGATCAGTTGCATGGATACGAGGAGCGGCTGACCACCGACATCTACCCGGCCAATTTCGCGTGGACGGCCAACTGGAGCTTGCCTCCAGACGCCCCCAATCCAGCCGGCGTTTCAATGCGGCCGGTGGTCGAAGCTGGACCTTGTGTGCGCAACATGCAAATCGACTACGACGACGAAGTCGAGTTTAGGGGCGTGCAGAAGCTGTACGACCTGGCACGCGCAGAGGCGCAGGACAAATCCTTCTTTCTGACGGTGTCATTCACCCAGCCGCACCCGCCCTTCGTGACCGACCGGCGTAACTGGGACCGCTATGACCATGCCAGCATCGACATGCCGCGCGTCGGCCCAATTCCGGTAGACCGCCTCGACGAAGCAAGCAAGAGCCTTTACTACAACCATCGGCGCAACCGCTACACGATCAGCGACGAACACGTGCGCAACGCGCGCCATGCCTACTACGGGATGATCAGCTGCGTCGATGAAAAACTCGGGCATCTGCTTGACGTGCTGGAGGATACGGGACTGGCCGACGACACCATCGTCGTGTTCACCTCCGATCACGGCGAAATGCTGGGTGAACGCGGCATGTGGCTGAAGATGACCATGTTCGAGTGGTCTGTGCGCGTACCACTGGTGGTGTCTTTCCCAAGCAGATTTGCGCCACGTCGCATCACCCAAAATGTTTCGCTGGTGGACTTGCTGCCTACACTGATCGATTTGGCCAGTGCCGGTTCGCCGCCGGCACCGGTTGACCGGCTCGACGGCCATTCGATGCTGCGTCTTCTCGAAACCGGCGTCGACGCCGAGTGGTCCGATGTTGCGATCTCGGACTTCAACGCTGGCGGCGCCCCGGGCCCGCTACGAATGGTCAAGCGCGGAAACCACAAATACGTGCATTTGGCGGGGCACCCGCCAATGCTGTTCGATCTCGCGGCGGACCCGGATGAACTCGCCAACCTTGCCGGGCAAGAGGGTGTGCGTGAAATCGAGGACGGGCTGCGGGCTATTGCGCTGACGGATTACGATCCGCAGGACATTCGCGCCAAGGTCCTGGCCAGCCAGAAGCGCCGACTGTTCATCAAGAGCGTGGACGAACGCTCGACCATGGCCGGAAACTGGGCGTACGAATCGCGGCCTGGGGACGCGCAGCGCTTCGTGCGCGGCGGCGGGTTAGCCGGGGGTGAACACGCCACCAAGGCGCGCGCCCGGTTTCCTTACGTGGAACCGGCAGCCGAGAACGCAGCCGATTAAAATCTGCCCAGGGGTGCCCCCATACGCCTGAACGCCACATATTGCTCGATGAACTTTCATTGTCCCGTCCGCAATGAATAAGCGGACATTGAATCAAAGTTCTGGCGTAGGCGTTTGTTGATGCTGGTCAGACGAGGTCTGGCGCGAGGATTGCTCCACCTGCTTCCAATTTTTCCTGCAAAGCTTTCACTTCGAGTCCACGCATCGGTTCCCCGTCAGACGCGCACATGGCCGCTGCCGTATGCGATAAGCGCTACTCGGCCGCTTTCAGGATCATATCGGCCGCCTTCTCGCCGATCATGATCGCCGCTGCGTTGGTGTTACCCGAGCAAATCCGCGGCATCACTGAGGCGTCGGCGACGCGCAGGGCCTCGACGCCTTTCACGCGCAGTTCCGCGTCGAGCGGCGCGGCCGCGTCGGCCCCCATGCGGCAACTCCCCACTGGGTGATAGACGCAAAACGCCTTGTCTCGCACGAACGCAAGGATATCCTGATCCGATTTGCAATCCGGTCCCGGGGTCTGTTCGGACTCCACTATTGCCTGCATTGCCGAGGAATGCACCACAGCGCGCCCCAGCTTTACCGCTGCCAGCATGCTGGCAACGTCCGCTGGATGATCCAGGTAATTTGGTTGGATCGCCGGTGCGACATCAAAATCGGGCGAGATAGCGTGCACGCTACCACGCGCTTCCGGCCGCAGGTTGCAAACCGTGAGCGTAAATGCCGAGAAGGGATGAAGCTTCGGATCGACGCGGTCGCTGGAGTAGGGATAGAGCTGGAACTGGATGTCCGGTCGGGTCAGCGCCGAATCCGATCGCACAAAGCCACCCGCAATCGCGGCCAACCACGTGAGCGGGCCTTTGCGCGCCAAAAGATAGTGCAACACCATGCCGGCCTGGCGCGGATAACTTTGCAAGACATCATTCAAGGTAATCTTGTCGCGCGTGCGATAGATCAATCTGGATTGCAGGTGATCGTGCAGGTTCTCGCCAATTCCCGGTGAATCATGCACCAGCGGAACGCCCAGTCGCGCCAATAGTTCTCCAGATCCGACCCCGGAAACTTCGAGTAGTTGCGGAGACTGGATTGCGCCGGCCGAGAGTATCACTTCGCGGCGGGCGCGCGCGTTCGCAATGCCATCTGCACCCCGGTACGTGACGCCCACGGCACGCTTTCCTTCGAAGACAATCCTGCGCGCCGGCGCCCGCGTACGCACCGCAAGATTGCCGCGACCCTTGGCATTGCCCAGAAAAGCAGTCGACGTACTGCAGCGAAGGCCGTTCCTCACCGTGCCCTGGTAATAACCTACGCCTTCCTGCACTGCGCCATTAAAGTCAGGGTTACGTGGCATACCCATACCGGTGGCGGCGGCGAGGAAGGCCTCCGCGATGGGGTGCGTCCCATCCGGAAAATCGCTTACCGCCAGCGGCCCACCCGCGCCATGCCAGGGATCTGCGCCGCGCTGCTGGTCTTCGGATCGCTTGAAATACGGCAGCAAATCTGCATAGCTCCAGCCTGAACAGCCCAGGTCGCGCCACTCATCGTAGTCCTCGCGTTGACCGCGCACGTATAGCAGGCCGTTGATCGAACTCGTGCCGCCCAATACGCGGCCGCGCGGCTGCTTCACCCTGCGGTTATTCAGAGCGGGCACCTCTTGGGTTTCGAACATCCAGTTCACGTCGCGATTGAACATGGTCTTGCCGTAGCCGAGCGGCACATGAATCCAGATGTTGCGGTCGCGACCGCCGGCTTCGAGCAACAGTACGCGGTGGCGGCCGTCGGCAGAGAGCCGATCGGCCAGCACGCAACCCGCGGAACCGGCTCCGACGACGATGTAGTCGAATTCTTCTGTAGCCATCCTTGTTACGAGCCCTCTACCCTTTCAAGGCGCCGGCAGCTAGCCCGGCGACGAAATAGCGGTACAGAAAAGTGAACAACACGAACAGCGGCAGCGCGATCAACGTTGCGCCGGCCATGATGTCGCCCCATCTCAGGTCGTTCGAGCCGAGCATGGATGCGAGCGCCACCGGCAAAGTCTTGTTCTCGTCGCTCATGATCAGGACCAATCCGAAAACGTAGTCCCCCCATGACAGCAGGAAGGAGAAGATAGCCACCGTCAGGATGCCCGGCAGCGAGAGCGGCAGCACTATGCGCAGGAAGGCCTGCAGGCGCGTGCAGCCATCAACCATCGCCGCTTCCTCCAGTTCGAATGGCATGGTCTTGAAAAACCCCCAAAGCAGCCAAACACCCAGAGGCAGCGCGATCGCGAGGTGAGCACCGGCAAGCGCGTAGAGCGAATCCGCAAGGCCGATGTCGTTGAACAGGGAAAACATGGGGATGGCCAGCATCAGCGGCGGAAACATATAGCCGAAAAGCATGGCCGCGACTATGGCGATCTTGCCGCGAAAATGCAGCCGTGTCAGCGAATAGGCAATAAATATCGAACAAACCACTGTGACCACCACAGTAACGCTTGCCACGATCAGACTATTGGCGAATTGGACTGGATAATCGGTGAGCTGGAGCAGGCTCTTATACGACTCCCAGTCCAGGGGTCCAGGAACGAGCGAAACCTTGGTGAAGAGATCGGCCTGCGCACGCGTACTGGAGAGAGCCATCCAGTAGATCGGGAAAAACGAATACAGCGAGACCAGCAGCACCGCCGCGTACAGCGCGATGCGACCGAGAATATGCTTTGCGCCAGTACGCCGGCTCATTTTTCGTCCAGGGGAAATAGTTTCAGGTAGATCAGAATCACAACAGACAGCATGACAAACGAGATTGTCGCGACAGCTGCGCCCCCGCCGACGTCGAACGACTGAAACGCCTTGCGATAGGCCAGCACCGGCAGGGTCTCGGTGGAATTGACCGGTCCCCCTTTGGTAAGCAGCCACACCACATCAAACTTGTTGAACATCCAGATGCCGCGCAACAGCACGACCACCGTAAGAACCGGCTTGAGACCCGGCAGCGTGACATGCCAGAAGCGATGCCAGGACCCGGCCCCATCGACCTTTGCCGCTTCGTACAGCTGGCGCGGAATGCTCTGCATCCCGGCAAGTACGCAGGTCACCACGAACGGCGTCCAGATCCACACGCTCACCAGCACGATAGTGGCGGTCGCGCTCAAGCGGGACGCCGACCAGTCGAACATGGGGATTCCGGCGCTCGCCAAAAGCGACTTCACCAGGCCATAGCTGCCATCGAGCAGCCATTCGATCGTAAGGCACGCGACCACAGTTGGGAGCAGATAGGGCAAAATCATTACACCGCGCGCAATGCTCTGCCCGATAAAGTTCTGGTTGAGAATCAGGGCGATGCCTATTCCGAGTACAACCTGCAGCGCTATCGAAGAGCACGCGATCACGAGTCCGTTTCCGAACGCGCTCCAGAAGTCGCGATCAACCAGGATTCGCGCATAGTTGTCCAGCCCGACCCAGATCGGCTCGCTGATGAAGGATTCAAGTTTGTACAGTGACAACTGCATTGCGTGCAGCAGCGGAATGCCGATGACCACGGCGACCACCAGCAGGCCGGTGAGCAGGAACGAGACGATGGCAAAGTTTTTTTTCATGCGGACCCGTAAGGAAACCGGCACCGGGCGTGTGCCCGGCGCCTTACTGGCAGACTCAGGCGGTGATCACCTGCCGGATTTTCTCGCCGGCCGCCTTTACGCATTCGGCGTTGGACATCCCCTTTAGCACCTTGTTCTGCAGCATCTCGGGGAACACGTACGACTCGAAGACTTTGGCTGGCCGCACGTCCGGTGTCGGGCCGTCCGAGTCGATTGAGTTGATCACCATCTTCTTGTCGGTGATCCACGATTGCATGGCTTTCACCGTCTGCGCGTGCTTCTCGATCAGCGGATGCGCCCACCAGCGCTTGTCCTCGTAGACGTCGAGCCGCGGCGGTTGAAAGTGGATCGGGGCGGTGTGCAACCAGTTGATGTAGTGATTGTCGATGAACCAGCGCAGGAACTTCATTGCATCTTCGCTCTGTTTCGACTTGAGCACGACGAAGCCGTCGTAGCCGTTGTTTACAGCCTTGGCATTGCCCTTGCTGTCCATGTAGGGAAAAACGCCGAACTTGTCGGCGAGGGTTGGCGCGCGCGCCTCTATGGTCTCGACAAGACGCCCTGAGTACGCCGAATGCGCCACCTTGTCGGTGGCAAACAGGCCGAGCAACTGGGCGTAGCTGGCCGAATTCATGTTCGGCGGCATCGTCTTGTACATCTCCGCGTACATGTCGAGATAGCGGCCGATGCGTTCGGAGTTCTCGGCACTGTCCACAATTACGTTCCAGTTCTTGTCCATGACGCGCACGCCCTCCGCCCACAGGAAGGCGAACGACGTCCAATTACTGGCACCGTTGCTCGCTATCGGGAATATGCAGCCGCCGCGATCGACGTTGCCGTCTTTGGATACCGTGAGCGCGCGCGCATTCGACAGATATTGCTCCCAGGTTTCCGGGATTTTCAGGCTCTTCTCGGCGTACAGGTCCTTGCGGTAATAATTGGCCGCGAGATTGTAGTCGTACGGGTACCACCACACCTGGCCCTTGATCGGAAACAGGATCTGCGGCCCCCATTGGTGTTTCTTGGTCATCTCCGTCACCGGGATCAGGGCGCCCTGATTGGCGAGAATGATCATGTGGGCGATAAAACCGATGGTGGCGATATCGTAAGGCTGACCCGCCTTGATGGAGGCCTGTATCTTGGGAAAGGTGTCGTCGATCGGGGTCGAGTCGATGATGACCTTGGTACCGAACTTGCGTTCGTACTCCGCCGCGGCGACACGCAGCGCGCGGTTGGAGTCAACCGAGGTTTCGTTGTTGAGAAAGCGCAGGGTGACGTTGGACTTGGCATGCACGCTCGGGAAACCGAGAGCGCCCAGCGCGGCTGCGGCTGCGCTCGCCTGCATCAGCGCACGACGTTTCCCGCTTGGCGCTCTGTCGCCGGACTGCGCGGCTGCGGGGCTTGCATTCATTTCATTTAGGTCTGACATGGTGGCTCCTCCTATGGTTGCCGGATTACGAATAACACAAGTGCTGCTTCCTCTATCTTCTGTTCAATCGTCGCTCGCTCAATCGGTCGAACATATGCAATCTTGCCGGATGCAGCCGAATCGGAATTTCGTCGGCTGCGGCGATGGCATCGTCGCGGTCGAAAAGCGCAAGAAGACGCACACCTTTGAGCGTTCCGCTGACGCATGTCTGGGCGCCGAACTGCTCCACCCGGATCACCCGCAGAATCCCGTCGGCGCCATCGGCAGCCACCCGCTCGATGTGCTCCGGGCGTATGCCGAGTTGCACCCCCGGCCCGCCTGCGTCAAGTGCATCGGTCAGTGGCAATTCAAACTCGCCCGAGCGAAACCGCGGCGCCGTGTCTGTGCCGACCAATTCGCCCTCGACAAAGTTCATTTCCGGCGAACCAATGAACCCGGCGACGAACGCATTGGCCGGCTGGTCGTAGAGTTCCAGGGGCATACCCACCTGCTGCACCAGGCCGTCCTTCATCACGACGATGCGATCACCCAAGGTCATGGCCTCGATTTGGTCGTGCGTGACATACACCATGCTGGTTTTCAACTCGGCATGTATGCGGGCGATTTCCTCGCGCATACGCACACGTAGCTTGGCATCCAGGTTGGACAGCGGTTCATCCAATAGAAACACATCGGGGTCGCGCACCAGCGCGCGACCGAGCGCGACGCGCTGCATCTGGCCTCCTGAAAGCTGCTTTGGTTTTCTTTCCAGCAACCCTTCCAGGCCCAACAAACCTGCTGCGTGGCGCACGCGCCGGTCGATGTCCGCTGCCTCCAAGCCGCGCATCGAAAGCCCGAAGGACAGGTTGCCGTACACTGTTTTTTGCGGGTATAGCGCGTAGTTCTGGAACACCATGGCGATGTTGCGATCCTTGGGCTCCATTTCGGTGACGTTCCGACCGCCAATCCAGATTTCGCCCCCGCTGGGTTCTTCCAGCCCGGCGATCATGCGCAGCGTAGTCGATTTTCCGCATCCGGACGGCCCGACAAACACCACCAGTTCTCCGTCCTCGATATCCAGGTTGAAATCCATTACCGCGTGCGCGCCGCCGCCGGAATAGGCTTTGGAAATGTTCTTTAGGGATACGCGCGCCACGGTCTATCGATCCGTCTTCAAGAGTACCGCACCTTGTTCCATTGGACCCACGGTTCGCGCGTAAATCGACAGCCAGCCGTGTTCGTCCGCGGGTTGGAATTCTGCCGCCCGTGCGCGTCGCGCCTCGATCATCGCATTGTCCACTTCGAGGGTCACGCTGCGCTTTTCTATGTCGATACAGATGCTGTCCCCATCCTCGACGAGCCAGATCAGCCCGCCCATCGCCGCTTCCGGCGAAACCTGGCCGACGGCAATGCCACGGTTCAAGCCGGAGAGCTGGCCATCGGTAACCACTGCCACGCTGGTGCTGAGACCCGCGCCGTCGACCGCGGAGACAAAACCGGAGGCAAGCGCCATGCCCGGACCGCCGCGCGGCCCCATGCCTCGCAGCACCGCAACCGTGCCCGGCGTAATTTTCCCCTGTTTGAGCGCCGCCAGCGCAGCATCCTGCGAACGGAACACGCGCGCCTTGCCGCGAAACACCAGTGCTTTCGCGTCGGCATTGCCAACTTTTAGTATGGAGCCGTCTGGCGCGAGATTGCCGCGCATCACCACTACCGAGGGTTTGCTCGAAATCGGATTGTTGATGCTGCGCAACACGGTACCTGGTTCCCCTGTCTGCGCCAATATGGCGCGCCAGGATTCTCCGCTGACGCTTTTCGCATCGAGATGGGCGAGCCCTTCCAGGCGCTTGAGCACTGCGCGTGTTCCACCAGCCTGCTCGAGCTCACCGATGCGCGTGCTGCCGTTGGGCCGCACCGCACATAAGAGCGGCACGCGCGGACCAAGCCTATCGTAGAGTTCGTAGATATCCACGCCGCAATTCGCCTCCATTGCCACTGCCTGGAGATGGCGCACCAGATTTATCGAACCCGACAATGCAAGCCCCACCATGACTGCGTTCTCAAATGCCTGCGCTGTCATGATTGCGCGCGGCTTCAAGTCCTCCCAAATCATATCGACTATACGTCGACCGGCGGCCTCGGCAAATTCGAACATGCGCGGACTGTTGGCCAGCACCGGCGTCGAGCCCGGCAGTGCCATGCCGAGCGCCTCACAAGCGATGTGCATCGTGTTCGCTGTGCCCATACCGGCGCAAACGCCCGGCCCACCGATTGCAACATCGCACATGCCCGCAAGCTCGTCTTCGGTGATCTCTCCAGTTGCCACTTTGCCTACGTTCTCATATACCTCTTCGATGTCGATGCGCCGGCCATTGAATTTGCCATCAGGTTGATAGCCGCAAGCCACCATGATACTGGGAACATTAAGCCGCGCCGCTGCCATCAGTTGGCCCGGTGCAGTCTTGTCGCAGGACGCCAGGCACACCATACCGTCCAGCAGTGCGCCTTCGACTTGCACCTCAATATCGTTTACCAGCAGGTCGCGGCTGGGCAGGATGTAGCGGCCCTGACGCCCGGCGCTGGTTATGAAATCAGAAGGGGCCGCAGTGTGCACTTCGAAGCCGATGCCGCCGGCCGCGCGTATTGCAGCCTTGACCCGAGCCGCCACGCCGTCCAGATGACTAAAGCAACTAGACAGTTCAGAGGAGGTGTTGACGATCGCGATCTTGGGCTTGAGGATATCCTCGTCGGTAAGGCCGAGCGCTTTCCACTGCGCGCGCCGCACGGCCCAGCGAGGCGTACCCGGTTCGAAATTGCTGCGAAGCACCTTCTTGCTCATGTCTTTTCCTTGTTTCCTGCTTTGGCTCGACCTGATTCCGCGGGAAATGGCGTGCGCGAAGTGGAGCCGCGGATCACCAGGTCATTGGGCAGGCAATGCGTGACCGCATTCCCGCCTGGCTTGCGCATGCGTTCAACCAGCAGTTCCGTCGCAAGCCGCGCCATTTCCTCGAGCGGCTGGCGTACCGTGGTGAGATCGTAAGCGTCCCAGGACGCCATCTCTATGTCGTCATAGCCGACTACCCACAGATCCTCGGGCACACGCAGTCCCCGGTTCCGCGCGCCGTCGATCGCGCCGAGCGCGATCACGTCGTTGGCGCAGAAGACCGCGTCCGGCGGCGCAGCAAGGTCAAGAAGTCGCAAAATAGCCTCGCGCCCGCTCGCGTGGGAAAACGTGTCGACGCGCTGATACAACTGGAGCGGAAGCGGCTCATTCTCTCGCGTCAGTGCTTCGCGAAAACCGCGCTCGCGCTCGCGTATCGTGCTCGGCTCCAGCGATCCGCCGATTAGCGCAATGCGACGGCCGCAGCCAAGCAGGTAATGCGCAATGCGTGCTGCGCCGCCCGCATTGTCGCTGGAAATCTGATCACAGACACACCCTTCCACCGTCCGATTGACGAGCACCACGGGGGTGCGGCTGTTCATTGCATCGCGCAAAAAGGGCGAGGCTGCCGTGGCCGTGGTGAGTATCACACCGTCGACAATTCCCTGGCGCAGGGCGATGCTCGCCGGCTCATCGCCGCCATGCTCCGAATCCCACACCACCATGCGTAGTCCGGCACGCGCCAGCTGCGTACCGATCACCTGCAACATGGCGGGGTACAGAGGATTGGATAGCCGTGCCACGACCACACCGATCGAGCCGGTCTGACTGGTCTTCATGGCGCGCGCCATCGCATTTGGCTGGTAGTTGGTTTCAGCGAGAGCGCGCAAGACCTTGCTGCGCGTCTCCGATCGCACGCCCGGATGACCGGCCAGCACTCGAGAAACAGTCGCCTGCGACACACCAGCCAGCCGCGCCACACCTCGACTGGTGAGACTATCGCTGTGCTCGCGCGCGACGGCCTCTTTTGAATACGTATTCAAAATTGGACTGGCGAAAACGCGCCGCAACGTAAGCTACCCATGCTCTGTGACTCCGCCCTGCGCTACGCAGATACCCGCACAACACCCAGCATCCAGGATCCTGAACTAACGATCATGCGTGAATACGTACTCAATTATCCGTGGATTTTGAAACCTGTCAAGCACGCACACCCATCTGTGTTGCGAGTTCGTGATCTGTCCGATTCTGTAGCACGACACCTGTACCGAGAACCAGAAAGAGGGCATGCGGGCATTTGCAGAAAAGCGCAAACCTCGCTTCCAAGGTCGTTAGTTGTTGTCTGCTCTCGAGCGGACAATCTGGCGTACTTACGACTTACCTTTGCCTATTTGCGGTCCAAGTTATTGCCACATTCTGCTGAACATAATCGCCGCAAAGTTCGGATAAATGGGGAAAGAACCAGTCCTCACCTCAGCGCCCTTTCCACGCGGGGGCACGTTTTTGCGAAAATGCCAGTGGACCTTCGACAAAATCCTCGGACATGCGCATCGATTTGACTGCGGGGTAGCCCGGCTGCGCACCAAGCGCGGCTTCGACAGACGCTTCTCCGAGCCCACGCATGACCGTCTGCTTCGACGCGCGAATTGACATCGGACTGCACTCGATAATCTTCGCCGCCCAGCTTCGTGCGGCGTTCATCAGGTCGGCGGGCGCAACAACGTCGTTCACGAAGCCCAGCACCTTCCCCTCGTTTGCATTGACGCGGCGGCCCGTCAGGATCATGCCCATGGCTTGCTTCAGCCCGATCTGCCGCGGCAAGCGATGCAAACCACCGGCGAGGGCTGCAAGACCGACACGGGGCTCGGGAAGCGCAAACACCGCACGTTCAGTTGCAATAATCAGATCACAGGCTAAGGCAATCTCAAATCCACCTCCCATAGCGACGCCATTGACGGCAGCGATAAGGGGCTTGTCCAGATCGAATCGTGAAGTAATGCCGCCAAACCCGCTAGGTGGGCGTTGCATCTCCCCTCCCATAGCCTGGTGCTTTAGGTCATTGCCCGCGCAAAATGCGCGATCACCTGCCCCCGTCACAATGGCTACCCACTGCTCTGGATCCGCGGCAAATTCGTCAAAGATCGCAGAGAGTTCGAAATGTGCCGGCGAGTGCAGCGCGTTCATCACCTCCGGTCTATTCAGCGTCACAATCGTCAAGCGTCCCTCACGGGCGAGCGAACAAAATTGATTTTTCACAATCACCTCCTATTTCATGGATTTTGCATCAACCATGGTCAAATGACTCCACAGGTAAAACGCCGGAACCGGTTAAACGTATCGGATAGGCTACATCAAGCCTCTGTAAGGTTCCCGGCCTCTTCGGTTGCCATTCCCTTTTCTCTCAGGGAATAACAATACGACCGAATAGCTATTGGCCTAGCGCGATCCATGAAGCAAGTCTTGACGCCAACGACCGAATGACGAAACGAGCATACTGAAGGGTGTCGAACGAGTCCGGTCACTGCGATAATGGCGTTCCAATAAATATCATTAGAAATCTATGACACAAACAAAGAAAAAGCGGCTAGGCCGAGTTGACCTAACTGCTTAATTTACAACGTTTTATTGGTGCGCCAGACAGGATGAATCTGGGAACTGGAGCGAGGCTCTAACACTGCCTTAGCCGTCGGAAAGCGATGCCAGTTGAAGGGCAGCTCGGAGAAGCCGGCCAGCATCAAGGTCGTGTTGATACCGCAGAAGCGGTCACCTGACGCCTGACGCGAATTCAGGCCGACGCCAGTTCCTCATCACGCCGTTTGCGCGGCGCCTTCGGCTTCTTGATCGTGACGTGCGGCTCCAGGCCAGCGACGGTGGCCATGTCGATCAATGCTTCCAGTGAGAACAAGCTGATCTTGCCGCGCACCAAGTCGGACATGCGCGGTTGCGTGATGCCGAAGAGATTGGCGGCCTTCGCTTGAGTATTGCCGCAGGTCTTCACCCAGCCCTGTAGTGCCATCATCAACTCGGAGCGGGCACGCATGCTGGCGGCCTGCTGCGGCGTGTCTTCGATGGCATCCCACACACTAACGAATCGCGTTTGCTTTTTCATGGCTGAGTCCTCATCAATTCCTTGTATCTTTTCCGCGCCAGCTTGATGTCCTTCTGGCTCGTCTCCTGCGCCCTCTTCTGAAAGCAGTGCAGGACATAAACCGCGTCGGCGAGCTTCGCCAGGTAAATCACGCGGAAAGTTCCCGCCTCATCCCAGATACGGATCTCCTTGACGCCTGCGCCGATGCTGGGCATGGGCTTGGAATCGTCGGGTTCCTCGCCCCGCTGCACCTTGTCCAGTTGAAACCCGGCATCCTGGCGGGCTTTGTCAGGGAAGGCGCGCAGGACCTCGATGGTGTCACCAAGGAATTCAGCGGGCTTAATCATTGTCGGTGGAATATACAATAACTTGTAACTATGGCGCAAGGGGTAGAAGAAAACCCCGGCCGGAGCCGGGGCGGTGTGGCCGGACTGGCGCGGATTGGTTCCCCACTGAGGAATCCGGAATCCATTTTGTTGCCACAGCCTCACCGCCGCCTACGCACCGACAGATATATGGCGCTTCTGCGCGCAAGTGAGAATGTTGGTCTGCGTGTTCCGATTGGCCATGCGCCGCACCGCACTCATAGATTCCAGACGTCCCTGATCAGTTACAGCCGAAGCGTTCACACTCTAACTATGACACAGACAAAGAAAAAGCGGTTAGATCGAACTGATCTAACAGATTGATTTACAACGTTTTATTTGTGCGCCTGGCAGGATTCGAACCCACGACCCCTTGGTTCGTAGCCGATCGTACTAATCTCGCTTTTTCTATTTTAAAACAAATCGTTACGGTCATGAAGTTGTGTCATTGTTTTGCCATTTAAGCAGAGATAACCCATTGAATTGCCTAGATACGGCATTAGCCAATGACACAGTGTTTCACCGCGGATTTTGCTCATCACAAAGGTTCGATCTACCTGAACAAATCAGGCGAACTGCAGTTCGATTTTACCGGCGCGGCGACGCACGGGTCCCACGACGATTTTCACGTCGTGACCCAACTTGGCCACCAGCTCCAACAATTTCGCTTCGCTGACACCGCGAAACTGTCCTCGGGTGATGCGCGATATCTTCGAC
>Ga0194060_10001207_pt1 | contig 18597 bp, 18 predicted proteins | sample SepL225m_MetaG_FD_163427 | JGI IMG/M metagenome (GOLD analysis project Ga0194060, IMG submission 163427) | Anoxic zone freshwater microbial communities from boreal shield lake in IISD Experimental Lakes Area, Ontario, Canada - Sep2016-L222-5m | ecosystem: Environmental > Aquatic > Freshwater >...
CAGTTGAGCCGGATGTAAAGGCTAAAAGGCTGACATCATCTGAAGCGGTATCACAAGGTTGGTGTACTCCGGTGAATTTATTTGCAGCGATAAAGATATCTGATTCTGCGCCGCCACCATAAATTAAAGTTTTCCCACCATAATTTTTAACAGCGGTCCATTCATCTAAGAATCTGTGATCGACAAAAGCAAATTGAACTTTGGCAATTTCTGCGATCTTCTCTAATTCGCCAGTTCGTTGTAAATGGATTGTGGTAACCGCAACTGCGCCAACCCTTAGTACCGCAAACCAAAGTGCCACAATCGATGCATTATTTGGACCGCGCAGCAGAATTCGATTTCCTGGCTGCACCCCGATACTTTCCAAGTAGAGTGAAATTGCATTTACTTGATCAAATAATGCACCGTATGAAATGGAACCCTCGGCTGCTATTAAAGCTGTTTTTTCGCGGCCGACGCGGACCATGGTTTTATCAAGCAAAACTTCGCTGGCATTTAACCGTTCTGGATAAATCGGCGGCGTCGTTAATTCCGGCCATTTCTCCTTTGGCGGTAAATTTTCTCGGGCAAAAGTATCTATATGAGCTGAGCGAAACATTTATAAAACTCTCGCATTATTAATTACAATTTTCTTGTAATCCCCGCTCTTAACCAAGTTACGAATCCGATCAAACCCATCCCAAATTTCTACAAATGAAGTCGTAAGCGGTGAAATTGCTACTCGTATTACATTTGGATTTCTAAAATCTGGAAAAACTTTTGATATTTTGCGCATTGCTACCGAAATCTGAAAAGCATCTTCGTGGAGCAGCGAGATGTGGCCACCTCGATGGCTTGCAATTCGCGGTGTTCCAAGCGCAAAACCAAGATCTTTTAACCACTCCTCAAATAAATCGATCATCAACTCGGTACCAAGAGCTGCTTTGGCCTCGATCGCTTGAATAGTGGCTTTTTCAATCATTCCAAATGAAGTCTGAACTGCGCGCAATCCAATTACTGGTGGTGTCGCAATTTGGAAACCGCGAATGCCTTCAGCGCGTTCAAAAAGTGGCCCCATGCCAAATTGATCTCCTTGGGCAAACCAACCTTGAATTGGAACTCGAACTTCATTTTGAATTTTCTTATTTACATATAACCAACCTGGCGCGCCAGGACCACCGTTGCCATATTTATAGGTACAGCCAACTGCAAGATCTACGCTATCTCCATCGTAATTAAGTGCAATCGAACCAACAGCGTGCGATGCATCCCAGAGAGTTAGCGCGCCACATTTGTGAATTAATTCGGTTAGCCCCTTAACATCATTGCGAGCGCCGGAACGATATTGGATTACTTGAAATGTAACCAGCGCAACATCATCATTTAAATATGGAGTTAAAATTTCAGAAGTAATACGTTCTGGCTCTTCGACTGATTGCGATGAATTTTCAATCATCACTAAATTCAAGCCAAATTCTTTAGCTAACCCTTGAAGGATGTAACGATCAGTCGGAAAGTTAGATGTATCTGTAACTATTGTTTTGCGATCTGGTCGTGCTTTGATGGCGCTTCTTGCTAACTGATAAAAGTTTACCGAAGTGGTATCGCAAGCTAAAACTTGTCCGGCAGCCGCGCCTAAAGTTGCGCGGCCAATTAAATCGCCAGTCTTTTCCGATTCGTCTACCCAATGGCTCCAACCATCAACAACTTCACTACCCCATTCGTCGCGCAGTAAGGTATTTAGCGCATCTATAGTTGCAATAGGTAATCGGCCGAGGGAATTACCATCTAAGTAGGAAACTTCCGGGTCAGCAATTAAGAATTTGCCTCGATACTCCGCAAGGGGGTCCTGTAGGTCCAGTAATTCTGCATGAGCACGATCGGTTTTACGCATTTCGGAAGAGTACTTTAGAACCAAGTACTTTTACATCCCATAAAAAGCCGAAACGTTTAGAAATCTTTAAGATCAAGATCCTTTGCGATAAGGTTGGAAACATGTGTAGCAAAGTGAGTTGCAAGAGTTGCGGTAAACCCACTTGGAGTGGCTGCGGAGAACATATAGAAGATGCACTCCATGATGTACCAACCAAGGATCGATGCCAGGGCCATGTAAACGAGCCAGCAGAACCTGGATTCTTCAGCAAGCTACTCGGTAAGAATTAACAAAATAGGTTGTATAGCGCTGCTCCTTTAGAATAGTGCCATGCAGATTCCAAAGATCATTCTGTACTACGGCTTTACGCCAATTACAGATCCAGATGCGATTCGTCTTTGGCAGCAAAACCTTGCGGAGTCGCTAAATCTAAAAGGTCGGATTTTAATTGCAAAGCATGGCATCAATGGCACAGTAGGTGGCGACATTGAAGATCTTCGCAAATATGTGAAACTCACTAAACGCTATCCTGGATTTAAGAAAATAGATTTCAAATGGTCCGATGGTACCGGTAATGATTTCCCTAAATTAAGCGTAAAGGTAAAGAGTGAATTAGTTGCATTTGGTGACCCAGATGAAATTTCGGTAGATGAAAATGGTGTTGTGGGCGGCGGAGTACATCTTAAGCCTTACGAAGTCGATAAATTAGTTGCAGAACGAGGTGACGAAGTCATTTTCTTTGATGGTCGCAACGCATTTGAAGCAAAAATTGGCAAATTCAAAAATGCAATTGTTCCAAATGTAACTTCGTCACGTGACTTTGTAGATGAGATTGAAAGTGGCAAATACGATTACATTAAAGATAAACCAATCGTTACCTACTGCACTGGTGGAATCCGTTGTGAAATTCTCTCTTCGGTTATGAAAAAGCGCGGCTTTAAAGAGGTTTATCAAATCGAAGGCGGCATTGTTCGCTACGGGAAAAAATTTGGAGACGACTCACTTTGGGAAGGTTCGCTCTTCACTTTTGACGCCCGTTTAGCGATTGATTTCTCTAATAAAACAAAGGTCATAGGTGAATGTGAAAGATGCTCAAAGGCAACGAAACAGTTCTACAACTGCGCGAATTTAGCCTGCCATGAATTGGTTCTACTCTGTGATGAATGCGCTAATTATGATGTAAATAAAGGCTGTATTCATGAACATACCAATACGCGCGATTCAGAAATGATTGGCTAGAAAGTCTAAAGATCTGTTAACAGCCCGCCATCAATAATAAATGGCGCACCAATGACAAACGAAGCATCCGAGGAAGCTACGAAAGTGATCCCGGCAGCAATTTCATAAGGCTGGGCAGCTCGGCCAAGTTTGGTTACATCAGAATTAAAACCAAGGTCATCTAACGGTTTACCAATCGCCAACGCATGAGCAGTAGACATGTCGGTATCTACTCCCCCAACAACTACTGAATTAACTCGAATTTTATCTTTAGTGTAATCAATTGCCATCTGGCGGCTTAACGCAACTACTGCGCCTTTGCTTGCTGCATACGCAGCAACTTTCTCCATCGTTGCATAGGCATGTACTGAGGCGATATTTATGATTGATCCACCACCACGTTTCCGCAGAAATGGGATTGAATATTTTGATACTAAGAAAACTCCTTTTAAATTTGTATCTAAAACGTTATCCCATTCATCTTCGGTAGTTTCATCAACTGATCTGAATAGAAAAGTGCCAGCATTATTTACAACAACATCAATACCGTTATTAGCTTCCCCAATACCATTTACCACGTCTGCTATCGCTGCTGACTTTCTAAGGTCGCAAACTTTAAAATTTACTTTTAAGCCAGAGCCAGCCATCTCCTTAACCCAAGATTCGCCAATCTCTGCGCGCAAACCTAAGCCGTAAACAATCGCACCTTCTTGCGCAAATCTAGTTGCGGTTGCTTTTCCGATACCCGACTCCGCACCAGTTACAATTACAACTTGCTTATCGAATCGGTTAGGAATGAACAAAGCCTTACTTGGCATCGAACTTAACCTTTTTTCGTTTCATATCAACGCTAAGCGAAACTAATACGATAACTCCAGTTATAACGGTTTGCCACCATGGATCGATATGTGAAGCAACCATGCCACTTGCTACAACTTGCATGAGTAACATTCCTAGAAATAACCCAGTTACTGTGCCTTTTCCGCCAAATAAGCTGGTGCCACCAATAACCATGCCAGCAATTGCCAACAATTCCCAGCCAGAGCCAAGTGTGAACCAGGCACTGCTGAAATGTAACAAGGATAAATAACCGGCTAATGCAGCGCCACAACCAGTTGCCATAAATAGCAGTAATTTTACTCGGTTTGTATTGATACCAGCAGTTCGGGCAGCTTCAGGATTGCTACCAATCGCCGCAATAACCTTACCAAAATTTGTTTTATTTAATATAAATTCTCCGACAAATATTAAGATGATAAAAATGATTATGCTGAAATATTTTCCAAGAGTCGAATCTTTAAATCCTTCATGCAAATCTGGGAAATCTGCGATTCCTTTGCCCTCAGAGACAAAAGTCGCCAAGCTCTTGCACATAAATAACATTGCTATGGTTGCAATAAAGGATGGAACTTTTCCATAAATTACAACAAGCCCATTAATTAGGCCAACCAAAATCCCAGCACCTAAGCTAATTAAGAATGCGCTCAGCATGCTAAAGCCTTGGTGCGTCACCAAAATTGCGGAGGTTAATGCGCTAAGCGCAGCGGTAGCACCAATCGAGATATCAAATTCGCCTGAAGTTATGAGTAGCACCAAGAAAATTGATGCGATTCCAACGAATGCAATCCCTTGGACAACCGAGAGAATGCTTGCGTAGTTTGCGAAGGACGGATTAAGACCAGCAAAAATCCCAAATACCACAGCTACAAAAATTAATCGTTTTACAAATGGTGATAAGGCCGAAAAAACTTTCAGGTTTAATTTCATGATTGACCAATCGCCATCATCATAAGCTCCTGCTCCTTATTGATATCTCCGGTCATTTCGCCTCTCATTGCGCCTCCTGAAAAAACCAAAATCCGATGTGATAGCGCTAAGAGTTCTGGGAATTCGCTAGATACTAAAATAATGCCTACACCTTGCTTGGCTAGATCACTGATAATTCGATATATCTCAGCTTTTGAAGCAATGTCAACACCTTTTGTTGGTTCGTCCAACATAAAAACGATTGGCTTTGCGAGCAATCCCTTTCCAATCAGAACTTTCTGTTGATTTCCACCACTTAAATTTCTGATCATCTCGTAAATATCTTGTGGCTTAACTGCCAGTGATTCGGTAATTTCGGCCGCAACTTCCTTCTCTTTCTGCTTATTTAGCAATCCCATTTTCTTGAACTTATCTAAAATACTTGCAGTTGAATTCGATTTTATTTCTAAGTTAAAAAATAAACCTTCTAATTTTCTATCTTCAGTTACATATCCAATTCCAGATTGAATTGCAGAGGGAATATCTTTTGAAGTTATCTCGCTGCCTTGCAATTCAAGCTTGCCAGCTAATACTCGGTTGTCGCCATATAGCGCGCGCAGGATTTCAGTTCTTCCAGAACCAACAAGACCGCCAAGGCCAAGAATTTCACCAGCATGTAGGTCGAATGAAAATTCGGAAACCATAATTTCGCCTGGTTTGCGGGGGTTCTCCACAACCAAATTACGTGCTGAGAAAATTGCTTTTGCATCTTTGGATAAAACGTTCTTCTCTGGATATAAGTCGCCTAATTTTCTACCAATCATGTCGCTTACGAGCTGATTGGCATCAAATTCTGATCTTTCGCTAGTTCGAACCGTTTTCCCATCACGTAAAATTGAAACTGCATCGCATAGTTCTAGAATTTCTGGAAGCTTGTGGGTGATAAATACGGTAGTAAACCCACGTTTCTTAAGATTTCGAACTATCGAAAAAAGATTTGCAATTTCATCAGAAGTTAAACTTGAAGTTGGTTCATCTAAAACGAGAACTTTGGGATTCTTATAAAGTGCACTCGCTATCATCAAAATTTGCTTTTTGTGCAGGCTTAGTTCTGATACGAGCTGGTCGGCGGTTAAAGGTATTTCATTATCTTCAAGAAATTTTCTAATCTTTTGCAATCCATTTTTCTTTGAATAAAACCCTTTGCGGTTCATCGCTAATTCGGAAAGTAAAATATTCTCTGCGACCGTAAGAGTGTCAGCTACTGTTATTTCCTGTGGAACTATTGAGATGCCTCGTACTTGTGCATCAAGCGGTGAACTCATTTTTACTGATTCACCAGCGACATTAATTTGACCTTCGAAGGTTCCACTTGCATAAATTCCACTTAAAATCTTCATCAACGTGGATTTGCCTGCGCCATTTTGGCCAATTAATCCATGGATGGATCCAACTTTAACTTTTAAAGAAACATCATCGAGGGCAATTACCGGTCCGAAATTCTTATAAATTTTTATCATTTCAAGGGCGTAATTGTTATTGGATGAACTTGCCATTCTTATTTACCTTCCCTCAATTGAGTCCTCAACTTGCAAATAGTGATTCACCTAATAAGTGAACCAAGCTACTAAAGAACAGTAGCTTGGTTCACCATTTTTGTCTTACCCCTATTTAGTGACTATTGCTTTGCTACTCGAGCATCAATTGCATCAACAACTGCGTAATAAGGTGCCAAGCCATCTGCGAAGATGATAGGTGTTGGCAAATCATTAGCGAATTGTGCTGGCGCGTTGCCACAAATTGCGTTAGCAACTAAGTCAACAGCCATTTGATGTTCTTCGTATCCTGGTTGTGCAGCAACCGCAAGGATTTTTCCATCGCGGACTGCATCAAGATTTGGACGTGTTGCATCAGGTCCGATAGCCCAAATTGGCTTACCGATTTGATCTGAGGCACCGGCCCATGTAACTGGACTTCCGCCAGTAGTTCCAACTGCTCCAACTAGATCTGGATTTGCGATCGCAATAGCAACTGCCTTAGCAATAGCTTTTGGTACATCGAATCCTTCTTCAGCTGGCTTTAGAACTTTAACATCAGGATATTTGGCATTCATTTGTGCTGTGAATGAAGAAGCAACTGCATCTTCTACAGGGTTGAAGCCACCTTCAGTAACAGCAACAGTTCCTTTGCCGCCAATTTTTTCACCGATTGCATCCGCTGCGGCTGATCCCCAAGCTTTTGGATCAAATGCTGCATAAGCAATTACGCCAGGATAATCTTCTGGCTTTGCTTGTACGTGACCAATTACAACTGGAATCTTCTTTGCGGCAAATTTTGCAATCAAATCTTTTTCAACTGGATCAACGAAGCCAAGTACAAGTCCGTCAGTTCCAGTTGCAAGTACGCCTTCACCAAGAGTTACAGCTTTAGTCCAGTCAGGCTCATCAGGTGAAACGATTGTTGCGCTCTTGAAACCAAGTGCATTTGCTTGATCCAAGAAACCTTGTTGCCAAAGTCTAAGAGTTGGGTGACCCTTAAGAACTGACAAGAAAGTTATTGATTTTCCGCTCAAATCACATGGTGCTGTTGCCAAAGGTGTGTAAACCTTTGAAGCTGCAGTTCCACCAGCATCGCCACCAGCAGCAGTTTCATCTGCTTTAGATGAGCAAGCTGATAACAAAAGTGCTGAAACCGAGAATATTGCTAATATTTTAAAAATAGCCTTATCTCTCTTTATTTTCTTTACCATCTTTGAGTAATCCCTTTCCTCGAGTGGCTATTGCAACTAGCATCCAATGACTGTTTACAATAAACCGTTATCAGTTATGCTTCATGAATTCGCTATCGAAGTCAAGGGTATTCGGGGGTTATTTCTGCAGGGGGGGGGTTATTTCTGCAGGGCTAGCAATCAAAACTCAGTAACGAAAAGTTATGAACTGCTGAATAGATATCGCTATTAATAAGCTGATGATTACGTGAGGAGATTGAAGCATAATGACAACCATGAGTCTAGATACAAAAAAGCGGGTACAGATTTTCCAAAAAATTCCTGAACTAGGTCTTTTTATTGTTTTCGTTGCAACTTTAATTCTCTTTTCAACTTTCAATAGTTATTTTGCATCTCTTGCTAGTTTAAAAATTTTATTAGTCACCGTTATTTACACTGGAATTGTTTTAATCGGTCAAGCTCTCTTAATGATTGTTGGCGAACTCGATCTTTCGGTTGGAGCAGTTGCTTCACTTGGCACAATTACAACTGGATTAATGCTTGCCGATTGGAATTTGCCGTTACCGGTAGCAGTCATAATTGGAATAGGGATTGGTGCATTTGTTGGATTTCTAAACGGCTTTATTACAATCAAAGTTGGAATTCCTGCCTTCATCACAACGCTATCAATGCTCTTCCTGGCCCGAGGTATTTCATATGTGCTTAGCGGTGGCGATCCGGTTTATCCACTGCCACAAGGCACTGGTAATTTATCCCGACCAATGATTTTGGGTTTTCCATCTGCAGTTTGGATTTTTTTAATTCTCTTTATTACTGCTGATCAATTCGTACGTCGAAGTGTGCTGGGTCGAGAGTTTTATTTAATTGGCGGAAATAAAGTTGCGGCAAAATTATCTGGAATAAAAGTGGATAAAATTAAAATTGGACTATTTACACTTTGCGGTGCTCTATCTGCTTTTGCTGGAATCCTCTTAATGAGCAAACTGCAACGTTCTGATGCGGTAACTGGCCTTGGCTGGGAGCTAAACGTTATCGCCGCAGCAGCCGTTGGCGGTATTAAATTAACCGGCGGTGGCGGTTCCCTAACTGGAGCATTTATCGGGATTCTCTTCCTGCAAGTAATTTTACAAGGCTTAGTAATGATTGGTTTAAATCCATTCTTACTAGAGGCCGTAATCGGTGCTGTGATGATTGTTGCGGTTTGGATTTCGACTCAAAAAACTAAGAAATAGCGACCTTCCTCAAGAATAGAAATTTGAAGAAGAATATGAAACTTGAAATATTTGACGAACGTCGTTGTACTTTAGGAGAAGGTCCTACTTCTAGTGGTTTAAAAAATAGCCACGTGATGTGGATCGATATTTTGTCTTACAAAGTTTTATGGCGAGATATCCATTCTGGTGAAATTGGTTCGTTTGATACACCTGCGGAAGTCGGCTTCGCGCTGCCACGTAAGAACTCCGGTGTTGTACTTGGCCATGCATCCGGTGCAACTTTAAGAGAGGTTGATGGCACTGAAAATCCTCTGCCAAGTTGGTTAGAGGCTGAGTCCGGTCCATTAGCAATTCCAGTTAGGTGGAACGATGCCAAGGTTGCCCCAAATGGCGAATTATTTGCTGGCACTATGGCATTTGATGGCGCGAAAGATGCTGGTTCGCTTTATAAATTTTCAAGAGATGGTAAAACAATTACCAAATTACTAGCACCCGTTTCTATTAGTAATGCTCTGGATTGGACTCCGGATGGAACCACTTTCTATTACGTCGACACCTTAACTATGCAATTAGATAAATTTGATTACGAAGATTCTGGCATTACAAATCGAAGAACTTTAGTAAAATTTGATGAGAGCGACGGAATGCCCGATGGTGGTTGTTCGGATTCCGAAGGCGGCATGTGGATTGGCTTTTGGGGCGGCTCGCACATTCGCCGTTATGACAGCACAGGCAAGAAAACTCATGAAATAAAGATGCCGGTAAAGAACATTACATCTTGCGCATTCGCCGGTGAAAATCTAGATATGTTGATTGTGACCACTGCAAGCGCTGATGATGACGAAAATCCTAAATCAGGAATGACCTTCGCGTTGGAACCAGGAATAAAAGGAAATAAGACAGTACTTTTTAATTAATCTCTAACTCTAATTGCCAAGTTTTGCTTTCTCTTGCTTTCAAAATATTTGCACTTCCTAGCTTCATACATTCATCCAATCGATCAGTTCTTCCTGTCGTTGGTTCCAGAGCTACCCAGGTTGCTGGCTCCCCCGTTAACGGCCAAGCGCCGAAGTTGTAACAAATCCCAAGAAAAGGAATTTCAGTTGGCGCAAATTTCATGGTCAAGACTCGGCCAGATTTCAATTTCTTTAGCTTAACAACGCCATCAATCGGAGCATCTAATACAACTTTATCTGTCAATATTTTTGCTAGCGACACTTCACTCATATCGTTTATGTTGCCGTCACTGCCTATAACTTTCGGCCAAGAATGTTCTGATAAGTGACCGCCATACCAGGCTTCGCCGTCTTCGCCAATCCGGCCACCGTAACCAAATTCTTTTAACATTTTTGGATTTCCAGAAATTTCTATTTTCATATCTTCGTCAATTTTAAAGAGCGGATGTGCCGACCACATATATCTAAATTCGCTATAACCATTATTTGATACCGAATAGCTAAGGGTTATTTTCCTGCCTGCTAATGAAATCTTTCGTGTGAACCGATAATTAAAGAGTTTTCCAGTAACGCTCGCTGAAAAATTTGCTGCGGAATCTGCTATTTTCCAAGGAAGTGACCAAATCTCGCCATGATCTGGCAAAGTTACTCCAGAGTTTTCCGGATATTTTGAAATGCCAATATTAGGAAAACACTCATCGAAACCGCTTATGTCATAACGTTCGTACCCATCACCATATTGCGCAAGCTTTATTGGTCGCGATTTATCGCGCCAAAGCCATTCATGATTATTCTCAAGATCATAGATTTCGACAATTTTACAGCCGAGTTCTGGAACAACTCGAATCCTTAATAAATTATTTTCTATTACAACTGAATCTAGACCAAGATAATGTTCCGCGTAACTTAAAGTTTTCATTTTCCTCCAGTTTGATTAACTAGTGAGATTCTCTACCTACTTGCGAGCCACTTGAACCAACTAGAAAATCTAGATCAACACCTAAGTCTGCTTGCATTACATGTTTAATATATAAATTTTCCCAGCCGCGAGTCGGATTAGCAAAAGATTTCACCATGGCTTCTGATGGCTTTCGTTTTGCCAAATCTTCATCTGAAATTTCTACCGATAATTTACGCGCTTCGACATCGAGAATAATTATGTCGCCAGTTTGAATTAATCCAAGTGGACCACCAGCTGCAGCTTCTGGAGCAACATGTAGGACCACGGTGCCATATGCGGTTCCGCTCATTCGGCCATCACAAATACGCACCATGTCCCGAATTCCTTTTTCGAGAAGTTTTGGTGGCAACGCCATATTGGAAACTTCCGGCATTCCGGGATACCCCTTTGGCCCACAACCACGAAGAACTAAAACTGTATTTTCATCCACATCTAGATTTGGATCATCGATTCGATTATGAAAATCTTCAACACTGTCAAAAACTAATGCTGGACCTTTATGTTTCAATAATTCTTTGGTTGCAGCTGCAGGTTTAATTACAGCGCCGTTTGGAGCCAAGTTCCCTCGCAAAACTACTATTCCAGCGTTCTCCTGCAGTGGCGCTTTTCTTTTACTGATTACGCTTTCATCGTAAATTTCAGCATCTGATAAGTAATCTGTTAGTGGCTTGCCAGTTACGGTTATTGCGCTGCTATCTAACAAATCAGCTACCTCTTTTAATACAGCTAATAGCCCACCTGCGCGATAAAGATCTTCCATTAAATGTTTTCCCGCTGGTAATAAGTTAACAAGAAGTGGGATATTAGATCCATGCTTATCGAAATCTTCAAGCTTTAATGGCACTCCTAAACGTCCCGCTATCGCTAACAGGTGAACTATTGCGTTTGTTGAACCACCTGTTGCAGCGAGCGCAACGATTGCATTAATAAATGAAGCTCGGACCATTATCTGACTAGGTTTCAAATCATCATGAACCATTTTCACAATTAACCGGCCGGTTTCTTGTGATGCTTGCAGTAATCGACTATCGGCTGCCGGAGTGCCAGCAATTCCAGGAATGGTCATTCCGAGAACTTCCGCCATGATTCCCATTGTTGATGCCGTACCCATCGTGTTGCAATGTCCACGACTTCTAATCATTGAAGATTCTGCTCTTTGAAATTTATCTTTTGTCATCTTTCCGGCACGTACTTCTTCGCTCAATCGAAATACGTCAGTGCCGCATCCAAGTTGGCGACCTTCAAAAGTTCCATTTAACATCGGGCCACCCGGTACAACAATTGCCGGAATATTTACCGAAGCTGCAGCCATTAGTAGTGCAGGAATGGTTTTGTCACAACCACCAAGTAACACAACGCCATCAATTGGATTAGCTCGTAATAGCTCTTCGGTTGCCATAGCAGCCATATTTCGCCATAACATTGCGGTTGGACGTACTTGCGCCTCGCCTAATGAAATGCTGGGCATATTGTGCGGAACGCCACCAGCTTCCCAAATTCCTTGTTTTACGCTGGCTGCAATCTCATCAAAATGCGAATTACACGGAGATAAATCTGATCCGGTATTTGCAATTGCTATATGGGGCCGGCCATCAAATGAATCATCAGGAATACCGCGGCGCAACCAAGCTCGGTGCACGAACGCGTCTTTTGTCTGACCAGCAAACCAATTATCGCTACGCATGATTGACCATTCTCTATCGACAGATTGCTAACTGTTAACTATTGTAACTTTCAATTAGGAATTGGGCAATACAACAGGCGCTTGCGAAATTAACCCACCATCAATTACATAGTCTGATCCAGTAATAAATTTTGCACGATCACTTGCTAGAAATGCAACTAATTCGGCTACCTCTTCAATTTCACCAATTCTTCCAATTGGATGTGATTTTCCCCAATCGGCAAAAATTTCAGCCACAGACTTTCCGCCGCTATGGGTCTCAGCAGCAAATCTAAGCATTGGCGTATTAATCGATCCAGGTGCAACTGTGTTTACTCTAATTTTATCTTGCGCAAAATCTACCGCCATTGCTCGAGTCAATGCATTTATCGCGCCTTTTGAAGTTGCGTAAGCCACAACTTGCTTTTGTGAAACATACGACTGTACTGAGGAAATGTTTACGATTGCACCACTGCCGCGCTTTCTAATGTGAGGTACGCCAAACTTTGCAGTTAAGTACATTGACTTAACATTTACATCTAACGTTTTATCCCAAACTTCATCAGTAGTCTCGATCGCATCACCATAAGTTTGAATTCCAGCACAGTTTGCAATCACATCTAGCGCGCCAAAAGTCTTAATAACTTCATCCATCATTGCACTTACTGATTCGCTCTTACTTATGTCAGCGACAAATGCTTTTACCTTTTTGCCAGATGCGATTAAATCTTTTTCCACTTTTAAAAGATTTTCCGAATCAATATCTACCAGCGCAACACTCGCATCTTCATTTGCAAATTTTGTAGCACAACCAAAACCCATGCCTTTTGCAGCTCCGGTTACTAAAACCACTTTCCCCGTAAATTCCATAGAAGAAGAAATCTACCATTTACAGGGGTTTTAACCGCCAAATTTTTCGCTTGGATTTCCAGTTAGCCCAACTCCGTCTACAATAAAAATCGCACCATCTTGCGAGTTAGCTCGCTCCCCTAATTGTTTTCGAGCCGATGTCACAATTAGTCGTTCGCCGTTTTCGCCAGCGAAAGTGCAAGAGCTAGGTTGGAGGACGGGCATATCGATCCGGGAGATTTTTCTGCCAGAAAGGTCATAAATTTCTAATCGTGAACCTCCCCATATTGCAATTATTAAGTAACTTTCGTTAGAGATACACATTCCATCTGGAGCGCCTTTGCTCTCCGCAAAATCAACTAAAAGGCTGCGGTTCTGCAATTTCAAATTATCGAAGTCGAGTTCATACTTCCACAACTTTTTTTCGATGCTATCTACATGAAAGAATTCAGAGTTATCAGAGTTCCACGCAAGTCCGTTTGGAAGTGTCATATCTGTAACAATTGTTTTCACAGTTAGATCTTGCATCAAAACATGTAATCTGCCATGGCCAGATTTGAAGTCTTTATTGCAACTCCCTGCCCAAAGTCGGCCAGCGCTATCAACTTTTGCGTCGTTCATCCTCTCGGCTGGAGTTAAGAAATTATTTGTTAATGCATATCCATCGCTTTTATTAATTTCGGCAAATCCTTCTTCTACGGCAGCAAAATATCCACTAGTTCTGCGTTTTACGATTGCGCCAATTTCACCTGGAACTTTATGGCTAATTAAATTACTGCCATCAATATTTTGTTCATGCCAAGATTTTCCACTTATATCAACCCATGAAATTGTTGAGGAATCCCGATCCCAATTTGGACCTTCGCCAGTATCGCAAATTATTTCATTTAACTGATTTATGACTAGCACTCAATTTCCAATCTCGATACCCAAGATAAAATTTCTCCAATTTTGGCTGACTGTTAACTAAGCCATAATTTAACTACAGAAAAGGTTACTAAACCATGAATATTGAACGCCAAAAGGGTTTGTAGTTAGTCTTTTTCAAGCCTTTGTCGTAGCCTAGAGAAATGACAACGGAGTCAGCTTTTGAAACCGCGCAAGCGCAATTACGAATAGCAGTAGACCAACTCGGCCTTTCTGAAAACGATTGGCAAACCCTCTCGACGCCAAGACGAGTTCTAGAAGTTGCGGTCCCGCTTCGTCGAGATAATGACAAAGTAGAGATGTACAAGGGTTACCGAGTTCAATACTCAACTACGCGCGGCCCTTCTAAGGGCGGAGTTCGCTTTCACCCAGATATTGATTTAGAGGAAACTGTCGCACTTGCGATGTTGATGACTTGGAAATGCGCACTTACAAATCTGCCATTCGGTGGCGCTAAAGGTGGCATTGCTATTGATGCTGCAACTCTTTCTGATCGCGAGAACGAAAGATTGACGCGTCGCTATACCTCGGAAATTTTGCCAATCATTGGACCTGAGCGCGATATCCCAGCGCCAGATGTCGGAACAGATGAGCGCAATATGGCGTGGATGATGGATACCTATTCTGTTAACGCAGGATATTCAGTTCCTGGCGTTGTAACTGGTAAACCTATTGTGCTTGGCGGTTCGCTTGGCAGAAATTCTGCTACTGGTGATGGTGTTGCAATTTCAACTAGAGAAGCTCTGCGCGCTCGCGGAATTAATCCAGTTGGCGCAACCGTTGCAATTCAAGGTTTTGGAAAAGTTGGTTACTGGGCTGCGATTGCACTTGAAAATATGGGTTTAAAAATTGTTGCCGTAAGTGATGTCCATGGCGCAGTCACAGGTTTTAAATCGGTCAGCGATTTATGGAACCACTTTTTAAAGAATAAGAATTTAGATGCACCTGGGACTGATCGTTTAACTAATGAAGAGCTGCTACATCTTGAAGTAGATGTACTAATTCCCGCCGCACTTTCCGATGCGATTACCGGGAAAACGGCGCCTGGAATCAAAGCAAAAATAGTTGTTGAAGGTGCAAATGCGCCAACCACTCCTGAAGGCGATGCAATCATGAACGACAAGGGAATTTTGGTAGTGCCAGATATTCTCGCAAACTCAGGCGGCGTTATTGTTTCCTATTTTGAATGGGTTCAAGACAAGCAAAATTATTTCTGGGACGTGGAAGAAGTAAAGACAAATTTAAATAGCATCATGATGAAAGCACTTTATGAAGTTGAAGCCATGGCTAAAGATCGTAAAGTTACTTGGCGAGAGGCTGCCCACATGTTGGGAGTATCTCGCGTCGCTGAAGCGCATAAATTACGCGGCCTTTACCCATAAAAATAATTTTAGAAATTGATAGAGTTAACTATGACAATTAGCATTCGACCTTTAAAAGCAGAAGATAAGAGCCGTTGGTTAGAGCTGTGGAAAGGTTATTTAACTTTTTACGAAACATCGCTGAGTGACGAGCAGACCGAATTAACTTGGAAGCGCTTAATGGATACTAATTACGGAGTTTTTGGTTTGATGGCCGAAAAAGATGGTGCAATGGTCGGAATAACTCACTTCATGTTCCGCCCTTCCACATGGGCTCCGAAAGATTATTGCTACCTAGAAGATCTATTTGTAGATCCAACGGTAAGAGGTAGCGGTGCCGGTAGAGCGTTGATAAACCGAGTGATTGAACTAGCTAAAGAACATGGCGCCGGACGCGTTTACTGGACAACAAAAGAGAGCAACGCACAAGCTCGCATTCTTTACGATTCATTCATTAAAGTTTCAGAGTTTGTTCAGTATCGATTTCCGCTTAACCCTTAATTTACGCTAATATTACGCATAGTTAATTGATAAGTTTGGCAAAGAAGCCACATTCACTCTGGTAATTATTAAGGATTTAAAATGAATCAAGCTCAATTCGAACAGATAAAATCAGGGAACGGATTTATTGGCGCACTAGACCAAAGCGGAGGTAGCACCGCTAAAGCCCTCGGACTTTATGGCGTAACCGATAGCGCTTATTCAAGTGAAGCCGAAATGTTCGACCTCATCCACGCAATGCGTAGTCGAATTATCAAGAGCGCTTCATTTACATCTGATCGAGTAATTGGCGTAATTCTCTTTGAAATGACCATGAACCGGACAATTGACGGACTTGGTACTGCAGAATTCTTATGGCAGAAGAAAAATATCGTGCCATTCCTAAAAATTGATAATGGTTTAGCTGATGAAGTTAATGACGCTCAAGTTATGAAGCCAATCCCTGAACTTTCAGCTCGACTAGCAGCTGCTAATTCACATGGCGTTTTTGGCACCAAAATGCGCTCAGTAATTAAACGCGCAAATAGTGAAGGTGTCAGCGCTGTAGTTAAGCAACAATTTGAAATTGGTAAGGAAATCATTGCAGCCGGTTTAGTCCCAATCATTGAGCCAGAAGTAGATATCAATTGCCCGGAGAAGGCTGCTGCTGAAGTATTGCTTGAAAAGGCAATCCTCGCTGAACTAGATTCTTTAAACGCTGATCAAAATGTAATGTTGAAGCTCACGCTTCCAGATCACGCTAACTTCTATTCAAAACTAGTTGCTCACCCTCGAGTCATAAAAGTAGTTGCACTCTCCGGCGGCTACAGCCGTGAAAAAGCTAACAAGATGCTCTCCGAAAATGCTGGCGTAATCGCAAGTTTCTCGCGTGCACTTGCTGAAGGTCTCTCGGCGCAACAGAGCGATGTGGATTTCGACAAAGTCCTTGATGTAACTGTGCAAGAAATTTACGAAGCCTCTATTAAATAAAGGAAAACAAGGCAAATTAATATAAATAAGAAATCCGGAATATTTTTATCAATCATTGCCGTACTGCTACTAATACTTGGATTTATGGCTAATAACCGCGATGGCAATTCCTTAGGCTGGTTTAATCACATGGGTATGCACTCTGATGACGATCAATCCAGTGCTGCAAATAATTTTCAAGGCAGTGATGTCATGTTCGCACAAATGATGATTCCCCACCATGAACAAGCTGTGCAAATCTCTGATTTAGCGCTAAAAATTTCTAAAAATGCAGAAGTATTGAAATTAGCCGCGGAAATAAAAGATGCGCAATCTCCAGAAATTCTGCAAATGACTAGCTGGCTCAATCAAGCGAATGCTGCTTTGGAAATGGGCCATTCCATGGGAATGGGTGGGATGCTCTCCGACTCAGAAATTAAAACTTTAGAATCGGCAACCGGTAAAAACTTCGACATACTTTTTCTAAACGGCATGATCGCACATCATGAAGGTGCCATTCATATGGCGCTCATGGTTAAAGACAGTGCTAACGCTGATGTTAAAGCTCTGGGTGAATCGATAACTAAATCGCAAGCCGCCCAAATCCTCGTCATGAAAGAAATACTTAAGAACTTATAGCTCTAAGCTAATTTGTAACCAGCATCTACTATTGCTTTTTCAATACTAGCTGCGGCAATTTCGGTTGCTGAAGTAATTACCGCATTTGCGCTCTCTGCGCTGGCTACTACCTCAGTTACGCCATCAATTTTCTTTAATTCTGCAGTGACTCGGCCTTCGCAATGACCACAAGTCATTCCTTTTATCGAAATAGTTGTACTAGGCAATTTGCCCTCCAGTTATTCGTATTTATATAACTATATAACATTTTGTTGTATCCTCGGCCCATCATGAGTAAATCAAAAATTTTTGAATGGTTGGGCGTAATTACCGCCATTATTTATTCCATGTTAGTTGCGCTGAATATTGGCGCAGAGTTTGCCGGTTTTACCCTACTCTTAATTTCATCTGCACTCATTGGAATTTGGGCCTACCTAGGAAAACATAAAGGAATATTGTTCTTGCAATTTTTCTATGCCACTGCAGGCATAATTGGAATGATCCGCTGGTTCTAGTCTATGTCGACTCAGTCAAATCTTTACACCGAACCAGGATTTTTGCTTTTGCTTAATAAAAATTTCATAACTTCGTAAGCAAAAGTTATAGAAGGTTTAGGTACATGTACTCCGTTATTTATCGTCCATAGTTCTACCGAAGTTCCAGACTTACAACCAGAATATTTACTGACAGTTGATTCGCTTCCTGAAATGGAACGATCTAAATCTAATTTACTTTTTGTTAACGTTAATTTAGATGTGCAGCCATCAATTTTTGCCCATTTAGATAATGAATCTTTAGCAGATGGGAAGGGATTTCCACCAAGTGTTCCACCATCGAATAAAATTGTGGCATCCGAAGTGCCATGAATCTGCAAAATTGAAACTTTTGAATTAGGTACACAATCGGTTGAGTTTACATACATAGCACCAGCCACACTTACAATCGCTGCAAATCTATCCGATCTCTTGCAAGCCATTCGGTAAGACATAAATCCACCGTTTGAATGACCAAGTAAGTAAATCCGCTTTTGATCGACTTGGTAAATTTTAGATATT
>Ga0194060_10001208_pt1 | contig 18579 bp, 19 predicted proteins | sample SepL225m_MetaG_FD_163427 | JGI IMG/M metagenome (GOLD analysis project Ga0194060, IMG submission 163427) | Anoxic zone freshwater microbial communities from boreal shield lake in IISD Experimental Lakes Area, Ontario, Canada - Sep2016-L222-5m | ecosystem: Environmental > Aquatic > Freshwater >...
GCTGATGGTGTCGGCCACCGAGAGCACTTCATCAAGTTTGTGGGTAATGAGGATAATGGTTTTACCCTGGCTGCGGAGAGATCGGAGTGTCTCAAAAAGCCTCTCTCTCTCTGAAGGGGTAAGCACTGCGGTTGGCTCATCAAAAATCATGATGGAGGCCTGGCGAAAAAGAAGTTTGAGGATTTCGACCCGCTGCTGCTCACCGACACTCAGCGTTGTCACCAGAGCATCAGGATCAACTGCCAGCCCGTAGGTTTCTGCATCTTTTTTGATCGTGGCTTTCGCATTTTTCAGAGGAAGGGAAGAAAAAAGGTGGCTCTGCTCATGACCGAGGATGATGTTTTCGGTAACCGAAAGTTCCGGCACAAGCATGAAGTGCTGATGAGCCATCCCGATTCCGGCCCTGATGGCTTCACGCGGGGAGGCGAAACGTCGCGATTTGCCTTCAATGAACAGCTCTCCTGATGTTGGCAGGTGCATCCCGTAGATCATTTTGGTCAGGGTACTTTTGCCAGCTCCGTTTTCGCCAACAATCGCATGAATCGTCCCTTTTTCGATCGACATCGAGATATTGCTGTTTGCAGTAAAGTTTCCAAACTTTTTTGTAACAGCACTCAAGCGGAGAGCAACAGCCATTGAAGAGAGATTTTCAGTTGTTTATACCCAGCTTAAAACGGTTTTTATAGACTCTTTGCCATCCAGTGCCTTGCGGTAAGCCAGTTCAAACTGGGAGACAGGGAAGACCGCAGTGAAAAATTTTTCAGTATCAAGCATGCCCTCCTTCAGCAGGGAAAAGGCTCTCCTCATGTGTGCAAGGGTGGAGATGCTGGAGCAGATGATAGCTGGTTCTTTATGCTGTATCAGCCGATAGTCATAGGCCATCACCTCATAGTTCCCCATCAGCAGCACAATAGCCTTTGGCTTCATCAGACGCACCGCCTTTTCAATCAGCAGGATTCGTCCGGTTGTTTCAATAACAACATCATAGCTGTTGTTGAACTCTTGGGTAAAATCCTCCAGGTCAAGCGCAATGTTTTCGGCATGGGAGAGTTGTCCCCGAATGCCAAAGGTTTCAACCGCATCAACATGTTGAAAGCCGAGCCTATGGAGGTACTCCGAGACCATCAGTCCAACGGAACCGAGGCCGAGTATGAGAATTCTTGCAGAGTTGTCGGCGGGTATTTTTTCGATGGCACTGACGACGTAAGCGAGCAGTCCGGTGAGCAGATCGCGGTGAATGGGGAGTCGCCCAAGGGCAAGAACATTGTGTCGTGATGTGGGGATGATCTCGGCATGGCATCCAGCATAAGACTCAATTCCCGGCCATCGGTCCCCTTTGAAGGTGTAAACAAAGTCACCGGGGTGCAGGTCAGTGATTGCTGCACCTGTCTGGAGTACCTGTCCTATAGCTTCACTGCCGGGCATGATCGGGTATTTGAAAACCCTTCTTGAGACCGGTTTGTTGGTCAGCAGCAGCCGGTCAAACCCTGGAGTTATGGCAGTTGCAATGGTTTTGACCAGGATATCGTCCGGCTGATCGGCATGGTATGCCGTACTCTGCAGTTTCAGCTTGTTGGCCTTTTGCAAAACAATTGCTTGAGCTTCCCCCTTCATGGTCGTTGGTTTGGTTACTTCGAGAATCTGTTGTTTCGGCGACGCTTGGCTGTTATCTTCTTTCAGGGCAGTTGGTGCTACTCCCTTCGCCCTTCGTTTCTACAGCCAAGATAGTAAATGGGGAAAGATAAACAGGGTTGAGAAATTTGTAAAATGCAAAGAGAACAGGAGGGGATAAAACTTGCGATTCATGAGACAGTGATCGGCAGGATTGCCATTGCTGAGGTTGGCGGGTATATCACGAATCTCTTTTTCGCCGGGGAGCCTCTTCCTGTTGCTGCTGCATATCTTGAGACGCCGCTCATACTGGAGGCCTTCTCTCAGTTGGAGAGCTATCTGTCGGGAGAGAGGAGAGCATTCTCATTGCAGCTTGCTCCAACGGGCACACTCTTTATGCAGCGAGTCTGGCACCATGTCACCCTCATTCCTTACGGGCGCACGGCAAGTTATCAGGAGATAGCCACTCTTGCCGGAAATCCACAGGCGGTTCGGGCTGTGGGGATGGCCAACCACCGCAATCCTCTGCCAATTTTTATACCCTGCCACCGGGTTCTTGGCAAGGATGGTTCGCTTACTGGTTATCGGGGTGGCGTGGCGTTGAAACAGGTTCTGCTGGCACTTGAAGGGGCATCGTGCCTGAGTGGAGCTGTTTACAATCATCCTTTCCGCTTAGCGTTGCTTTGAGCGTTGGAGGTCATGATCTTATAATCGCCAAGGCTTAAATATTTGCCATTGGTTACGGTGATTGTTGTAAAGCCTCTTCTCCAGCGAGCTACTTCGCAGTTTGTGTCGGGGCGACTCATGCAAATTGTTGCAGGAATTTTTTGACAGTGCTTGTAAACGCCTCCGGTTGCTCCTCCTGCGGAAGATGGCCGCAATCGGGCACTACGACCAGTTCTGCATGAGGAAGTTCCCTGGCAAGCCTGAGACTCTCCTCTGTCTTAACAGTCAAATCGTACTCTCCGGTCACGACGAGCGACGGCAACGGCATGGTTTTCAGCCGACTTTCCAGCCCGAGGTGGTGCGTCTCAAGAAAAAGCTCCCAGAAGGCTCTCGACCAGTCACCAACCATCAGGTCGTTGCGGAAGGCGGCCAGCACTTCGTCGCTCAGTCGCTCTTTGTTATGCCAGAAGCCGCGAATATTATTATCGTACAGTTTTGTGATCAGAACCTTCATCAACATGGAAAAGAGTGGTGTCATGGCTTTCATCAAAGGCTTCATGAAGGCTGGCACTTCACTGGTGGCATAGCCACTGTAAATCATGGCTCCAACCAGCACAACTCCATCAACATGCTGCGGGTATCGCAGGGCTGTGAGCAGCGCCAGAGTGCCACCGGTTGAATTGCCGACCAGCACCGCTTTGCTGAAGCCAAGTTTTTTTATCAGTGCGATAACAAGGTCACTTTGGGCTTCGGGCGAGTAGCTGACACCATTATGTTTTGAGGGCAGCGGGCGCGATGTTCGCCCAAATGCCGGGCGGTCAAAGGTAATGACGGTTGCGCTCTCCGCAAGCTGCTCAAAGACATGGCTCCACGAGCGGATACTTAAAAAGCTGCCATGCAACAGCACAACAAGCGTTTTTTTGTTGCCTGCTATCCGGTAATAAACATTGAATCCATTCACCTCAATGAAACGGCTGTCGGCAGGGAGTGGCTGCCCCTGAGAGGTACCAGATTGAGGAGTCTCCAGATTATCTCGTCTGGTCATGAGCAAAGAAACTTGTCAATGTTAGGAGCTGGAAGCGTGCGAACGCTGTTGATCAACAGAGATTGAGCCCGAATATAAGCATTGCGCCCTTTTTTTCTGAAGAGCTTTTTGCCTCCTGTTACGCACGTCCTCAGTCGCTTAAGGTCGGTTATTGAACGTATGATTGCTGGATGATTCATTGCCTCACTTCCCGCACGAATGCAAATGCCCATCCGCCATGCGCAGGCAGCGATCAGCAAGCGCGGCATATTCTTCGTTGTGGGTGACGATGATGAAGGAGGTGCGCCGCTCTTTGCTCAGTTTAGCCATCAGCTCGTAAAGGATGCGGCTGTTCTGGTTGTCGAGGTTGCCGCTTGGCTCGTCTGCCAGCACCAGCCTGGGGTTGTTCATCAAGGCGCGGGCAATGGCAACGCGCTGCTGTTCACCGCCGGAGAGTTCTGAGGGGAGGTGGTCGAATCGCTCCGAGAGACCAAGGCTTGCCAGCAGTTCAGCCGCCCGTTTTTTTGCTGGCGGCAGTTTGCTGGTGGCGATAAATTCGGGCATTGCCACATTTTCGAGGGCGGTGAAGTCGGAGAGGAGGTGGTGAAACTGAAAGACAAAGCCGATTTTCTGGTTTCTGAACCTGGCAAGCGCCTTTTGGGAGAGGGTGTATTTTGTATCCTTAAACAAAAGTTCTTTGTCGAACATGATCTCGCCACTGTCTGGGGTGTCGAGGGTGCCGAGCAGGTTCAGCAAGGTTGTTTTGCCGCTCCCCGAGGCACCGATGATGGTCACCACCTCCCCTTCGCCAACCGTCAGATCTACCCCGCGAAGAATCTGTATGGTGCGCTTGCCCGGTATGGTGTATGACTTGCTGATATTTTTTGCTGTGAGCATTATGACGTTGAGCTGGTTTGGCTATTCCCTTCGGTGATTAAATCTCTATAGGATATATTCCTCGAAGTTTTGCTTCGCGAAACAATTCTTCAACATGATTGCATACCCTGTAGCTCTGCTGCAGGGTGTTTGATTTTAAAATAAAGGAGATTATCGATTTTATTTTACTTTATAGGAAGAAATTTCTTACTCGTTGATCTCGAAGTAATAAGTCCTTCAAAAAGAGCGGATTATTCATTATAGAAAACGTATATAAACTCTGATAAAGAGCCAACAACTCTTGTGATTGTGTGAGATGATTTTCATGGATAGTTTACATTGAATACCTGCAAACCTTTTGTTGATGGGTAATTGTATCATTCATTTTCTGATCTTTCTCCACTCAATTATTGAGCAGCATCATGGGCAGGTGACGCTGGAGTTCGCAGAGTCACGCATCTGTTCCACAGTGCGCCTTCCGCTGGTTGCTGAGGCTGGAGAAGAGCAGCACATTCAAACATCTTAAAACTTTCGGAATACTACCTTTTTGAAGACCCTTGCACATACCACTATGACCCAGGATAGAGTATCAAGAAATCCATCTCCACGAATCATTATTGTTGAGGACGACAAACCCCTTCTCAAGAGCGTGGTCAAATACCTGCGGCTTGATGGATACGATGTAACAGGGGTAGGTTCGGCGTATGAGTTTTATCAGCATCTGTTTGCCGCGCCCTATGTGCTTGCGATACTTGATGTTGGGCTTCCCGACCAGAGCGGTCTGGTGCTCTCCGAATATGTGCGGAACAACACCAATATGCGCATTATCATGTTGACTGCCCGGGCATCCATTGATGATGAGCTTGCGGGTCACAAGGCGGGTGCGGATATGTACTTCGTTAAACCGTTTGATTTTCGTAAACTTTCCGCATCCATAGCTTCGCTTCTTGCCCGTCTTGAAGCGCCAGCCTCTGACCCGCAGTTTGTTGCCGAAAAGCCGGAATCGCTGCCATCGGGAGAGTGGCGACTTCTTACCACGCAGTGGATTCTGCAAGCCCCCTCTGGACAGCATCTCAAACTCACCGGCAAAGAGCTGGAATTTATCATTCAGCTTGTCTCTTCTCCGAAAGCGGTGGTCTCTCGGCTTGAGCTGCTGAACAAACTTGGTTACTTCAACAGTGAATCAGGGAACCACTCGCTGCAGTCTCTTATTAACCGTTTGCGTAAAAAAATAGAATCATGCAATGCGGTTTTTCCCATCCAGACCTCTCACGCCATTGGCTATATCTTCCTGGAAGATATCATTATTGAATAACCCTTACCGATTCTTCTGAAAAGTCTCCACTTTTCTCTTTTGCTATAATGCGTTTTTTCTGTACAAAAATCACAGATAGAACGCATTATTTGGCGTAAAAATGGGGTGCAATAAAACTCTTTTTCATTTTTTTTTGGCCTGATAATTGTGCTAAAAAAATGACAATTAATGACAATTAATGACTTGATTCTCTTGCTGTCAGGAAATACATTTCTGTTTCAAAAAGAAAATATTCCGGTCTGAATCATTTTAAACGAAGAGAGAAGGCGAGGGTATGTCTTTAGATTCAGCAAGAGCGTTCATCGAAAGGATGAAGTCGGACGAAGCATTTCGGGGTGATGTTATGGCAATCGAGGATGTCGCTGGCAGGCTGGCACTCATCAGGAGTGAGGGATTTTCATGCACCGAAGCTGAGATCAAGGAGGTATCAGCAGAGTTAAGCGATGAAGAGATGCACGAAGCGGCAGGCGGTTCCAGATGTTTCACTGACTATCTTGATTTCCCTCCGATTATTATCTCTTCAAAGAAGCATATAACGAGGCATTGTTATAACGCATTGCAAGGTATTTAGTTATGGAAATATCCGGTTATTTGGTCAGGAGCTGTCACCATCGATGTTCTGGCAGTTGTGAATGTCAAGCCACTGGGTGGCAGAGAGAGAGGATTGTGCTAAAAAATGATAATTAATGACTTGACGGTTTGTTGTTCGGCGAGTATACTCCATTATTAAAAATCTTTCTACCCTGTTAATGGCTATGCAAGAAGTTTTAGACATTGATCATTTTGTCAGCAACACTCAAATCAAACAGATGATGAGAAAAATCAAGGGTAATTGTATGCGGGGCTTTTTCATGGGACTTCTCATTCTGTTTCTTGCTCATACGGGCTACAGTAAAGAAAAGCAGCATGAAAAAATAACTCCTGTCGACTATTCTATAGCAGATCATTGGCTTTCGTTGCCTGCTCCGGTGAAGGCGGTTGATGTTTTTTATGTTTACCCAACCGTATGGGGTAACAAGAGTACTCCGCATAATCCGAAAGCTCCGGGAGATCCAGAGGCCACACCGCACGTTTGTACAATTAACAATACATCAATGGTGAAAGGTGCATGCTTAACCTTTGAAACACAGGCAAAGGCCTTTGAAACTGTCGGCAACATTTATGCACCATATTATAGGCAGGCCAATGTCCCATCCATTATGGGGCACGTTGAAAAAGAGCCTCTGCACGATGTAACGGCGGCTTTTGACTACTACATCAAGCACTTTAACCATGGGCGCCCGTTTATTTTGGCAGCTCACTCGCAGGGCTCGGGTATTTTGATGCTTCTTTTGCCGGATATAGCCAAAAAGCCAGAGCTGTATAACCGAATGATTGCAGCCTATTTGATTGGTGGTCATATCCAGCAATCGTTTCTGGACAAGGCGAATAAAGAGCTACCGGACAAAACACAAAAACTTAAATTTGCGACGGGGCCAAATGATACCGGAGTCATTATCTCATTTAATACTCGTTCACCGTCGTGGCGTGATGCAAATACCAGGAAAAATCAAGAGCCAGATCTTGTCATCAATCCGATGACCTGGACTCGGGATGAGGCCGTCGCAACCATCGCTCAAGGGGGTGGTTCATTGATGCCGAATGGTGCAGATTTAGGGCATTTCAGCAATGTTTCTCAATATGCTGATGCCAGGGTTGATATCAAAAATGGATTATTGATTTGCAGTACATCTGCAGAAAGTTATTCGGCGGATATCAAAACTCCAGAAGGAATATCGGTCAACTTTGCGGCCCTCGGTCCAGGAAATTATCACATGTTCGATTATTGGTTTTACTACTACAATATTCGCGAGAATGCCGAAAACAGGGTGAATAAATTTTTGGGGAAATAGTCAGCTTTTTTGTCAGGCACAGAGCAGAGTTGTGGAGATTACAGTATCACAGCAACGAGTCTTTGTGCACTTCTAACGTATTGTTTTCCCTGAAACCGACTTTATTACCAAGTGGTAGTCGTTTCGTCTGTTGGCTGTGTTTTCACTCAAACCCCAAAAATCGAGGTGTTTTCTTTTATGGCTCTTGAATTCAGAAAAGAGGCTTTAAAAAAGCTGAGTACCCCTGACGACCTTGACAGTTTAATGCCTGTTACTGATTCTCGTGGGTGGATCGCATTGCTTGCCGGGGGTATTCTGCTCGTTGCGGCTATTATCTGGGGTTTTTTGGGTAAAATACCGGTTACGATTCCTGGATCGGGGATCACCATGGTGACAGGATCACTGGATGCTATTTATATACGTACCAGCGGGGTACTCAGGCATTTTACGGTGAAGGGTGGTGATGTTCTTCAGAAGGGTCAGGTTATTGCTGTAGTTGAGCAGCCTGAATTGAGAGATGCTGTTGATAATGCCTCTTCTGAAACAGAGTTTGTTAACCAGCATCAGAAAGAGCGAGTCTCTTTTCTTCAAAAGACGATTATGTCTTTGACCGAAAGAGAGGAACGTCTCAAAGCATTGTTCAAGGAGGGACTTGTTGAAAAAGCGCTTGTTATCGGTGCAAGTCAGGATGTAATGAACGCTAAAAATGAACTTTACAGTACTGAAGAAAAGAGTGCCGCAGTTGATCGGCGTTTTAGTGCCACCCGGAAGAATTACCAGTGGCAGACAGAACTTGTAGCACCCTACACCGGTAAGGTGACTGAGGTTCAGTATAATAATGGTGACTTTGTTGTTCCTGGCAGATATTTATTGCTGCTTGAGGAGACGGATGCAAGTGGAAAAAGGGCTGAGGGGTTGCTTTTATACATGTATGTGTCGGCAGAAAATGCAAAAAATACACGGAAGGGGATGACTGTTTTTGTCTCCCCGGCAACGGTCGCTCCTGAAGAGTATGGGCATATTATTGGTGATGTGTTTTCCGTGAGTGACTATCCTGAGACCCAGGCTTCCATCGAAAATGATATCAATGAGTCATTGGCTCGTAAATTCTCTGCTGGCGAACCTGTCTATAAAATTATAGTTAAACTTCGTCGTGATGCATCATCGCCCAGTGGATACCGCTGGACTTCAGGGAAGGGGCCTCAGGTATCAGTCACCTCAGGGACAATCTGCACTGGACGAATCAATGTTGAAGACAACCGTCCGATTGATCTTGTTGTCCCCTTATTTAAAAAATATGTACTTGGTGAAACTCGTTAACATGCAAAAAAGGAATTGTTCAGTTCACCTCTTGTACGGCCTTGAGTTCTTCTGGCTAAAGGTTTATCCGATTTTTTTCGCTCTTGCGGTATTGGTATTGTTTTCTCATCAGGCTTCAGCCTCGGTCTCTCTTCTTGACGTGGTGAAAACGGCACTTGAGCAGGCATCCGGGGTGCAGTTGCAGAGAGAAAATCTCAGGAGTTCAGAGAGCGATGTTCTCGCAGCGCGTTCAGCGTTTGATCCACAGGTGTCACTCTCTTTTGGATATCGCCATGATGCACTCTCTGCATTTTCAGGAAGTGATCTTAAAACTGTTACATCTACTCTTTCGTCAAGTACCCTGCTTCCTTCTGGTTTGATTATTCAGCCATCAATTTTGGTTGAGGGCCACTCCGCGTCAGGTGCTGTTTCAAGTAGCGTGGCCTCCTCTGGTATAACGTTTACTTTGCCTCTCATGGAGGGATTTGGAGAGAACTCTCTAAGGACTGCTCTCTCCGCAAACAGGAAGGTGTATCAAGCTGAGCGTTATGCCTTACAACATGCGGTTTCCACGACCATTTACGGGGCGGCTTTGGCTTACTGGAATTATCTCTATGCGTACCAGGCACTGAAGCTTGACCAGCAGCTTCGTGAAAAAGCTGAAGAGAGTTACAGGGCCACGCAGGCTCTTGCCGGAGCAGGGGAAATTGCTCTGGTGCGTTCCGAACAGGCGCACGCCTACCTACAGCAGGCTGAAGTAGCGGAGGTTAGCTCTGCCCAGTTGCTTCGTCAGTCGTGGAATGCTCTTTTTCTTGCCATGGGCACCTCACTTGCGGGGCGTGAAAAACCGGAAGAGCCAGCCGATCTTTTTCCGCTTCCTGATAATGATTTGTCGATGCTCACTGATATTTCGGAATTACAAGCTCACGCCCTGGCCTTCCGTGCCGATCTTCAGGTGCTTCAATTGCAAGGCGAAGCTGCAAACGATCTGCTTTCGGGGAGTCGGAACAGAATGAAGCCGAAAGTAGATCTTGATCTTTGGGCCGGATACAGTGGTCAGCATAGTGGTTCTTCGGTTACGGATTATCTCTCTTCAGTTGCCAGCGAGGTACCTGGCCTCAATGTTTCAGCAACACTTCGCTATACGTTCCAGGCTCGGAATTCAAGCGATGAGGCGGCTTTTCTGCGCAGTCGTTCACAATATGAAAAAACAGTAATTACTCGTCAGGATCTGGAAAGAAGTATTACCAGCGGAGTGGGGCTTGCTGCTGACGCGGTAGGAAACGCAGCCTCTGTATGGCGCCTCAGTATGCAGAGCACCAGGACATATCGTCTTCTTTATGCGGCGGAGCTTAAAAAATACAAAATGGGAATGTCCGATCTTTTCAAGGTGCAGTCGGTCAGCACCGACCTTGCCAGTGCAGAAAAGCAGCTTCTTGGGGCAGAAAAAGCCTATGCGGTCTCACTTCTTGCTCTTCGCTTTGAGGCGGCCTGGATTACGCGTGAGCGGGATGGCAGCTATGGTATTGAACAACAAGATCTTATGACTCTTCCGGCACTCAAAATATCCAGAAATAAACCATGAGAGCGCAAACAGAGAAGTTGCCATGGAAAGAGATGCGCAGAAAAACCCCGACGGTGCTGCAGATGGAGGCGGTGGAGTGTGGAGCGGCCTCTCTTGCCATGATTCTGGCCTACTATGGTCGGTTTGAACCACTTGAAAAGCTTCGTGAAGCGTGCGGTGTTTCAAGAGATGGCAGCAAAGCAAGCAGCCTGGTCAAGGCGGCACGCCGCTATGGCTTTGAAGCCAAAGGGTTCCGTATTGAGCCTGAAGGGATTCATGACAAGACTTTGCCAATGATTCTTTTCTGGAATCTCTACCACTTTGTGGTGCTTGAAGGCTATAAAAATGGAGTCTACTATATCAATGATCCCGCTTCTGGTCCGCGTAAGGTGATGCAGGAAGAGTTCAGTGAATCTTTTTCCGGCGTGGTCTTGACCTTTTCTCCCGCAGAGGGCTTCAGGAGAGAGGGCAAACCCTTCAGCCTGTTGGGTGCGTTGAAAAAAAGGTTGCCAGGTTTGGAGCAGGTGCTGCTCTACATTATGCTTGCCAGCCTTTTGCTTGTTGTTCCAAGCCTTGTCGTACCCTCTTTTCTGCGGATTTTTATTGATTATGTTTTGGTAAAGAGAATGACTGGCTGGCTCCAGCCACTGCTCATTGCGATGTTGCTGACTGCACTCATGCAAGGCGCTCTTACCTGGCTCAAGGAGCACTATTTGCTCAAGGCTGAAACAAAGCTTGCTCTTACGTCATCGACCAAATTTTTCAACCATGTTTTTGCTTTGCCAATTCGCTTTTTCACGATGCGGCAGGCGGGCGAAATCTCCAATCGTGTTCAGTTGAATGACAAGGTGGCAACTCTTGTGGCGGGAGAGCTGTCATCCAGCGGACTGAACATTCTATTGCTCTTTTTCTATGCACTGCTGATGTTTCAATACGATGTTGTGCTGACGTGCATAGCTATTTTGATTGCCACGTTGAACGGCGTTGCGCTGTTCTATGTTTCGAGCCGTCGAATTGTGCTGAACCAGAAGTTTCAGCAGGATAATGGCAAGCTGCTTGGTACCACTTTTTATGGTATTAAAACCATTGAAAGTATCAAAGCTTCGGGTGGAGAGCAGGATTTCTTTTCACGCTGGTCAGGGTTGTATGCCAAGATGGCAACTGGTCGTCAGGCGCTTGAAGTTTCCACCGTCTTTCTGCTTGCTATCCCCCCTTTCCTTCAGACGGCTGGCAATATTGCAATTCTCGCTGCCGGTGGGTTGCGGGTGATGAATGGGGAGCTTACCCTTGGTATGCTTGTTGCCTTTCAGAGTCTTCTTTTTTCCTTTCTGGCTCCTGTCAACCAGATGGTGACGCTTGGCCAGAAGTTGCAGGAGGCGGAGGGTGATATGCAGCGGCTTGACGATGTCATGAATAATGATGCTTCACTTGCCGATGATGATGACGAACGGCTTGATCTTGATGGTAAATCCGAAATATTTGAAAAACTTGCTGGTTTTGTTGAACTTAAAAACGTCACGTTTGGATACAATCCACTGGAGCCTGCGCTGATCACCGATTTTTCTCTCAAGCTTGAGCCGGGTTCGCGAGTGGCTCTTGTCGGTGGATCTGGTTCCGGCAAGTCAACCATAGCCAAAATTGTGGCAGGTCTTTATGACCCCTGGAGCGGGGAGGTACTTTTTGATGGAAAACCACGAGAGATGATTCCCCGAAGAGTCCTGATCAACTCACTGGGAATGGTTGATCAGGATATCACGCTTTTTGAGGGCTCTGTAGCAGACAACATTGCCATGTGGGACAGCACCATTGCTCGCGGCCAAATTTTTCTTGCGGCAGCAGATGCGGCGATTCATGAGGTTATCATGGCCCGCACTGGTGGTTATCAGGGTGTTTTGGCGGAAGGTGGCAGTAATTTTAGTGGAGGGCAGCGTCAGCGCATCGAGATCGCCCGTGCTCTTGCTCTGATGCCATCAATTCTCGTGCTTGATGAGGCAACGAGTGCTCTTGACCCAGCGACAGAAAATGAGATCGACATGAATATACGATGCAGGGGTTGCACCTGCCTCATTGTTGCTCATCGATTGAGCACGATTCGTGACTGTGATGAAATAATTGTCCTTGAATATGGGCGGGTCAAAGAGCGAGGAACTCATGCTTCATTAATGGCCAAAGATGGCATCTATGCCGCTCTCATTAAAACTGAATAGTATAAAACTATTTTTTTATGGATACAGGGATGAATCAGGCGACATCTGATCGTTCATTTGCAGCAAAGGTTGCTCTGAAAGCTCGAATGCAGCGCAAGGAGTATCTCTCAGTGCTTGAGCGCATTACACGGCTGATGCAAAGTGATGGAGCCATACATGATGGCACTGTGGATTCTGATGCTTTGTTTGCAGCATGTTCCCTTGTCGGAAAAGCTGCCGGCATCAGTTTTCGCAAGCCCTCTCGTGATGTGCAAGGTTCTCATGAAGATCCGCTGCAGCTTCTTTGCAGATTCTCCTCCGTCCGTACACGGATGGTAACCCTGAGAAGATCGGAAAGGTGGTGGCTTCAGGATAATGGCCCGATGCTCTGTTACCGTCGTGGAGATCAGAAACCGCTTGCATTGATTCCTGATAAAGGGGGGGCTGGTTATCGACTCTGTGACCCGTCGGTCAATGAAAATGTTGATCTCAACGCCGCCGTGGCTGAAGGGATAGCTGATCATGCCTGGATGTTTTATCGCTCTTTTCCGGAGAAGCCGTTTCTGGGAAAGGAGCTTCTCTTTTTTGGTTTGTTTGGCTGTCGTGGTGATGTGATACGCCTTCTTCTACTTGGCACTCTCAGTTCGCTTCTTGGGCTCTTGACACCAGTCTTGACCGGTATGCTCTTCGGGACGGTTATCCCCCAGTCTGATCGTGGGCAACTGCTGCAACTCGCCTTGATTCTTGTTGCCAGCATCATTTCAGTTACCGGATTTGATCTCGCCAAACAGATAGCCGCCATGAGGATGCAAAACCGCATCGACATGACCATCCAGCCTGGACTTATGGACAGGTTGCTGAACCTCCCAAGCAGTTTTTTCAGAAACTACTCTTCTGGCGATCTTGCTGCGCGGGTTATGGGTGTCAGTCAGATTCGTGAAATTCTCAGCAGTTCCGCAGTCAGTGTTATGCTTGGTGTCTTGTTCAGTCTCTATTCAGTGGCACTGCTTTTTTACTACAGTTGGAAGCTTACTCTTGTGGCTCTCCTCATGACCGTCATCATGCTTGTTGCTACTGTTGTTCTGTCACTCCGGCAACTTGCCCTTAATCGGGAGGCCATGACGGTTCAGGGGAAGATTTCAGGCTTGCTGGGCAACCTGCTTGGCGGTATTACCAAAATTCGCGTCACTGGTATCGAAAAAACCGCATTTTCAAAATGGGCAAATCTTTTTATTCAGGAAAGGGGATTGATGTTTGGGGCAGGAAAGCAGCAGAATACCCTCGCTGTAGTGACAACCTCATTTCCTGTGGTGGCCATGGCGATCATTATTTTTTCAGCAGGAAAGTTTATGCTGGGCGATAAACTTGATACTGGTTCATTTATTTCGTTTACCACAGCCTATACAACCTTTCAGACGACACTCCTGCAGATGGCGATGACGGTGATAGCAAGCCTCAATGTGGTGCCGCTCTATGAGAGGCTCAAACCGGTGCTTGAAACATCACCGGAGGCTGATGCAACAAAAAAATATCCAGGAAAACAGTCTGGAGGAATTATGGTGCAGAATTTGCACTTTGCTTACGGCAGTAATAACCCTAAGATCTTGCACGATGTGACGCTTACCGCCTCTCCGGGTGAGTTTATTGCGCTTGTCGGAGGTTCAGGATCAGGAAAGTCCACCCTGCTTCGCCTGCTTCTCGGCTTTGAAAAACCTGATTCAGGTACGGTGTACTATGATGGCGAAGATCTGGCATCGCTCAATGTGCAGGCGGTGCGCCGCCAGATTGGTGTGGTGATGCAAAATGCTCAACTGCAGCCCGGTTTTATCTTGCAGAATATTATTGGCTCGTCCAATCTTACCGCAGATGATGCCTGGGAGGCAGCCCGTATGGCAGGCTTTGACGAAGATATTAAACAGATGCCCATGGGGATGTATACCGTCATAAGTGAGGGCAGTGGCACTCTTTCAGGAGGGCAGCGGCAACGGTTGCTTATTGCCGCTGCTCTTGTGCGCAAACCGGGCATTATTATTTTTGATGAGGCAACCAGTGCGCTCGACAATCGTACTCAGGAGGTGGTCAGCAGCAGTCTTAAACAGCTTAAATCTACCCGGATTGTCATTGCCCACCGTCTCAGCACTATCCGTAAGGCGGATCGAATTTACTGCCTTGACGAAGGAAGAGTTGTTCAATCGGGAAGTTACGACGAACTGATGGCGCAGGAGGGTTTTTTCAAGGAGCTGGCCAGCAGGCAAATAGCGTAGGGTGCTTGTATGGAACGAATGATGCAACGAAAGCGGTTCCTTCTTGAGCTTGGAGCTTCAGAAAGCGAAGCGGGGGAGTTACTTCAGTATAATGCCAGTCGCTTTGACCACTCTTTGCTGAACGCAGCGGTTTCACTCCCGCTTGCGGATGAGCTTTTTGCTGAAGTCTGGGATGCTTATGTTCGTGAGGCCGAAGAGAAAGGAGTTTACCATACTCTTCAGGAGAGATTGGTACAGTTCGCTTTTCCGATACAGGAGGGAATCAGCCAAAGTGATGCCTACCGGGCCGTGACGCTCAGAGGGGAAGATGTGTCGGTTTATATAGAGGCTACAGGGTTGGCGCTGAACCATCCCGAGAGCATGAAGCTGTTTCTTCACCCCACTGTGGCAGGCCGAATACCGGTGATTGTTATTTCTGATCGGAGCGATTTTGTGAGCCTTGTGCAGGCAATATCATGCCGAAATGAACCAAAAAATGTGCCACCCTCTATGGGTGCCTGCATGGTGCAGGGCTACAATAACTGGGACAGGGTCAGGCAGGCCAAAACGGCATGGCTTCGCCTGAATCCCGCAGGAGATTGGTCCGCAGAGTTTTTCGATTTCAAGGAGAAAAAGGAGCTGTATCGCGACAGATTGATACTGTTGAGCGAAGGGGCATACAGTGGAGTAAACGCGGCATCGCCTGGTATTGATGAAGAGGAGTGGCTTAAAAAATCACTGACCATTCGCCTTGAGCATGAGTGTACTCACTACATGACGAGACGACTGTTAGGGTCAATGCAGAACAATCTTTTTGATGAACTTCTTGCCGATTACCGGGGAATCGTTGCGGCATTTGGCGAGTATCGGGCAGCATGGTTTTTGACCTTTATGGGGCTTGAACTTTACCCGGAATATCGTGGGGGGAGGCTTGAGAATTACAGGGGTAAGCCACCGCTGTCGACGGGGGCGTTATCAATATTGCGGGCGCTGGTGTATAAGGCGGCAACAAATCTTGAAGCGATTGAGCGCTCAATTGTTGGTACGCTTAAGGATATGGATGACCGGGCGCTGGTTGTGCTTGCACTTGCACGAATGACGCTCGAAGAGCTTGCCGGGTCGGATGCTTTGGAGCAGTTTGCCGGGCATTGGCAGATGATACGTGTAACCATTACTGCAAAAGGATAACATTATGTCATATTTCAGTGAGGTCTATGAGAGTGTGATACCGTTGGTGCCCGCAAGCTCCGCCCTTCGGTGGTAAGCCTGCATCGCCTTACGGAACGTGCTCGCCGGCTTTATGAGCGAGAAGCCTCAATCAAGAGACTTTGGCAGTACGTCAACCGATGGCACCGCTGGCTCCATGGCGGTTTAGAGGGCATGGTATCAAACAAAGGCGGCTTCACTAAATACTGGGTCTATGTCCTGAAAGCACTCCATATCACAGGGGCCATGGTTCAAACCTGATGCCAGAGCGGTTTATGACCACTCCGGCATGATAAAGGTAACCTGGCAAAAAACTATCCCCACGAACGGGGTTGACCGAAGGTGTACACTTCATCTAAAGATTGTTATAAACACCAATGAAAGTACGGAAAGACGTCCGAAACGAACCCCCACCCCCCCGCCACCGAATCCAATTCTGCATCGGTCAACTCACCAGACACCTCTTTAATCTCAGCCTCATTGCAGGCGAACCCTTCGCTCTGAATGCAGGCCAGCCGCCCGGCCAACATCCTCGATGGCCATAATACGCTTGGCAAACTCTTCGTCTGACTTCATTTTCTCGATGAACAATCTTGCTTGGTCTAATGACATGATATTTTCCTGTTGGTTTGAAATTAAAAAAATTACGCACTCGATAGAGATCTTCTGTGAGGTAGTATACCGAATTATCCACCCATGCCGAAGAATGATTTATGTTGCGGTATGGAAAGAGCGCGAACCCCTTCCGGCAGTGGCTGTACGCGGCCAGTGGCTTTGCCCTTTTGCGGGTATCAGTGGTTACAATCATGGCCCGCACCCGCCCGCGTTCGCTCCTCGGCTGTCACGCTGCTTGCAATAAGCTGCCCGGCAAGCCGCGCCAGCCCTCCGCTCCTTGCAAGCCGGCGCTTGCAGCAGGGGAGCGACTTGCATCATGGCGATAAGCAGCAAGCCGGGTACGGCATGACTGCATGAAAAACTCCGGTGTCAACAAACCGTCTATAAATGCTTTATTATTGAGCTATGGCAAAGTTGCAGTTGCAAAATCTCTGGCTTACTGAAGGCCGCAGGTTTGCTCGCTGGGCGCCTTCCGGCAAGAAGCTGTTGCTGACAGCGAAACACTCCCTTCAGGGACTGCTGCGGCCTTTCATCAATCGATCCTGCATGCATGTCAAAGGGCATGGAGGGGTCAAGCGGGCTGTGAGAATTGTCGATAACTTCGCCCTTCGAGGGTAAGCCTGCATCGCCTGACGGAACGTGCTCGCCGGCTTTATGAGCGAGAAGCCTCAATCAAGAGACTTTGGCAGTACGTCAACCGATGGCACCGCTGGCTCCATGGCGGTTTGGATGGTATGGTATCAAACAAAAGCGGCTTCACTAAATACTGGGTCTATGTCCTGAAAGCACTCCATATCACAGGGGCCATGGTTCAAACCTGATGCCAGAGCGTTATGACCACTCCGGCATGATAAAGGTAACCTGGCAAAAAACTATCCCCACGAACGGGGTTGACCGAAGGTGTAAACTTTATCAACTTTACATTTAATCAAAATTACTCGGAAAATTAAATGTACACACTATAAAATTACACGCGCCCCGTACTGCGGAATCTAATTCTGCATCACTTAAACTCCCTGAAGCCACCTCCTTAATCTCAGCCTCATTGCAGGCGAACCCTTCGCTCTGAATGCAGGCCAGCCGCCCGGCAACATCCTCGATGGCCATAACACGCTTGGCAAACGCTTCGTCTGACTTCATCTTCTCGATGAACAATCTTGCTTGGTCTAATGACATGACGGTATCTCTATTTGGGTTATTCAATGTTTATGACCACTCCGGCAGAGCAAAGGTAACCTGGCAAAAAACTATCCCCACGAACGGGGTTGACCGAAGGTGTAAACTCTATCTCCAACTACTTAACCATACGGCTGAAGTCCTGAACACCACCCACCCCCAACAGCGGAATCTAATTCTGCATCGGTCGACTCACCCGACACCTCTTTAATTTCATCCTCGCTGCAATCAAACCCTTCGCTCTGGATGCAGGCCATCCGCCCGGCAACATCCTCGATTGCCATAACACACTTGCTGAACGCTTCGTCTGACTTCATCTTCTCGATGAACAATCTTGCTTGATCAAGTGACATGATATCCTCTTTTGGTTCAATGTTGTGAAACAAATCTACCACTCAAAAGTTACGCGTTTAAAGCAGCAATTGCAAAAGCCAAACCAGTCAGCAGCAGGCAGCGTGCATTGGCCGCAAAAGCTGAAGAGCGGCAGGCGTGCAGCTTGCATTGACAATTCTGGTATACGGAACAGGATTCGAGTGTCAACAAACCGTTTACAAATGCATATATACACCTATGGTAAAATTGCAGTTGCAAAATCTCTGGTATGCCGAAGGCCGCCGATTCGCACGGTGGGCACCTTCCAGCCGGAACATGATGCTGGCTGCAAAACATGCCCTCTGGGCACTGCGGCGTCCGATCATCAATCGATCATGCATGCATGTCAAAGGGCATGGAGGGGTCAAGCGGGCTGTGAGAATTGTCGATAACTTCGCCCTTCAGCAGTAAGCCTGCATCGCCTGACAGAACGTGCTCGCCGGCTTTATGAGCGAGAAGCCTCAATCAAGAGACTTTGGCAGTACGTCAACCGATGGCACCGCTGGCTCCATGGCGGTTTAGAGGGCATGGTATCAAACAAAGGCGGCTTCACTA
>Ga0194060_10001209_pt1 | contig 18577 bp, 20 predicted proteins | sample SepL225m_MetaG_FD_163427 | JGI IMG/M metagenome (GOLD analysis project Ga0194060, IMG submission 163427) | Anoxic zone freshwater microbial communities from boreal shield lake in IISD Experimental Lakes Area, Ontario, Canada - Sep2016-L222-5m | ecosystem: Environmental > Aquatic > Freshwater >...
TAGTGCGAGGGATTTTCGATCGCGACGCGCCGGCCGAGCGCATCCTGCATGCGGGCGACATTGTCGGCGATGCGCCGGAGCGCCGCGCCTGTTCGTGGAAACGGCAGCAGGTCCGGGTGATAGGCGCCGCGCCAGGCGCTCCAGGCGAGGTGCTCGGAAACCAGCGCGGGCTCAATCCGCTCGGCGAGCGCCTTGAGGCGCGCGAGGTGGAGCGGGTCGGGCGCCGCGTCGGCTGCGAGCGACAGTGCGACGCTGTGCAATGAAATGGGATGCCGGGCGCGGATCGCATCCAGCCAGGCGAGGCGCGGACCGCCCGCGACGAGATAGTTCTCCGGATGCACTTCGAACCATAGTCCGTCCGCCGGACAGGCGAGCGCTTCTTCGTAGTGCTGCGGCTTCAGGCCGAGCCCGGCGGTGAGAACAGCGGTCATAGCCGCGAGTCGCCGTTCGCGAGGCTTTCAGGCCTTGATCGGCGTGAGCGAACCGGTGCCCTTCGGCGTCTTGATCTTGGTGCAGGTCCCTTTGGGGACGAGCTTCCAGCTGTCGCCTTGGTAGTCGACCTTGGAGGTGCCGGCGCAGGAAGTGCCGGGGCCGGCGGCGCACTGGTTCTTGCCGGCCAACGAGACGCCGTAGCACTTTTCCATCCCGGATGCCTTGCCGTCCATTTTCATGTCGTCGGCAGCCTGGGCGGCGCCGCTGGCGAGTGCGGCGAGTGCAAGGGTGGAAACTGCGAGGGGGCGGATGTCCATTGGTTGATCTCCTGTCAATGAATGAGCGGCTGCGCGCGCCGGACCGGATTGGCGTCGAAGCAGACAGCATGCTAATGTAATTCGCAAGAATTTGCGCCCCCCCGGTTGCGGCCTGACGCCCCAAACGGGTATCGGGTGCGGTCGTAGGGCAGAATCTGAACATGGAAAAGGTCATCTGCACCGGTCACTGCGCGCTCGATCGCGTGTTCACGGTCGAAGCCTGGCCGCAGGCCAGCGCCAAGGTGGCGGCGACCGGCTTCGCCGAGCTCGGGGGCGGCATGGCTGCCAACGCCGCCGTGGCGGTCGCGCGGCTCGGCGGCGCCGCGGTGTTCTGGGGGCCGGCGGGCGAGGATGGCATCGCCGACACCATGCGCGCACAGTTGCAGTCCGAGGGCGTCGACGTGAGCGGGCTGCGGCGCTTCGCCGGGCTGCAATCCTCGACTTCGGCGATTCTGATCGATGCCCGCGGGGAACGCCTGGTCGTGGGTTATCGCGGCAGTGCGCTCCAGGCGCCGGCCGAGTGGTTGCCCCTGGATCAGGTCGCAGGCGCAGGCGCGCTGCTCGCCGACGTGCGCTGGCCGCAGGGCGCGCTGGCGGCGTTGCGTGCGGCGCGCCGCGCCGGCGTCCCCGGGGTGTTCGATGGGGATAGTGCGGAACAATCCGTCCTTTTGGCGCTCGCCGGAGAAGCCGAATACGCGGTGTTTTCCGAGGCCGGGCTGGCTTGTTTCTCCGGCGCCGGCGATGTCGAAACCGGCCTGCGCCGGGCGCTGGCGCTGGGCGCGCGCTTAGCAATGGTGACCCAGGGCGAGCGCGGCGCGCGGTGGGTGGAGGATGGCCAGCCCGGTGGATTGCGGCAACTGCCCGCGCACGGGGTGGCGGTGATCGATACGCTCGCGGCCGGCGACGTATTCCACGGCGCGTTTGCGCTGGAGCTGGCCCGCGGCAGGACTGCGGCGGATGCGCTGCGCTTCGCCGGTGCGGCTGCGGCGATCAAATGCACCCGGCCGGGCGGACGCACCGGCTGTCCATCGCGGCAGGAAGTGGAGCGGTTTCTGCGCGAGGCCGCGCCCGGCGGTTGAACCCGGTTGCATCGCGCCGGATGCGCCGCGGCAGGCTCAGTGGCCTATGCGCAACCGCCCGACCATGGTATTGCAGCGCAGGCCGGCCTCCACGCCCAGCGCGGTGGCGAGCGCATTGGCATGGCTGACGACGCCGTCGTCGAGGGTGCTTTGCGCTTCGCCGATGCGCGCGCTTGCGTGCGACACGGTGCAGGCGGCCAGCCCGTGCGATTGCAGAAAGGCGAGCGCCGCCAGGCCGGCGTCGTCTTTGCCTACGCCCGCGTCGTTGAACACCGACAGCCACGGGCGCGCAGCCAGCGCATAGCGCGCCGAACTGATCCCCCCGTGCGAACCGCTGACCGCGATGCAGCCCTGATCCGAGTCGGTGAGCTCGGTGATGGAATCGACAATGCGCAGATCGATCATGGGCAAATTGTAATGCCAAATTCAAAGTTCCGATTCTGCAGGCGAGGCGAATCGGTAGAATGCGCGCATCCATGCGCAAACTGATCTGTCTATGGCTCGCTTCATGCCTTGCGTTCGGGCCCGTCCCTGCCCGGGCGCAGGATGCACGCTTGTTTGAAGCGGCGGAAGCGGGCGGCCTCGATGACGTGGAGCGCCTGATCGGCGCCGGGGCTGCCGTCAACGCGCGCAACGAGGACGGGGAGACGCCGCTCTACCTGGCAGTGGAGAAAGGCCACGCCGAAATTGCGGGGTTGCTGCTACGCAAGGGCGCGGATGCAAACATTCCGACCGCGAACGGCGAAACGGGGCTGCACGCGGCGGCGCTGAACGGCGATGCCGGGTTATTGCTGCTGCTGCTCGATCATGGCGCGGAGGTGAATCGCGCCAACCGCGACGGCGAGCGGCCGCTGTTCTGGGCGGTCGCATCCGGACACGGCCGGGCGGCGAAAGTGTTGCTCGATCACGGCGCTGACATCGATGCCGTGGACCAGCACGGGAACAGCGCGCTGCACGGTGCAGCGGACGGCGGACACGAAACGGCGGTCTGGCTCCTGCTCGAGCAGGGCGCCGACCGCGGGCTGCAAAACTCCGCCGGCGACACCGCCCTGGACATCGCCCGGAGGCGCGGCTTCGGCGAGATCGTCAAGCTGCTGCAGGCGCACTGAATCGCGCGGCCGCGATGCCGGCGGCAGTTGGCGGTGACGGACGGGGCGGGGGAGTGCGCTGCCGTTACGGCGACTTTACGGCGGCGGTTGCAAACAGACCCCAGGCGGCGAGGAAGGCGAGGCCGCCGAAGGGCGTGATTGCCCCCAGCCACGGCAGGCCGGTCAGCGCCAGCAGGTAGAGGCTACCGGAGAACAGCACGATGCCGGCGAGCATGGCCCAGCCCGACGCCTTGAGCGCGACGGATTCGGGCAGGCGCAAGGCGGTGAGGCCGACGAGGATCAGGCCGAGCGCGTGATAGAAGTGATATTCGACGCCGGTCTTGTAGACGGACAGCAGCTCCGGCGCGATGCGTGCCTTCAGTCCATGCGCGCCGAATGCGCCGAGCGCGACCGCGAGCAGCGCCGCAATGCCGCCGAGCAGCAGGAACAGCCTGGCAGTGCCGGGCATCCGGTAAACCTCCGCCGTTGATTTGGATCGGGACAAGGGGCGCATTCTGCGTTGCTTCGGCTGCAGGTGCAATCGCAGCAAATTTGGGGGGTGAACTTCGGCCGGGAGTTTCGTGGCAAAATGGCCCGATGAACGACATCACCCAATTGCATCAAAAAGTCGGCCAGGAGGTGGGCGTATCACCCTGGTTCGAGGTTGCCCAGGAGCGCATCGACCAGTTCGCCAGCGCCATTGTCGATCCGCAGTGGATCCATATCGATCCGGAGCGGGCGCGGCGCGAGTCGCCCTACGGCGGCACCGTCGCCCACGGATTCCTCACGCTGTCGCTGCTGTCGCATCTGCTGGAGAGCACGGTCGACGTGAGCAGGATGAAAATGGGCGTCAATTACGGCCTGAACCGGGTGCGCTTCACCGACGCGGTACCGGCCGGCTCGCGTATCCGCGGACGCTTTGTGCTCACCGGTCTTGAAAGCATCAAGGGCGGGAGCCAGCTCACTTGGGCAGTGACCGTGGAGCGCGAAGGTTCCGACAAGCCGGCCTGCATCGCGGAGTGGGTGACGCGGCAGTACGGCTGAGGCCGCGGGGCGCCTGCGGCCGCCGGCGCATACCGAAGATCTCTCGGCCGCGAGGCCAGAGGGACAACAGGAGGAGGATGATGCAGGAACTCCATTTCAAACACTGGCCCATGGGCGTACCCAGGCAGTTCCCGCTGCCCGAGACCAGCCTCTGTTACAACCTTGAGGTCGCGGCCACGCGCTATCCGCGCAAGACCGCGATTCACTTCTACGGCGGTGAGCTGTCCTTCGCCGATCTCAAGGCGCAGGCGGACGCGCTCGCGGGTTACCTGCAGCAGGATTGCGGCCTGCGCCGCGGCGACCGGGTCCTGCTCTACATGCAGAACTGCCCGCAGTTCGTCGTCGCCTATTACGCCATCCTGCGCGCCGACGCGGTGGTGGTGCCGGTCAATCCGATGAACCTCACCGCGGAACTCGCGCACTACGTGTCCGATTCCGGCGCCGCGCTCGCGATCTGCGGCCACGAACTGTTGCCGCGCATTTCGCCGCTCCTCGCGGGGCAGGGCCTGGCGCGCATCATTTACGCCAGCTACGCCGACTACATCGATCCGGCCACCGACCTGCCGCAGCCGGATTTCTTCAGGCTGCCCGCCCCGGCGCCTGCGCCAGGCATTGTCGGCTGGGGCGAGGCGCTGGCCGCCGCGCGCGTGCCGGGACCGCGGGAGGCCGGGCCCGACGACCTCGCCGCCCTGCCCTATACTTCGGGCACGACGGGCAATCCCAAGGGTTGCATGCACACCCACCGCACGCTCATGGGCACGGTGGCGCTGGCCGGTGTCTGGGCGCGCGGTTCGCCCGATGACGTCACGCTGGCCGTAGTGCCGTTCTTCCATATTACCGGCATGCAGATGCTGATGAACTGCAGCATCTACCTCGGCGCCGGCATCGTGGTGATGACGCGCTGGGACCGGGAACTCGCGCTGAAGCTGATCGAACGCCATCATGTGACGAGTTGGACCAATATTCCGACCATGGTGATCGACCTGTTCGCCAGCCCGAATTTCAAATCGGACAGCCTGTCCAGCCTGCGCGGCATCTCGGGCGGAGGCGCGGCCATGCCCGAAGCCGTGGCCAAGCGCCTGTATGAACTGACCGGCCTGGAATTCTGCGAGGGCTACGGATTGACCGAGACCGCCGCGCCCACGCACAGCAACCACCCGAGCCGGCCCAAACGCCAGTGCCTGGGGATTCCCGTCTGCAACACCGATTCGCGCATCATCGATCCGGACACGCTGAAGCAACTGGGCCCGGGGGAAACCGGCGAGATCATTTCCTGCGGGCCGCAGGTTTTCACCGGATACTGGAACAACCCGCAGGCGACCCGGGCCGCATTCATCGAACACGACGGCAAACGTTTCTTTCGCACCGGCGATCTCGGGCGCTACGACGAGGACGGCTATTTCTTCATCGTCGACCGCCTGAAGCGCATGATCAACGCGTCCGGCTTCAAGGTCTGGCCGGCCGAGGTCGAGGCGATGATGTACGCGCATCCGGATGTCCAGGAGGCCTGCGTCATAGGCGCGCAAGACGCCTATCGCGGCGAAACGGTGAAGGCGGTGGTGGTGCTGAAGGCCGCGAGCAAGGGCCGCGTCGCGGCCCAGGACATCGTCGAATGGTGCAAGGCCAACATGGCCGCGTACAAGTATCCGCGCATCATCGAGTTCGCCGCCAGCCTGCCCAAGTCGGCCACCGGCAAGGTGATGTGGCGCGCGCTGCAGGAGCAGCAGGCGGAAAGGGACAATGCATGAATTCCGGGGGGTGCCGGGGGCCCGGCTTTCCCGGCGTCGTGTGCAAGCGGTTCAATACGCACTCGTGAATATCCGGAGATAAGCCTATGTCGCAGCGATGGAAGCAACGCCCGCCCGGTTCGAACTGGGGCGATTTCGGAGCGGACGACCAGATCGGCCGCATGAACCTGGTGACGCAGGAGAAAGTCCTGCAGGGCGTGGCCGAGGTCAAGACGGGCAAACGCTTCTGCCTGTCGCTGCCGCTCGATTACCCGGGCGGCAATTCGATCAACCCGCGCCGGCGGCCGCCGCGGCGCTTTGCCACCGTGCGCTCCGGCCGCGTCAATTTCAATTTTCTGCTCTCGGGCGAGAATCCGCAGCACACCGACGTCGTCTGCGACGACGGGGTGCTGCTGTGGCTGCAGTACTCTACCCAGTGGGACAGCTTCGCCCACATCGGCTCGCAGTTCGACGCCGACGGCGACGGAGTGGCCGAAACCGTGTTCTACAACGGCTGGCGCGCGGGCGAGCACATCGTCGCGCCGCAGCATGCCGAGATCTCGCCCTGGGGCTGCTACGAAGGCAGCGAGGCGAAACGCCTGGGCATCGAGAACATGGCGCAAACCTGCATGCAGGGAAGGGCGGTGATGATAGACCTCCATGCGCACTTCGGCCGCTGCCGCAAGGCGGTGGGCTATGACGAACTCATGCGGGTGATGGAAGCCGACAAGGTCGAGGTGGAGCCGGGCGACATGGCCTGCTTCTATACCGGCTGGGGCGACGTAATCATGGAGATGCGGCGCGAGGTCGACACGAAAAAGCTGGATGCCGCCTACATCGGTCTGGACGGGCGCGACGACAAGCTGCTGCAGTGGGTCACGGACAGCGGCGTGGCCGCGCTGATTTCGGACAATTACGCGGTCGAACTGCTGCCCGCGCGCGAGCTCGCCGGACAGCATCCGGCGCTGCCGCTGCACGAACACTGCCTGTTCAAGCTCGGCGTGCATCTGGGAGAGATCTGGTATCTCACCGAACTCGCGCAGTGGCTGCGCGCCAACGGGCGCAGCCGTTTCCTGCTCACCGCCCCGCCGCTGCGCCTGCCGGGCGCAGTCGGCTCGCCGGCGACGCCGGTGGCTACCGTATAAGCGCACCCTGACCGCGCGTGCGGGCGAGGTAACTCGAGCAACAACCCGGAGGAGTTTGCCATCATGGAACTGAAAAACTCGGTCTGCATCGTCACCGGCTCGGCCAGCGGCATCGGCGCCGCCAGCGCCATCCTGCTCGCAAGCAAAGGCGCGCGGGTGGTGGTCAATTACAGCAAGAGCGAGGACGCGGCGCGCGCGACGCTTAAGGCGTGCGAGGCGGCCGGCGCGGGGGTTGGAGGGGAAGCGCTGCTGGTGAGAGCGGACGTCGCCGAGGACGCCGATTGCCGCCGCCTGGCGCAGGCGGCCCTGGACAAATGGGGCCGCATCGACGCCCTGGTCAACAATGCCGGCGCGACCAAGTTTGCCAATCACGCCGACCTGGACGCACTCATCGCTGAGGATTTTCTGCGTATCTACTCGGTCAATGTCGTCGGCGCCTACCAGATGGTGCGCGCCTGCGCGCCGGCGATGAAAAAAAGCGGGCGCGGCGCGGTGGTCAACGTGTCGTCGATCGCAGGGAAGAACGGCATGGGATCGAGCATTGCCTACGCCGCGTCCAAGGGCGCGTTGAACACGATGACCCTGTCGCTCGCGCGCGTGCTCGGGCCGGAGATACGCGTCAACGCCGTCAGCCCGGGCATGGTCGACACCAAGTGGCTGCGCGAAGGATACGGCCCGCGCTACGCTGCGATCGAGGCGCGTTACCGGCAGGGTACGCCGCTCGGCCGTCCGGGCACGCCCGAGGAGGTGGCCGCCGTCATCGTCTGGCTGATTGAGGGCGCGGATCTGATCACCGGCGACGTCGTCATGGTCGACAGCGGCATGCACATGGGATTGATCCCGCCGAAGCTATGACGTTTCGTTGTCGCGGGAGCCCCGGAGCGAAGCAGGCGCCGGTGGGCACCTCCGCCGACATAATCGCGAAACTCAACGCCGAGGTGGCGAAGGCGTTGTCCCGCGCCGACCTGCTGGAGAAACTTGCCGCCGAAGGCAGCCAGCCGCTGGGCGGTGCGCCCGGGCAGTTCGCCGAATTCTTGCGCGCGGAGCATGCCAAATGGGGCGCCGCGGTGCGGGAGTCCGGAGCGAAGGTGGACTGACGCTGATCCGGCCCCGCCGCAGCGGAAGAACAAGGATTGAAACTTGCTGCCGTCGCCTCCATGTAAAATGGCGCAATGGCGGAATCGATAACCCTGCTCCTGTTGGCGGCCCTGGTCTGGCTCTGGTTCGACAGCATGCGCGCGCGCGAGCGCGCGCTGATATCGGGCAAGCGCAATTGCGAGCGCGACGGTCTGATGTTCCTGGACGAGACGGTGGAATGCGTGTCGCTGGGATTTGCGCGCAATGCCGAAGGCCGCATGGCGCTGCGCCGCACCTATAGTTTCGAATTCAGCGACACCGGGAACAATCGCCGCAACGGCAGCGTGGTGATGCTGGGCGGCGAGGTGGAGTCGCTCTATACGGAACCTTACCTGATCCAATGAGCAAATGGGTCGAAGGAACCGTTGTCTCGCAGAAACACTGGGCCGGGCAACTGTATTCGCTGCGGGTCGAGGCCGACATTGCGCCGTTCGAGGCCGGCCAGTTCGCCAAGTTGGCGCTGCCCGTGGACGGCGAGATGGTGGGGCGGCCCTATTCCTTCGTCAATGCGCCGCATGAACGGCCGCACGAATTCTATTACCTGGTGCTCCCCGGAAACCCGCTGACGCCGCGCTTGAGCAAGCTCGCAGCGGGCGATGCGATTTACGTCACGCCGCACGCCGCGGGTTTTCTCACCCTGGGCGAAGTGCCCGACGGCGAGCACCTATGGCTGCTCGCCACCGGTACCGCGCTGGGCCCCTTTCTGTCCATTCTCAGGACCGAAGCGCCGTGGCGGCGTTTTGAGCGCGTGGTCCTGGTGCACGCCGTGCGCCACGCCGATGAGCTGAGCTATCAGGATGAAATCCGGTCGCTCCTGGCGACGCATGCCGGGAAGTTCGCATTTGTGCCCGTCGTCAGCCGCGAGCGCACCGATTTCGCTCTTGACGGACGCATCCCCAAGGCGATCGAGAACGGACAGCTGGAAGCGAGGGCGGGCATCGCGTTGACCGCGCAAGCGTCGCGGTTGATGGTCTGCGGCAATCCGGAAATGGTGGCCGACACCGTGCATGCGCTGCAGTTGCGCGGATTGAAGAAACACCGCAGGCGCGACCCGGGGCAGATCAGCGTGGAAAACTACTGGTAAGGATCGCGCGATGCGAAGGTTGCTGAAAGTGGCGCTCCTATTTCTCGTCGCGGCCGGGCTCTCCGGCTGCAGCGGGTTGCGCCTTGCGTACAACAATGCCGATACCGTCGTGCGCTGGATGGCTGACGATTATTTTGCGATCGAGGGCGCGCAGCAGGAGGAATTCAAGGCGCGCCTCGCGCGCTTTCACGCCTGGCACCGCAGCGAAGAGCTGCCGCGCTACAGCGTGCTCTTGATCGGGGCGGGGCAGAAGCTGGCCGACGGACTTACCGCGCAGGAGCTCATGTGGGCATGGGACAGCGTCTGGGCGCGCTATCGGCGCATGGCGGCGCAGGCGGCGCCGGAACTGGCCTTGGTGCTGCCGACGCTGACCCCGGCACAGTTCGAACAGGCCGAGAAGCGCTTCGTCGAATCCCGCGCCGAATTCGCCAAAAAATATCTCAAGGGAAGCGAGGCGGACCAACGCGAGCGGCGCGACAAGCGCAATCTCGAACTGATGCAGGAGTGGTTTGGCAGCCTTACGGACGAGCAGGAAGCGCAAATCATGCTTGCCAGCGCCAAGCTGCCGTTGCTGTACTCGCTGCGCCTGCAAAACCGGCAGCGGCGGCAAAACGAATTCATCGCGATGGTGAAGACCTATCGCAGCGCGGAGGAGCTCGAACCCAGGATGGCGCGCTGGCTGATCGAGTGGGAAGAGGGCGCGTCGGCCGAATACCGGCGCCTGTCGGATCTGCACCGGGAGATGTACATCCAGATGCTGCTCGAGCTCGATCGCAGCCTCACCCCGGCGCAGCGCGTGCGTGCCGTCACGCGTCTAAACGACTACGCCGAGGTTTTTGCTTTGCTGGCCAGACAGAACAAGCCGGCGCGGCCGGGCTCCTGAACAGCGAGCGGGCGATGAGCCGCGACATTCTGCATTTTTCGCACGCCAACGGCTTTCCCGCGGCCTGTTACCGCAAATTCTTCCGCTATCTGGAACCCGATTTCCGCGTCGGCGCCATCAACTGCATCGGTCACGATCCGTCCTATCCGGTGACCGACGGCTGGCCCCATCTGGTGGCGCAACTGATCGATCACCTGAGCGCGCATAGCCGCTCGCCGGTGGTGGGCGTGGGGCACTCCCTCGGCGGCTACCTCACCTTCATGGCAGCGGTGCAGCGCCCGGAACTGTTCAAGTGCATCATCCTGCTCGATGCTCCCATCATCGGCTATTTCAAGGGCACGGCGTTCGGCATGCTCAAGCGCCTGGGCCTGGTGGATCGCATCACCCCGGCTCACGCCACGCGCGAGCGGCGCAGCGACTGGGCCTCGGCAGACGAGATGGTTGCCCATTTTCAGCGCCGGAAAATCTTCCGCCATTTCGACGCCGAGTGCCTGCGCGATTACGCTGCGCTGGGCACGGTGGCGGAAGGCTCCAGGGTGCGCCTGCTGTTCGACCCGGAAATCGAGTACCGGATCTACCGCGGCGTGCCGCACGACCTGGTCTATTACTGCAATCGCCTGAAAGTGCCTGCCGGGTTCATCGGCGGACGCCACTCGGACGTGCTGCGCCAGGTGGGGCTTGCGCACACGCGCCGGAGCTTTGGCGTCAAGCGCATCGAGGGCGGGCACCTGTTTCCGTTCGAACGCCCGCAGGCCGCAGCCGAGGCTGTGCGCCAGCTTGCCGCCGAGCTGTGCGCACAGTCGACACGCTGATCCCGGTGCGCGCGCCAGTGTCCGCTGCGACGGGCGCCTGAATCCGGGGGCCGGAAACGACAAGGGCAGCGCGAGGCTGCCCTTGTCGTTCGATACCGTCGGAACTTTACTTCAGGTGCTTGCTGACCAGCTTGGTCATTTCGAACATTGACACCTGTTTCTTGCCGCCGAATACTTCTTTCAGCTTGTCGTCGGCATTGATCATGCGCCGGTTCTTGGCGTCTTGCAGCTTGTTCTTCTTGATGTAGGCCCAGATTTTCTTGGTCACTTCGGTGCGGGGCTGCGCGCTGGCGCCGATCACCGCTCCGAGCGAGGCGCTCGGGGTCATCGGCTTCATGAACGCCGCATTCGGTTTGCGCTTGACTTTAACCTTGACGGGTTTCTTGCTAGCGGTCTTCTTGCTAGCGGTTTTCTTTGTTGCTGCCTTTTTCTTTGTGGCCATGAGTTTCCTCTCCTAAAGTTATTGACGGCGACTGTGTTTGCTATCGTGCGGGGTACGCAGCGCGAGAATGAATGAGAGTGTGGAATTTGTCAATCGGTATCGTGGACAAATTTAGCTGGGCAATTCCGGTTTCGCGTGGTGCGTTCTCCCCCCATCTTCTATAATCCGGCCTTTCCTTTTGCGCCTCGGCCGGACCCGGCCGGAGAGCTGGTGCACCCGTCCCCGATGGAACACGCGAAGAAAAACGTCGCTCTGCTCGCCGGCTGCCAGGCGATGTTGTTCGTCAACAACGTCACGCTGTTCGCGCTCGCGTCGCTTGCCGGTCACCACCTCGCCGACAACAAGGCGCTCGCCACGCTGCCCGCCACCGCCTATGTCGTCGGCGCGGCGCTGAACATGCTGCCGGCTTCCTACTTCATGAAGCGCTACGGCCGCCAGGCCGGTTTCCGCTTCGGGACTTCCATGGGCATAGCCGGCGCGTCCCTCGCCTGCGTCGCCATGTGGGCGCACAGTTTCTGGCTGCTGTGCGTCGCCATCCTGGTGCTGGGCGCCTACAACGCATTCGGCCAGTACTACCGTTTCGCCGCGGCCGATACTGCGAGTCGGGAGTTCAAGGCCAAGGCGATTTCGCTGGTGATGGCGAGCAGCATCGTCGGTGGAATCGTGGGACCTGAGTTGAGCAAATACACCAAGGACCTGTTCCCGGTTCCCTTCCTCGGCGCCTACGCCTCGCTGATCCTGTTCTGCCTCGTCACTCTGGCGCTGCTTGCGTTTATCCGCATTCCGCCGCCGACCGAGGCCGAGTTGACGGAGCCGGCGCGGGCGCTGCCGGCCGTCATGGCCCAGCCCGCGTTCATCGTCGCGGTGATGGGCTCGGCGATCGGCTACGGCATCATGAGCCTGCTCATGACCGCGACGCCGCTGGCGATGAGCTTTTGCGGCCATCCCTACGATTCGGCCGCCTTCATCATTCAGTGGCATGTGATCGGCATGTTCGCGCCTTCTTTTTTCACCGGATCGCTGATCAGGCGCTTCGGCGTGTTGAACATCATGTTCTGCGGCGTGCTGCTCGAGGCGGCGAGCGTGGCCGCGGCGCTCTCCGGTTTGCAGGTGGCGCATTTCTGGTGGGCGCTGACCCTGCTCGGGGTCGGCTGGAATTTCCTCTATATCGGAGGCACCACGCTGCTCACCGAGTGCTACCGCGAGTCGGAGAAAGCCAAGGCCCAGGGCATGCACGATTTCCTGGTATTCGTCATTACCGCGACCTCCTCGTTTTCCTCGGGCCTCTTGATCAACCGCAGCGGCTGGGAGATGCTCAATTACGCCGCGCTGCCTTTCCTCGCCTTGATCGCTGCCGCCATCATCTGGCTCGGGCTGAGGCAGCCGCGTGCGGTCGCGGCCTGAACCGGGTATCGTTTGGTGAAAGGGTAGCCATGGCAGTCGATCCGCAGATGCAACGGGTGCTACAGCGCATAGCCGCGGCCGCCTTGCCGCCGTTCTGCACGCTAGCCGCGGCCGAGGCGCGCCGCTTGTACCGGGAGAGCCGCGCCGCCTTGAGTCCGCCGGTGCCGGAAGCGGCGGAGGTGCGCGATCTTGCGGCGAGCGGCCCGGCCGGGCCGATTCCGCTGCGGCTGTATCGCGGCTTGGGCACGGAGGCGGGGGCCCTGCTGCCGGCGCTGGTGTATTTTCACGGCGGCGGCTGGACCATAGGCGATCTGGATACGCACGACATCGTCTGCCGCACGCTGGCGAACAGGGCGCGCTGCACCGTGTTCGCGGTCGATTACCGCATGGGACCGGAGCACAAATTCCCCGCGGCGGTCGAAGACTGCGTCGCCGCGACGCGCTGGGTGGCCGGACAGGGCGCCGCCCTCGGCGTGGACGCGGCGCGCATCGCCGTGGGCGGAGACAGCGCCGGCGGCAACCTCGCCGCGGTGGTGGCGATCACCCTGCGCGACGCGGGCGGCCCCCCGCTGGCGTTCCAGGCGCTGGTGTATCCGGCGACCGACCAGCGCATGGACACCGCGTCGCATGCCCGCTTAAGCGAGGGCTATCTGCTCACGCGCGACAACATGCTCTGGTTCCGCAGCAACTATCTGTCGCCGGCGGACTACGACGACTGGCGCGCTTCGCCGATCCGGGCCGCGGACCTTGCGCGCCTGCCGCCGGCGCATATCATCACCGCCGGCTACGATCCGCTGCTGGACGAAGGCCGCGCCTATTCCGACCGGCTGGTCGCCGCCGGGGTGCCGGTGCTGTACGAATGCTTCGAAGGCATGACGCACGGCTTTCTCACCATGGGCGGCGTCGTGGCCGCGGCCAATCACGCCTTGTATCGAATTGGGCAGAGCCTGGCGCAGGCGTTCAGACCCTAGGCCCGCCGTCGATGGGTCCCGCAGTCAGCATCCTCGATTTTCTCGGCCGGCACGCGACGCGTTTTCTCGCCGCCGGCGCGCTGCTGGGCCTGCTCGTTCCGCAGCTTGCCACGCTCGCCCGGCCGCTGCTCGTTCTCGGCCTGGTGATACCGCTCATCATCGCCCTGGTGCGGCTCGATTGGGGCGCCATCGCGGCCTACGCGCAGCGGCCGGCGCTGGTCGGCGCGATCGTCGCATGGATACTGGTCGTCTCCCCCGCGTTGATGTGGCTCGCATTGAAGCTGGTCGATTTGCCGCCGGCGCTGGTTCAGGCGCTGGTGCTGATGACCGCCGCGGCGCCCATCGTTTCCTGCGCGGCGTTGAGCCTGATCATGGGCCTGGATGCCGCCCTCGCCGTCGTTGTCGTCGTCGCGGCCACGGCGCTGATGCCGTTTACATTGCCCGCGGTGGCGCTGGCGCTGCTGGGTCTGGACATCGACATCGACCTCGCCACCTTCATGCTGCGCCTGGTCCTGATCGTGGGCGGCGCCTTTTCAGTGGCGTTCGTCGTCAGGAAATTCGTGTCCGCGGAAAAGCTGGCGGCAAACGCACGCGTGCTCGACGGCGCTTCCGTGGCGATCCTGCTCATTTTCATCCTGGCCATCATGGACGGCGTCACCGCCGTGGCGCTGGCGCGCCCCGGATATGTCGCGCTGGTGACGCTGGCGGCTTTCGTCGCCAATATCGCGCTGCAGGCCCTGGGCGCGCTGGCGGCGCTGAAACTGGGGCTGCGCCGGGCGCTCACCGTGGGTTTCATGACCGGCAACTGCAACATGGGCCTGGTGATGGTGGCTCTGGCCGACAAGGCCGATTTCGACGTCATCGTGTTTTTCGCCATGGCGCAATTGCCGATGTACATGCTGCCGGTGCTGCTGCGGCCCATCTACAGGCGGTTGCTCAGTTCCCGGTAAAAGCAGGCACATCCTGGTTTTGCTTCTATACAAGATCGCCGCTGGCGCGCGGATGCGCTTTTGATCCGCGCGCCAGCGGCGATCCGCGCGGACGGGACGACGGCCGCGCAAGCTAGACCGTTGCAGGTTGAGGTACTTTTCATGGTCCATCAAGGGCGATATGCGGCCATTGCGCGCTCCGCGCGCCAACCCTGTTTTTGATACGGATGAAAGGCGCATCCGTATCAAAAACAGGGTTACGGATAAAACCCGTTCCGCGCAGTGGTTTTATGCCGTGCAGATCGCGCTACAATCCGGCTTCCCCTTCGCAGAGGTCTCCATGGGCGCCAACCATCCCGAACCCGGCATAGCGCGCAAGATAGTCAAGGCCGCCTGCCCGCACGATTGCCCCGATACCTGCGGCATGCACATCACCGTGGAGAACGGGGTCGCGGTCAAAGTGGAGGGCGCGAAAGACATGCCCTTCACCCAGGGCACGCTGTGCACCAAGGTCGCGCGTTATCTGGACCGAACCTATTCCACGGACCGCGTGCTGTATCCGATGAAACGCGTCGGCGCGAAAGGCGAAGGCAAATTCGAGCGTATTTCCTGGGACGAGGCGCTGGACACCATCGCCGCGAAGTTCAAGGCGGTCGCCGCGGTCGAGCCGCAGTCCATCCTCCCCTGCAGCTACGCCGGCACCATGGGGCTGGTGCAGTACGCCTCGATGGACCGGCGCTTTTTCCACAAGCTCGGCGCGTCGCTGCTCGAGCGCACGCTGTGTTCTTCGGCCGGCAAGGTGGGGATGAAGATCACGCTCGGAGCCGGTGTCGGCATGGACCCGGAGCGCTTCGAGGAAGCGAAGCTGATCCTCATCTGGGGCTCCAATTCCATCGTCTCCAACCTGCACCTCTGGTCGCGGGTGCAGGAGGCGAAGCGCCGCGGCGCCAGGGTGATTGCGATCGATCCCTACCGCAGCCTGACTGCGGCGAAATGCGACCAGCACCTTGCGCCCCTGCCGGGGACCGACGGGGCGCTGGCGCTCGCCATGATGCACGTGATCATCGGCGAAGGGCTCTACGATGCGGATTACGTCGAGAAGCACACCCTGGGCTTCGAACAGTTGAAGCAGCGTGTCCGGGACTATCCGCCGGAGGCGGCCGCGGCCATCTGCGGTCTGGACCGCGACGAGATCATCGCGCTTGCGCGCGAATACGCGGGCACGCGCCCGGCTGCGATCCGGCTCAATTACGGCATGCAGCGCCACTCCGGCGGCGGCATGGCGGTGCGCACCATCACCTGCCTGCCGGCACTCACCGGGCACTGGCGCAATGCTGCGGGAGGCGTGTCGCTGTCCACCGGCGATTGGTACAGCCTGAACCACGCGCTGCTTGAGCGCCCCGATCTGATCCCGAACCGGCCGCGCAGCATCAACCAGTCGGCGCTCGGCGACGCCCTCACCGCCGCGGACCCGCCGGTAAAGGCGGTCTACGTGTACAACAACAACCCGGTGGCGGTATGCCCGGACTCGCAGAAGGTGATCGCCGGATTCGCGCGCGAGGACCTGTTCACCGTGGTGCACGAAATATTTCTCACCGACACCGCCGACTATGCCGACATCGTGCTGCCGGCCACCACCCAGCTTGAGCATTACGACGTGCACAAGTCCTACGGCCACCTGTACGTGCTCGCCAACACCCCGGCGATCGCGCCGCTGGGCGAGGCCAAGCCCAACAGCGAAGTGTTCCGGCTGCTCGCCGCGCGCATGGGTTTCACCGAAGCGTGTTTTTCCGATACCGACGAGGACATTTGCCGCCAGGCACTGCAGTCGTCGAATCCGCGCATGGCCGGCATCGAGTGGAACGCGCTGAAGGAACAAGGCTGGCAACGGCTGAATCTGCCGGCACACTTCGCGCCCTTTGCCGAGGGAAATTTCCCCACGCCGTCGGGCAAGTGCGAATTCTGGAGCCAGACAGCGCTGGACCTGGGGCTGGATCCGCTGCCCGGTTACGTGCCGCCGCGCGAATCGGTGCAAAGCGCGCCGAAGCTGGCAGAGAGCTATCCGCTCGCATTCATCTCGCCGCCGGCGCGCAACTTTCTCAACTCTTCTTTCGCCAACCTGCCGTTTGCGCTGAAGGAAGCGGGCGAGCCCTATCTGGACATCCATCCGGCCGACGCCGCGGCGCGCGCCATAGCCGACGGCGACGCGGTGCGCATCCGCAACGATCGCGGGTCGTTTGTAACCAGGGCGCGCGTGTCCGACCGGGTGCGCCCGGGCGTGGTGGCCGCGCTGTCGGTATGGTGGAAAAAGCTCTCCCCCGACGGCCGCAACGCGAATGAAGTCACCTCGCAGGCACTGGCCGACATGGGCGGCGCGGCGACTTTTTACGATTGCCTGGTCGAAGTGGAAAAAGCCGGGAACAAGGCGGCCTAGCGCCTGCCTCAAACGAGGTGATTGGAGGTGATTGGAGGTGATTGCCTCGCCACATGCTCCCCTGTGCCAGATGCCATCTCGGTAATTCTGAAACGGCAGTCTAGTATTGCAGCAGGCTCTCAGACCTGTGGCGTCGACCCGAAATCGCGGGGCCCGTTCCTGACCTGGGCTCTCTCCAGGCAGGCTTCGACCGACTCCAGCAGCTGGTCACGGGTCACCGGCTTGGTCAGAAAATCCGCGGCACCCAGGTCCACCGCCTTGGCCATGGTGTCGCCGTCGCTGCGGCCGGACAGCAAGATGACAGGGATCGCGGCGGTGCCTTCGTCTGCGCGCAGCAGCGCCAGCAATTCGAACCCGTCGAGAAACGGCATATTGACATCGGAGATGATCAGATCGGGCGCGTCCGCCAGCAGTGCCCGGCCACCGTCGACGCCGTCCTCGGCGATCCGCACCCGGTAACCCACCGCCGACAGGTGCAGGCGCAGCAGGTCGCGAAAGCCGACGTCGTCGTCGATGATGAGGATGCGGGCTTTTTTTGTGTCAGGCATGGTTCCGGCGTGCTCGTCCGTGTGAGGCTATTCTAATGGAATTTAGCGCGCCCATCGTCTTACTTGGACGCCAAGGCGCGCAGGTCTGTCGCGTGCCGGAACGGGCCGCGGGCAATCCCCTTGCGGTGGTCGTCGTGTAACATCGCCTGTCGCAGTGCCGGGCCGTCGTGGCTCCTGCGCTCAATCATGGAGACCAGATGCAGCCCAATCAGATCAAGGGCGTTTTGATCATGCTGATCACGGTGCTGATCTGGGGCGCGATGTTTCCGGTGGCCAAGGATGCGCTCTATGCGCTGGACGCGTTCTGGATGTCGAGCATACGCTACGGCATCGCCGCGCCCCTGCTGCTGGCGATTCTGTACTGGCGCGAGGGCGCCGCGGCGCTCGGCTACCGCGGCGCGTTCCTGCGCGCCTCGCTATTCGGCATTGCCGGGTTCACCGGCTTCGCCGTCCTGGTGTTCGTCGGCCTCGGCCGGTCGCGGCCGGAGCACGCGGCCATCATCATGGCGCTGCAGACGCCGATCGCGGCGTTCGTGCATTGGGCGCTGAGGGGCAACCGGCCGGCGAATTTCACCCTCGGCTGCATCGCCGCCGCGATTGCCGGCGTATTCATGGTCATCACCAAGGGCGATCTCGGCAGCACCTTTGCCGGAGGAGCGCTCGCCGGCGACCTGCTTATTTTTCTCGGCGCGATGAGCTGGATCGTCTACACCATAGGTGCGGTCAGTTTTCCCGGCTGGTCGGCGTTGCGCTTCACCGCGCTCACCGCCCTGCCGGGAACGGCCGGAATATTCATCGCCACCGCGATCGCAACCCTCACCGGCTACGCCGGCGTTCCGGATGCGTCGACGGTGGCCTCCGTCGGCTGGGAACTTGCCTACCTGGCGCTGTTTACCGCGGTGTTGGCGGTGTTGTTTTTCAATATCGCCATCGGTTACCTCGGCGCGCTCAACACCATGCTGCTCGGCAACCTGGTGCCGGTGGTGACCTTCGCCATTCGCATCCTGCAGGGGCACCGGTTCGAGGCGATCGAACTCGCCGGCGCCGGATTGGTGCTGGCGGCGCTGGTCGCCAACAATTTTTATTTGCGCGGCAGGACCG
>Ga0194060_10001210_pt1 | contig 18573 bp, 19 predicted proteins | sample SepL225m_MetaG_FD_163427 | JGI IMG/M metagenome (GOLD analysis project Ga0194060, IMG submission 163427) | Anoxic zone freshwater microbial communities from boreal shield lake in IISD Experimental Lakes Area, Ontario, Canada - Sep2016-L222-5m | ecosystem: Environmental > Aquatic > Freshwater >...
GGCGAGACCCCTGAGCAGGCCATGGTTCGCGAACTGCACGAGGAAGTGGGGCTCTGTCGAGAGCACATTCGCATTGTTGCCCGCACCCGAGACTGGTTGCGCTACGAGGTGCCGGATCGATACATCCGCCGCGACGCACGCGGTCATTACAAAGGCCAGAAACAGATCTGGTTTCTGCTGCAACTGCTCGGCAACGACTGGGATTTGAACCTGCGCGCGACCGACCACCCGGAGTTTGACGCCTGGCGCTGGAACGATTACTGGGTTCCATTGGACGCCGTTGTGGAGTTCAAGCGCGGTGTTTATGAAATGGCGCTGACCGAACTGGCGCGTCACTTGCCGCGCAACGAGTACCGAAACCGCTTCCTGCGCCAGGGCATGCGCCCGCAGGAACAAGACAACAACGCCGAGACGGATGGAGCGCCTGCTGGCGGTTTTGAATTGCCGCCGGGGCAGGAAAATGGCTGAAGAAAATCAGCGCATCAGGACCAGATTGTCCCGGTGCACCATCTCCGGCTCAGCCAGATAACCCAACAGCTTTTCAAATTCGGCGGACGGTTTGCGACAGATCAGCCGTGCCTCGCTGCTGGCGTAATTGGCCAGCCCGCGCGCCACCTCGACACCCTCCGTGTCGCGAATGGCAATCACGTCGCCGCGTGAAAAATCGCCCACTACAGCGGTCATACCAATCGGCAGCAGGCTCTTGCCTTCGGCGCGCAATTTGGCGGCAGCGCCAGCATCCACCACGACCGAACCCCGCAATTGAAGATGGTCAGCAATCCACTGCTTGCGAGCCTGTGTCTTCTGCGTTTGCGCCACCAACAGTGTCCCGATGGGTTCGCCCTGGCTCAAGCGCAGCAGAATATCGGGCTCGCGACCCCAGGCAATGACGGTTGAGGCACCGGAGCCGGCCGCCCGCTTGGCCGCCAGAATCTTGGTAATCATCCCACCGCGCCCGAGACTCGATCCGACGCCGCCGGCCATGGCTTCCAGCACCGGGTCACCCGCTTTGGCCTCGTGGACAAACTCTGCCGCCGGATCCTTACGCGGATCGGCACGGTAAAGCCCTTTTTGATCCGTCAGAATAATCAGGGCATCGGCTTCGACCAGATTGGCCACCAATGCGCCCAGCGTATCGTTGTCACCGAACTTGATTTCGTCGTTGACGACGGTGTCGTTCTCATTGATCACCGGCAACACGCCGAGCTTGAGCAGGGTCAGAAGCGTGGAGCGGGCGTTGAGGTAGCGCTCCCGATCGGCCAGGTCCGCATGCGTCAGCAGCACCTGGGCACTGCGCAGTCCATTTTCCCGCAGCTTGGTTTCATACATCTGTGCCAGACCCATTTGCCCAACGGCCGCTGCGGCCTGCAATTCGTGAATTTCGTGCGGCCGCACCGTCCAGCCAAGCCGCTTCATGCCTTCGGCGATGGCGCCGCTGGACACCATGATGACTTCGCAACCCGAACGCACCAGCAATGACATCTGGCGGCACCACTCACCAATAGCGTTCTCGTCGAGCCCGCGACCCTCGTTGGTCACCAGACTGGAACCTACCTTGACCACGATGCGCTTGGCATTGCGCAATACAAGTGAAGCATTTTCCATAGTTGTTTTCGTCGAAGGGCCGTGTGTGTTGTTCCGTCTATTCCGCATCCGGCGCGAAACGCGGATCCACGGCTTCAGGCGTCTGCTCGGCCTTTTGCTGTGCCTTGACGTGCTGATAGACGGTCTTGATCAGGGTGTCGCAACCTTCGCGCGTCAGTGCGGAAATTTCAAACACCGGCCCCTTGAACTTCAGGCGCTTGACAAAATCCTTGACCAGCGCCGCGCGCTTTTCAGTTGGCACCATGTCCAGTTTATTCAGGACCAACCAGCGCGGCTTGGCGTACAGCGCCGGGTCGTATTTCTTGAGCTCATTCACAATCGCTTTGGCTTGCGCAACGGTATCAACGCCATCATCAAAAGGCGCCATATCGATCACATGCAGCAACAGCCGGGTGCGCTGCAAATGGCGCAAAAACAAATGGCCCAGGCCTGCGCCTTCCGAAGCACCCTCAATCAAACCCGGCAAGTCGGCCACCACAAAGCTCTGTTCCGGCCCAACCCGCACGACGCCCAGATTGGGATGCAGGGTGGTGAAGGGATAGTCGGCAATACGCGGGCGCGCATTGGAGATCGCCGTAATCAGCGTTGATTTTCCGGCGTTGGGCATGCCCAGCAGGCCGACGTCGGCAAGCACTTTGAGCTCAAGCTTCAGATTGCGCTTTTCACCCGGCCAGCCTGGCGTTTTCTGCCGCGGTGCCCGATTGATGGCGCTTTTGAAACGCATATTGCCAAAGCCACCATCACCGCCTTTGGCGATGGTGATCACCTCGCCCGGCGTCAGCAACTCAAACAGGATTTCTCCGGTTTCGGCGTCCGTGATGATGGTTCCAACCGGCATTTTGAGCGTGACGTCGTCACCAGCGGCGCCAAACATGTCCGAGCCCATGCCATGCTCGCCGCGCTTGGCGTCATGGCGCCGGGAAAAGCGGAAGTCCACCAGAGTGTTCAGGTTCGGGTCCGCTACGGCAAAGACGTGACCGCCGCGTCCACCGTCGCCACCATTGGGGCCACCAAATTCCTTGTACTTTTCATGCCGAAACGAGACGCAGCCAGCGCCGCCATCTCCGGCAGAGATGTCAATAAAGGCTTCATCAACGAACTTCATGGTTTCTTTCCGCTAACCAGTTGGGAACAGAACTGGCTCGCTGCGCGTAGTTGCGGTCTGTCCCGCAAGTTGTTCCAAACAAAAAACCCCGCGCAGCGCGCAGGGTTTCGATTGGAGATCTCCAGCAAATTACGCCGAAGTAACACTCACCGTATGCTTGTTCAGCGCGCCTTTGACAGCAAAAGATACATTGCCGTCAACCAAGGCAAACAGCGTGTGATCCTTGCCAATGCCAACATTGGTGCCGGGATGGAACTTGGTGCCGCGCTGGCGAACAATGATCGCGCCTGCGCTGATCAGTTCGCCACCGAACTTCTTGACACCGAGCATTTTGGGCATCGAATCGCGCCCGTTTCGCGTAGAGCCGCCGCCTTTTTTCTGTGCCATGACTCTTGCCCCTTATGCAGAAATCACACCAACCAGCAGTTCGGTGAACTGCTGACGATGTCCTTGACGTTTTTGGTAATGCTTGCGACGGCGCATTTTAAAAATGCTGACCTTGTCGTGTTTGCCGTGTGCCACGACCGTGACACTCACCGTTGCGCCGGACACCAAGGGTGTGCCGACCTTCAGTTCTGCGCCGTTTCCGACTGCCAAAACCTGATCAAACACAATCTCTTGGCCTACGTCCGCAGCAATCTGTTCTACTTTAATTTTTTCGCCAGCAGCAACCCGATATTGCTTGCCACCGGTTTTTATGACCGCGTACATGTTGACCTCTTGAATTAAGCTCTGCGAACGAATTTTCACAGAGCCCGGTACTATAACACACACCCCATTTTTTCCTCCCCGGCCGGCCGCACCCGCAATTGAGCCCTTCTTGCTTTCTATAATCCCGCCATACAACCGGTTATTTGTCTTGCAAGTCAATCCATCCAGCCCCACCCCAACCTTGTCCATCATCGCGCAGGATATGCACGCCATGGATCAGGTCATTGCCCACCGTCTCGAATCGAGCGTGCCCTTGATCGGCCAGGTGTCGCGCTACATCATCGCCGCCGGCGGCAAACGTCTGCGCCCGGCACTGCTGCTCCTGACCTGTGGCGCCCTGGGCTATGGTGGCGAGCAGCGCTTCAATCTGGCCGCCGTCGTGGAATTCATCCATACCGCAACGCTTTTGCACGACGACGTCGTAGATGACTCCGCCCTGCGCCGCGGCAACGCCACCGCCAACGAAACCTTTGGCAATCCAGCCAGCGTGCTGGTCGGTGACTTTCTTTACTCCCGTTCCTTCCAGATGATGGTCGATGCCCAGAACATGCGGGTCATGCAGGTGCTGGCCGATGCCACCAACGTCATCGCAGAGGGCGAAGTGATGCAGTTGATGAACATGCACAACGCCGAACTCGACGAAGCGGGTTATCTTCAGGTCATCCGTTCCAAAACGGCCAAATTGTTTGAGGCCAGCGCCCGGGTCGGCGCCATTCTGGCCGAGAGCACGCCAGAAATCGAGGGGGTTTGCGCCGATTACGGCCAAGCACTTGGCACCGCTTTTCAGGTCATTGATGACGTGCTGGACTACACCGGTGAAGCAGCGGTCATGGGGAAGAACCTGGGTGATGACCTGCGTGAAGGGAAAACCACACTGCCGCTGATCGCGGCCATGCAAAGGGGTACACCGGAGCAACGCCAACTGATCAAGACCGCAATCGAATCGGGTAACGTGGCGATGCTGGACCAGGTTGTGGAAATCGTCAGAACCACTGGCGCTCTTGACGTCGCACGACTCGCGGCGACGCAGGAGGCGCAACGCGCCATTGCGGCGGCGCGGCTGCTTCCAAGCGGTTCGCACACCGAGTGTTTGATACAATTAGCCTCACAGTTGCTTGACCGTCAGTCCTGAATCGGACGAAGCGCAGCAAATCAAATTTCGGAATGTGGCGCAGCCTGGTAGCGCACTTCGTTCGGGACGAAGGGGTCGGAGGTTCGAATCCTCTCATTCCGACCAGAATTTCCTCTCTGGTCCTTCTTGCAATTCCCGGTGGAATCTCAATTCTGCCGGGAATTCGCCATTTCACGCTGGTAAAAACCCTGCCAACCGCAAGCGCCACTTTGCGCAATTATTGATGTACCATGCAGGCGAGTCGGGAATTCCGGTATTGCTGTACCAATTAGCGATTAGCCTGTGATCCGGACCGCAAATTGATTCCCCTGGTATTCGAAAACAAGCAAACAAGAATCAAAAGAGGCGACAGGCATGCAAGAAAAAGAGAGTTCAGTCGCTGAGCCTCCTGCGGCTGGCGATGAACAGCGCGGGCCTTATGGCCGTGCGTTGTTTGCCTTGGCAAAATGGTTTGCTTACGCTGGCGGTCTGGTCTTCATCGCGCTGGTGCTGATGTCGGTGGTCTCCATCGTCGGCCGCAAGTTGTTCAATGCCCCGGTGCCGGGCGATGTTGAACTGCTGCAACTCTCAGCTGCCTTTGCCTCGGCCACTTTCTTTGCCTATTGCCATTTGATGCACGGCGACGTCAAGGTCGATTTCTTCACCGCGCACATGACCAGCAGCCGGCGCTTGCTGCTTGACTCCATCGGCTCCCTGCTGGTCGGCCTGCTCGGCACTTTGCTGGCCTGGCGCACCGCCGTCGGCGCCTTGAGCCTGAGGGAAGCGGGCGAATCCTCCGCCATCCTCGAATTACCGGTCTGGCTGGCGCAGGCGATGATGGTTCCCAGCTTTATCTTGCTGGCACTGGCTGGCTTTTACATGTGCTGGCATCCCTGGACCCGTCGCGAGATGAAACCATGAGCGGCATGCAACTGGGTTTCCTGATTTTCGGCGTGCTGCTGACGATGCTGGTGCTGCGCGTGCCGATCGGTGTTGCCATGTTCATTGCGGGTGCGGGGGGATACCTCTACCTGACCGGCGGGCAGGCTAACGTGCTGCTGAACTCACTGAAAAATCTGGCCTATGCGCGGCTGTCCAATTACGACCTGGTCGTTATCCCGCTATTCCTGCTGATGGGTCAATTTGCCACACACGGGGGCCTGAGCCGCTCTCTGTTTCGTTTCGTCAGCGCCTTCATCGGCCACCGCAAGGGCGGCATTGCCATGGCCGCCATCGGCGCCTGTGCCGGCTTCGGTGCCATCTGCGGCTCATCGCTCGCAACGGCGGCCACCATGGGTCAGGTTGCCTTGCCGGAACTTCGCCGCTACGGTTATTCCGGCTCCCTGGCCACCGGCGCACTGGCGGCCGGCGGCACACTGGGCATCATGATTCCACCGTCGGTGCCGCTGGTGATCTACGCCATCCTGACGCAGGAATCGATCGGCAAACTGTTCATGGCCGCTGTGCTGCCGGGCATCATCGCCATGCTCGGCTACATGCTGGTGGTGCAGATCATGGTCACGCTCGATCCGAAAGCCGGGCCCGCCGGGCCGCGCGTGCCATGGCCGCAACGCCTGCGTTGCCTGATCGAAGTGCTGCCGGTATTGCTGGTGTTCGTCGTCGTCATCGTCGGCATCTATGGCGGCTGGGCCAATCCGACAGAAGCCGCGTCGATCGGCGCCGCTGCCTGTGGCATCCTGGCGATGTTGTCGGGCAATATGGGGATGGAAGAAATTCGCAAAACCCTGCTCGGCACCGCCACAGCCACGGCGATGATCTTTCTCGTTTTGCTGGGTGCTGACATGATGAACTCGGCGCTGGCGATCTCGCAAATGCCGGTGGAACTCGCGGAGTGGGTCAAGAACAGCGGCATGTCGCCGCTGCTGGTGATGGCCATGATCCTGCTGATCTACATACTGCTCGGCTGTGTCATGGATTCGTTGGCCATGATCCTGCTGACAATTCCGATCTTCTACCCGATGATCATGGGCCTGGACTTCTTCGGCCTGGCCCAGGTCGACAAGTCGATCTGGTTTGGCATCCTGGCGCTGATGGTGGTCGAGATTGGTCTGGTGCACCCGCCGGTTGGCATGAACGTGTATGTCATCAACCGGCTCGCCGTCGATGTGCCACTGATAGAAACCTTCAAGGGCGTGGTCCCGTTCCTGATCTCGGACTTCCTGCGCATCACGCTGCTGGTTTTTTTCCCGATCATTTCGCTTTATCTGGTGCACACTTTCGGCACCTGATTCCTTGTTCACCCCGTTTCCCAACCAAAACAATGAGGAGCTTCGACATGCAGATCCGCAAGACATTGACCCCCGTATTGGCCGCCACCGCGCTAGCCCTTGGCGCCGGCAGCGCCTGGGCACAAGACGTGACGCTGAAGGTTCATCATTTCCTGGCGCCCAACGCAACTTCCCAAAAGTTGCTGCTCGGCCCCTGGTGCGAGAAGCTCGGCAAGGAATCAAACAACCGCATCAAATGCCAGATCTATCCCGCGATGCAGCTCGGCGGCACGCCGCCGCAACTGTTCGACCAAGCCAAGGACGGGGTGGCCGACATCGTCTGGACTGTGCCCACTTACCAGGCCGGGCGTTTCGCCAAATCCGAGGTGTTTGAACTGCCCTTCATGATCAAGAGCGCCGAAGGCGGCAGCCGCGCTTTTTGGGAATACGTGCAGAAGAACTCGCTTGATGAATTCAAGGGGACGAAGATTCTGATGGCCCACGTGCATGACGGCGCCGAACTGCACTTTGCCAACAAGTCGGTCAAGACACTGGAAGACATCAAAGGGCTCAAGGTGCGCGCCCCCACGCGCATCGGCACACGCATGCTGAGCGCACTGGGCGCTACGCCGATCCAGATGCCCGCACCGCAGGTGCAAGAGGCGATCTCCAAGGGCGTGGTGGATGGTGCCTCGCTGCCGTGGGAAGTGGTGCCCGGCATCAAGGTGCATGAAGTCACCAAGTTCCATACCGAGACAGGTCCCGGCCAGCGCAAGATGTCCAACACGATCTTCGTCGTCGCCATGAACGAAGCCAAGTACAACAGCCTGCCGGCGGACCTGAAGAAAGTCATCGACGCCAACAGCGGCGCCGAAGCGTCAAGCTGGGCGGGACGGGTTTGGGACAGCACGATCGAGCCAGGTCGCAAATCGGCAACCGATCGTGGCAATGTCGTCAACGTGCTGACGGCGGCGGAAGTCCAGCGCTGGGAGAAAGCGACCGAGGGCGTGGCGCAGGACTGGCTCAAGGACGTGGCAGCCAAGGGCGCGGATGGCAAGCAGTTGCTGGAATCGGCCAAGGCGCTACTGAACCAGTACGACAAGTAAGCTGCGCCGATGCGCATAAACGCCGCCGAAACCTTGTTGCAGGCGGGTGTGCCGCAAGCGACGGCGCTGGAGTGTGGCAGCGAGACCCTGACTTACGAAGCGTTGCGCCAGCAAGTGCGGATCGCCGCTGGGGCCTGGCGCGCGCTGGGCCTGCAACAGGGCGAGCGCGTGATCATTTTTGCACCCGACAGCATAGCCTGGGTCGTGGCCTATCTGGGCGTGATCTGGGCCGGCGGTGTGGCCATTGGCGTCAACCCGCGCCTGTCACCGAGCGAACTGGCGCCGATTCTGCAGGAGAGCGAAGTTCGTTTTGTCTGGTGCGAAACCGACAGCGTGGCGCCCCTCACGCCACTCTTGGCCGGCATGCCACAAGCACCAGCACTGATTGAAAGCGGTCCCGGCGAATCGCCGTGGGCCCGCCGGCTCAGCCATGTGCAGCCGATGGAACCGGTGTTGTTGGATGAAGAAGCACCGGCGCTGTGGATCGGCACCTCTGGCACCACCGGTGTCTCCAAGGGCGTGGTGCATGCGCAGCGCGTCGCGCTGCAACCCGATTCGTTTGCCCGCGGCATCCTGCAACTGAGCGCGGCGGATCGGCTTTATGCCAGTTCCAAACTGTTCTTTGCCTACGCACTGGGCAACAGCCTGTTTGCCGGTCTGCGCGCCGGCGCTACCGTGATCCTGGACCGCCACTGGCCGGACCCGCAACGCGTGCTGGAGATGGTGCGAACACACCGCCCGAGCCTGGTGTTTTGCGTACCCACGCTCTACAGCAAGATGTTGCAAAGCGGCGTTGCGCAGCAACTGGCAGGGCTCGGAATACGCCACTTCGTATCAGCCGGCGAGAGCCTGCCTGCCAGCGTACGCCGAGGCTGGCGCGAAGCCACCGGACTCGCCATCGTCAGCGGCTACGGCACCTCTGAGACGCTGTGCCTGATGCTCTACAGCGATGGCGACAACGGCCTGTTGCAGACCACGCCACAAACGCAACTGCGTTTTGCGAGCGATGCCGACCCGGATCGACCGCAGCGCATCTGGCTGCGCAGCAGCACAGTGGCCCTTGGCTACTGGAAGCGACCGCAAGCGCAGGCCGATGGCTTTGATAACGGCTGGTATTGCCCGGGTGACATGTTTCTGCGGCGCCCCGAAGGCCAGCTTGAATTTGCCGGGCGCACCGACGACATGCTCAAGATCAGCGGGCGTTGGGTCAGCACGCTGTGGGTGGAACAGGCTCTTGCCAGCGCCGCGGGCATCCATGTTTCACAACTGGCCTGCGTCGGCGTGCTGACGGGCGAAGGTCTGACCGCACTGGCGTTACTTGCCGTTGCCGCGCCGGGGCAGCGGGAACTGGCAGAACAGTGTGTCCGGGATGCGATCACAGCGCTGCCGACCTACCGGCGCCCGCACTGGGTGCATTGGCTTGATAACCTGCCGCTGACCGCCACCGGCAAACTGCAGCGCTCACGCCTGGTGGCGCTGCACGCAGCAGCACTGGCGGCGCTCGAACACCGCGCCTAAAAACCGGCGATCTCCCGCAGTGTTCCTTATCCCAGCCTGCTGCAGATTTCCAGAATCGCCGCGCTCTGGTTCATGCTGTAAAAATGCAAACCCGGCGCACCACCGGCACGCAGCTGTTCACACAGATCGGTCACCACATCCAGGCCAAAAGCCTTGATCGATGCGCTGTCGTCGCCAAAACTTTGCAACCGCAGCCTGATCCAGCGCGGGATCTCGGCGCCGCAGGCATCCGAAAAACGCATCAGCTGCATGGAACTGGTGATCGGCATGATGCCGGGAACCACCGGCACGCTCAGGCCCAGTGCGTCGACCTCCTCGACAAAGCGAAAGTAGGCATCAGCGTTGTAAAAGTACTGCGTGATCGCCGAGTTGGCACCGGCACGCACCTTGGTCGCGAAGGCTTGCAGGTCACTCGCCGGTGACTTGGCCTGCGGATGCACTTCCGGGTAGGCCGCCACTTCGATATGGAAATCGTCACCGGTCTCGGCGCGGATAAAGGCCACCAGATCGCTGGCGTAATGGAACTCGCCACCGGTGCCGTAGCCGCTCGGCAGGTCACCGCGCAAGGTCACCAGGCGCTTGACACCCATCGCCTTGAGCGTGGCCAATTGCGCCAACACGTTGGCGCGCGTGGCGCCGATGCACGACAGATGCGAAGCCGCACTCTGACCTTCGGCCAGGATGTCGCGCACGGCGTTGAAAGTACCCTCCTGCGTTGAGCCGCCCGCGCCAAAAGTCACCGAGCAAAACTCGGGCTTGAGTGCATACAACTTCTGGCGCACCAGGCGCAGCTTCTCCACGCCTTCCGGCGTTTTCGGTGGAAAGAATTCAATGCTCAGATGCGTTTTCGGGGTATCGCTCATGATGGGTCCTGAAACATCGGGTATAGCCGTGGCGCCTTAAACCGGATCGCGCCAGACGGCAGAAATAAAGAACTCGCGGTTGCCGTCACCACCGGCGATCGGCGAATCAAACCAGGCAGTCACTTTCAAACCAAGGGCAGCGCAGGCCTCGCGCAAGCGCTGCTCGATCATCGGATAAAACGAAGCGTCCTTGACGATGCCGTGCTTGCCAACCTGGCCCGGCTGCAATTCGAACTGCGGCTTGACCAGCGTCAGCAAGGTGCCGCCGCGCTTGAGCAAGGGCACGATGGCCGGCAGCACCAGGGTCTGCGAAATGAAGGACAAATCGGCCACGATCAGGTCAAACTCCGGCACAAACTCCGACGCCTCACCCTCTTCCACCGCAAACTGCCCGTCGACACCCGTGCTATGCACATAGGCTTCCACCAGATCAGCCGCCAGCAGCGAACGCGCATTGACTTTTTCAACGCACAGCACGCGCGAATCCTCGCGCAAACGCGGATGCAGTTGTGCGCTGCCGACGTCGACGCCTACCACCGAGGCCGCACCGCGCTGCAGCAGGCAGTCGGTAAAGCCGCCGGTGGACTGACCGACATCGAGGCAGGCCAGGCCGGTGACCGACAAACCGATCTTCTCCAGTGCCGCTTCCAGCTTGAGGCCACCGCGCGACACGTAGCGCGCTTCCGAATCGTCAAGCAGGCGCACTTCGGCTTCGTCTGGAATTTCGTCACCGTTCTTTGTGACGTTTTTCCACTCGTCGCCCTTGCGCCATTGCAGACCGTTGGCAATCAGCCGTTGCGCTTGCGCGCGGCTGGTCGCCAGTTGACGTTGAACGAGTAATTGATCAGCACGCATCTTTGTATTTGTCATGCCGGACCTGATCCGGCATCCATGTCTTCTGAACCATGGATTGCGGGTCAAGCCCGCAATGACAACTTCCTTTTTTTAATAACGGTACGTGTCGGCCTTGTACGGGCCGGCCTTGCTCACGCCAATGTAGGCGGCCTGCTCGTCGGTCAGTTCGCTCAGCATGGCGCCGACCTTCTTCAGGTGCAATCGCGCGACCTTTTCATCGAGGTGCTTGGGCAGCACATAGACCTTGCCGACCTTGTATTCCTTGGGCTTGGTGAAGAGTTCGATCTGCGCGATGGTCTGGTTGGCAAAGCTCGACGACATCACGAAGCTGGGGTGGCCCGTGCCGCAACCCAGGTTCACCAGACGGCCCTTGGCCAGCAGGATGATGCGCTTGGACGGCGTCTTGCCCTTGGCTGGGAAGATCACGTGATCGACCTGCGGCTTGATCTCTTCCCACTTGCACTTGTCGAGCGAGGCGACGTCGATCTCGTTGTCAAAGTGGCCGATGTTGCAAACGATGGCCTGGTCTTTCATGGCCGCCATGTGCTTGTAGGTGATGACGTTCTTGTTGCCGGTGCAGGTCACGAAGATGTCGCACTTGTCAGCCGCGTATTCCATGGTCACGACCTTGTAGCCTTCCATCGCCGCCTGCAGGGCGTTGATCGGGTCAATCTCGGTCACCCAGACCTGGGCTGACAGTGCACGCAAGGCCTGGGCCGAGCCCTTGCCAACGTCGCCGTAGCCGGCAACGCAGGCCACCTTGCCGGCGATCATCACGTCGGTGGCGCGCTTGATGGCGTCCACCAGCGACTCGCGGCAACCGTACAGGTTGTCGCACTTGCTCTTGGTCACCGAATCGTTGACGTTGATGGCGCGCAGCTTCAGGCTGCCCTTGGCCGACATCTCATTGAGGCGGTGCACGCCGGTGGTGGTTTCTTCGGTCACGCCGATGATGTGCTTCAGGCGCCGGCTGTACCAGGTCGGGTCGACCTTGAGCTTGGCCTTGATCGCGTTGAAGAGGCAAATCTCTTCTTCGCTGCCGGGCTTGGCCAGCAACTTGATGTCGGTCTCGGCGCGGGCGCCGAGGTGCATCAACAGCGTGGCGTCACCGCCGTCGTCCAGAATCATGTTCGGGCCTTCGGTCTTCGAGCCTTTCGGGCCAAATTCAAAGATGCGGTGCGTGTAGTCCCAGTAGTCAACCAGGGTCTCGCCCTTGTAGGCAAACACAGGCGTGCCGGCTTCGACCAGCGCGGCAGCGGCGTGGTCTTGCGTCGAGAATATGTTGCACGAAGCCCAGCGCACCTCAGCGCCAAGCGCCTGCAGGGTCTCGACCAGCACGCCGGTCTGAATCGTCATGTGCAGCGAGCCGGTGATGCGCGCGCCCTTGAGCGGCTGCGACTTGGCGAATTCCTCGCGGATCGCCATCAAACCGGGCATTTCGGTCTGGGCAATGTTCAATTCCTTGCGGCCCCAGGCGGCCAGGCCCAGGTCGGCAATCACGTGATCTTGGTTCTTGACAGTTTTCGATGCGGCGCTCATGGCTTACTCCAAAGTTAAATTTGAAAAGCCACTGCCAGCACGGGAAATCTCTGTGAAAGACTCACCTCACGAAGCAGTGGGTGAGCGCGGTTGATGCGATGACCCGGCGGTAGCCAGATCATGCGGTCCGAGCCTCGTTCAACATGTGTGAACTGCAACGCTCCTCGGATGAAGCCCGGATTATACGGACTGTGCCAAACCCTGCGCTGCGCAGCGTCTGAAAAGGCCAGATATCAATACTTGACCAGGATTTTTTCCAACTCTTCGCGGCTGATACCTGGAACACTGCCTCTGGCTTCCCAGCGCTTGTGGGTCCAGCCGCCCTCACCAATCCAGGCCCGGAAGATCTTGTAGTTGGCTTGCCGCTCTGCGTCCGTGTCGCCCAGATACTCGTACATGTTGCCGGGTTTCTTGTTGGCAGTATTGGCGCCGTCGTCCAGTCGCCGCATCAGGGCGCCGGTATCAGGCCAGCCCACGTAAAAAATCAGATCGGCATAGGTGTCCATGCGCGGCCCTTTCATTTCCTTGATGAACTTTTTGTCATTTGCCAGAAATTCGCCAAGATAGGGCGATTGGGCGCCATGGCAGGCGGAGCACTGCGCATCCCAGATCGGGAAAATATCCTTCCGATAAGTCACATCGGCCGCGACGGCGGAAGAGCAGAGCAAAGCAGTGAGCAAAGGGGTAGCAAGAAATTTCAGCATGTTTGATCCAGTGAACAAGTGCCGTTGAAACGGGCCGGGAGCCAAGCGGAAAATTGTAGGCCGCCCGGATTGAAACTTTCGGTCGCGTCCGCCTCGTTAAGAAAACGTTAATGTACAGTCGCAACGGCCTCGCCGTTTAGAATCCATCGCCCTCCACCCGCGTGGAGCCAACCGGAATCCATCTGTGTCTTTTGCCAACGAAACCCGCCGCCGCCGCACTTTTGCCATCATTTCCCACCCGGACGCCGGCAAGACCACGCTGACCGAAAAGCTGCTGCTGTTCTCGGGCGCGATCCAGATCGCGGGCTCGGTGAAAGCACGCAAGGCCACGCGCCACGCGACCAGCGACTGGATGGAAATCGAGAAGCAGCGCGGCATCTCGGTCGCCTCCAGCGTGATGCAGATGCTGTACCGCGACCACGTCATCAACCTGCTCGACACGCCCGGCCACAAGGACTTCTCGGAAGACACCTACCGCGTGCTGACCGCCGTTGACTCGGCGCTGATGGTGATCGATGCCGCCAACGGCGTTGAGGCGCAGACGCGCCGCCTGATCGAAGTTTGCCGCCAGCGCAACACGCCCATCATCACCTTCGTCAACAAGATGGACCGCGAAGTGCGCGAGCCGCTCGACATCCTCGACGAGATTGAGCGCGAACTCGGCATGCCCTGCGTGCCCATGACCTGGCCAGTCGGCCAGGGCAAAACCTTCGGCGGCATCATCAACCTGCGCACGCAGGTGATGACGGTGTTCGAATCCGGCAGCGAGCGTCTGCCACAGGACTTTGACGCCATGCCGCTGTCCAGCCCCGAAGCGCTGCAAAAGCGCTTCGGCCACGAATTCGATACCGCCATGGAGAGCATGGAACTGGCCACCGGCGCTTCGCCGGCCTGGGACCGTGAAGCCTTTCTGGCGGGCAAGCAGACCCCCGTCTTCTTCGGCTCCGGCGTCAACAACTTCGGCGTCATGGAAGTGCTCGAAGCGCTGGTGGATCTGGCGCCCTCGCCCGGTCCGCGCACCAGCTCACTGGTCGTGAACAAGCAACCCGTCATCCAGGTCATGCAGCCCGAAGACGAAGCCTTCTCGGGCGTGGTGTTCAAGGTGCAAGCCAATATGGACGCCAATCACCGCGACCGTATCGCCTTTGTCCGCATGGCCTCGGGCAAGTACACGCCCGGCATGAAGCTCAAGGTCATGCGCACGGCCAAGGAGCTGCGCCCGACCAGTGTCGTGACCTTCATGAGCCAGCGCCGCGAAGCGGTGAACGAAGCCTATGCCGGTGATATCGTCGGCTTCACCACACACGGCGGCGTGCAACTCGGCGACACCATCACCGACGGCAGCGTCAACCTTCAGTTCACCGGCCTGCCCTTCTTCGCCCCGGAACTGTTCATGACCGTGGTGCTGCGCAACCCGCTGCGCACCAAGCAGTTGCAGCAGGGCCTGGCGCAACTCGGCGAAGAAGGTGCGATCCAGGTCTTTCGCCCCGAAGTCGGCGGCAACATGCTGCTCGGCGCCGTTGGTCAGTTGCAGTTTGAAGTGGTGCAGCACCGCCTCAAGGGCGAGTACGACGCCGACATTCGCTTGGAGGGCAGCCAGTACACCGGCGCGCGCTGGATCAGCGCCGACACCCCGGCCGAACTGAAAGCTTTTTGCGACGCCTACCCGATGCGCATGGCACGCGACGCCGCCAACACCCTGGCCTACCTGTGCACCTCGCCTTACGACGTGCGCCTGGCGCAGGAGCGCTTTCCCAAGATCCACTTCCACCCGCTGCGCGAACACGCCGGGCTGGCATTGCAAAGCGCGGGTTAGACCATGGCCCTGCGTCCGCTAACCGATCTGCCACGCGCCGTCGCTGCGGGCATGCACACGGTCTTTAGCGACATTGACGACACACTCACCACCGACGGCCAGTTGCCACCAGCGGCCTACACCGCGCTCGACGACCTGCGCCGCGCGGGTTTGCGCGTGATCCTGATCACGGGTCGGCCCGCCGGCTGGTGCGACCACATCGCGCGCATGTGGCCGGTGGACGCCGTCATCGGCGAGAACGGCGCCTTCTATTACTGGCACGACCACGCAGCGCGCAAGCTCAGGTGCCGCCATCTGCTGGATGAAGCGGCACGCGCTGCCAACAGCGCCGGCCTGGCTGCCGTGCGCGAGACCATCCTGCGCGAAGTGCCAGGCTGCGCCGTCGCCTCTGATCAGTTCTGCCGCCTCTATGACCTGGCGATCGACTTCTGCGAGGACGTGCCGCCCCTGTCGCAAAGTGCCGTTGAGCGCATCGTGGCTCTGATGGAAGCAGCCGGCATGAGTGCCAAGATCAGCTCGATTCACGTTAACGGCTGGTTTGGCCAGTACGACAAGCTCAGCATGACGCAGTTGTTGATGCGCGAGCGTTACGGGATCGAGTTGGCGCAGGAACGTGAACACTGCCTTTTCATTGGCGATTCACCGAATGACGCCCCGATGTTCGCCTACCTGCCGCACGCCGTCGGCGTTGCCAACGTGGCCGCCTTTGCCACGCGCATGAACGCGCTACCAGCCTACATCACGCCCTCGCGCGGCGGGGCAGGATTTGCCGAACTGGCACAAGCACTGATCAGCGCGAGAATGGATGCAGCATTGTCATTGCGGGCTTGACCCGCAATCCAGTGTATGCGTGGCACTGGCTCCCCAACATGAAAGAAAAGCGATGTTTTTTGCCACCGATCTCAGCACCGTCAGCCACGGCATCCAACTCGCAGTGGCGCCGGTCTTTGTTCTGACTGCGGTATCGGCCATGATCGGCACGGTGGCCGGCCGGCTCGGGCGCATCATTGACCGCGCCCGTGTCGTGGAAGAGCGTATCGACGCAGCCCCCGCTACCGACCCGATGCTAGCCGCCTTCAAGGAACTCTCCGGGCTGCGCAAGCGCGGACGTCTGGCCAACCTGTGCATTGCACTGCTGACTTTTTGTGCCATCTTTATCGGGCTCACCATCGTTGTACTGTTTCTTGGCGAAACCACCGAATTGCAGATCATCCGCACCGCGACGCTGTTCTTTCTGACCGGCGTAGTCTGCTTTCTGCTCGCCTTGCTATGCTTTCTGACCGAAACGCTGCTGGCAACGCGCATCCTGAATTTCGGCCGCTCCCGCAAGAGTTAACGATTGTCAAACCCGGCCAGCACGTTGACCGCGTTGGCGCCGACTTCGGCCACGGCGTAGCCGCCCTCAAACACAAAGACCGTGGGCAGACCCGCAGCTGCGATGTCGGCGCCGACGCGCAGGTAATCGTCGCTTTGCAGCTTGAAGCCTGCCACAGGGTCACCATCAAAAGTATCGAGCCCGAGCGACACCACGAGCGCGTCGGCGCCAAAGCGCGCAATGCCCTGCAGCGCCTGCGCCAGCGCTGCACGCCAGACGGAAAACCCGGTGCCACGCGGCAGCGGCAGGTTCTGATTGCAACCCAGACCGGCGCCCTCGCCCCGCTCGTCGGCATAGCCGAGGTAAAACGGGTATTCGGTGTTTGGGTCGCCGTGGATGCTGGTGAAGAGCACATCAGGGCGCGCATAGAAAATCGCCTGCGTGCCGTTGCCGTGGTGGTAGTCAATGTCGAGCACCGCGACACGCGCCGCACCCCGATCACGCAGATGCTGCGCCGCCAGTGCGGCATTATTCAAAAAGCAGTAGCCGCCAAAGAAATCAGCGCCAGCGTGATGCCCGGGTGGGCGCGTCAGCGCAAAGGCGGCACGCGCACCGTCCGCCACCTGCTGCGCCGCGCTCAGCGCGCAATCGGCGCCGGAGCGCGCCGCCGCCCAGGTTCCCGCCATCAAGGGCGTGCCCGCATCGAAAGAAAACAGCCCCATGCGCGCCGTGAAGTTGGCCGGCAGCACATCGCTGCGAAAGCTGCGCACCGGCCACAGCGAGGGCAGTGCGTCGCGCGCCGCATTGGCCGGGTCCAGCGCCACCCATTCACCCCAGGCCTGCGCCAGAAAGTCCAGATAGCGCGGCGTGTGGATGGCGTGCAAGGCGCTATCGTCAAACGATGTTGGTTGACGCACAGGCCCCAGACCGCGCCGCTCGATCTCGGCCAGCACATGCTCAACGCGCGCCGGCACTTCAAAGCACGGAACCAGTTCGCCGCGAAACATTTCGAGCTTGCCCTGGTGCAGGGTGTGCTGGTGGTTGTGGAAGGTGATCATCAAAAAAACGTGGCGTTTCGTTCAACTATGGCCATGGTCATGAGCCGAACCGCTTCGGCCATAGCCGGGCAACGTGCTGGACACGGATGATCTGCAAGGTGTCATCTTTCACACGGTAGGGCACCACGTAATTTTCATGCACCACCAGTTCACGTGTGCCTGGAACCCGACCGGGGCGCCCGAGCGCGGGGAAGGTCACCAGCAGTTCTGTTTTTTCCTTGATTTCGCCAATGAATGAACTGGCGCCGGTGGGGTTGTCTTGCGCGATATAGGCGGCGATCTGGTCCAGGTTTTCAAGCGCCTTTCGCGTCCAGCGAAGTTCCACGCTCAGTGCCCGTATTTGGCATACACGGCGCGCACTTCTTCCGCAGTCGCGAACTCACCCTGATCTGCCTCTTGCAGACCAGCCTGTACATCGGCAATCTGCCATTGCTCCTGGTTGACGTAACTTTTGAGCGCTTCCACCGTCAGGAAGCTCTTGCTGCGGCCGGTGGCTTGCACCAGTTGCTCCAGTTGACCGTGCAGTTCGACCGGGAGACGAACATTCAGAATCTTATCGGCAGTGGCCATAAATTGAAGCTCCAGCATCATGGCATTGCAGTGTACGTCATACAAACGTTGCAAGTCTTGTTTTTGACGTAGCGGAGCCGCGCTAAAAAGCTTGCGGAAGAGGATCGCCGAGAGAACCCAATCTCAAACCCGCGCCAGCACATGCGCCAGCGCTACCCCGGTATGCGTACCCAGCGCCACCACGTTTTCGGGCGTGGCAGCGGCCACAACGCGGCCGCCGGCTTTGCCGCCGTCGGGGCCGAGGTCGATCACCCAATCGGCTTCGGCGATCACGTCCAGATCGTGCTCGATCACGACCACGCTGTGGCCGCCATCAACCAGGCGGTGCAACACCTTGATCAGCTTTTCGACGTCGGCCATGTGCAGGCCCACCGTCGGTTCGTCGAGCACGTAAAGCGTGTGCGGCGCTTTCATGCCACGGCGCGTGATGTCGTCGCGCACCTTGCTCAGTTCGGTCACGAGCTTGATG
>Ga0194060_10001211_pt1 | contig 18567 bp, 4 predicted proteins | sample SepL225m_MetaG_FD_163427 | JGI IMG/M metagenome (GOLD analysis project Ga0194060, IMG submission 163427) | Anoxic zone freshwater microbial communities from boreal shield lake in IISD Experimental Lakes Area, Ontario, Canada - Sep2016-L222-5m | ecosystem: Environmental > Aquatic > Freshwater >...
ACCAGGAATTGCCAGAGTTGGATTTGGTGAGGGCAATTTTGTTGCACTTGTAACGTGAATAGTATTGGCCAGCAATGTTAAATTAGAACTTAGTGTTGTGGTATTTGCAGTGGCAATACGATAAAATGTATTGTGCGTATCGTCCATTCCGCTGAATATTCTAAATGCATAATCATTTGTACCCGGGGATACATTTGAAAATACTTTAATAGTTAAACTATCAAACATACAGCCCGGGACTAATTCTTCCGGAGCATGGCTACTAAAGACTGTTATATATCCGCCACCATCAACAATTATTTCACTAGGATCAACTCCCAGTGTATCTGTATATTGACTTGAAATAATTGAATCAATTGTGCCGCCTATAAAAGTATTTCCGTCAACTATTACGCCAGGGTATGCAATACCCGGAGTAGTAATTTTTAAATCTATGTTACCATTGTATGCAATAATACGATCACTTGAATTTGTAAATGTATCTGCAGAAATAGTCGACACATACGAGATTGGGAATGTAATGTTAGATGATATTGTATGTGTATTTGATAATTTATACAATTTATCTTGCATAACAATAATTGAATTTGTACCAATCACTTGCCCAACATTGGAGCTAGTTAACGTATCCCAGAACACAAATGTATTTGGATTTGTATATGTAGTACGATCAAATTTAATGTCTGTCCTAATACTTCTAACCACATTGTGGCCATTATTACTACCATCATAAATGTTACGTAATATTGCACGGGCTCTGGCACCGGTACCAGCACCGTTTATAGTAATAGACGGAGTAGAAGTATATTCTTTACCTGGATTTGTTATTACAATATTTGTTACACCGCCGTTTTCGTTTAGCACAGCATAGGCAGTGGCACCACTTGAGGCTGCTCCTTCAATAACAACTTGTGGAGGTACTATATACCCTTCTCCGCTGTCTTCTACTAGAATATCTACTATTTTATATTTGTAATTACTGTGCCATTGTGAGTATATTCCGCTAGTCAATAAAGCAGAATCGTACGGTTGCTCACCGCTTGGGCTTCTATACACTTGTAATACTTCATCCCAGTACGACGGCAAATCAAAGTCTGTAATATCACTACCGTATGTATCGTTACCAATATAGTCAATAACAAACTCTCGCACAACAGAACGATATGGTTTAACTTCTTCTATATAGCTTAGGTAGAAACTTTGGTTGTCAGGAATATAACTTGGGAATTCTTCTAACTTACGAATACGCTGTATTGCGGTAATAAAGCTAGTTTTAAATATCCAATCAAGATTTTTTTGTTCTGATAAAATGTACTTAATAGTAGTAAAAAACACTTTGTTAAATTTATCAGCTAAGTCATTTATAAATATTTCATTTTGCAATGCTGTTAAAATATTACGTAATTCTAAGCCCGGAATCACACCAGTACTAAGTTGAACAGTACCAGCTTGTACTCCAACAAGTTCTAGTATACCAACAGTATTAACATAATACACAACAAATTTGCCGTTACCAGCATCTAATACTAATATATAGGTATTTGGTACTAACGTTAATTTACCTAAATCAAGTTGAGTATTAACTGTTACATCCGGAGTTGATGTTGGATCGTATGAACTATCGTACCAATCGGCATACGACCAGTATAAATTAGTTTTATATGCTTGTATACGTGATAATACAAAATTCTTTGTAGAATTCAACGTATATATTGTCCATTTGTTTTGTTTTGTAATATCGCTTTCAACTAATACTTTGTATCCCACTGCCAAGGTTGTGGTATCTAGATATGATAATTCAATATTATCTGTTACTGCTTCGTTCCACTCTCCTGTACCGGCTGCTGGCGCAATTTCTTCGGCATTTAATGTTGTTAAAACTTTACGCTCTACTACAGGATAATCTAGTAGGTATTGATTTGCTAAAAGTAAATAATTTAGTAACGCCAATTCTTTATCTACTACCATAGTTTGACGCGGTCTAATATCTAGTCCGTAACGTTGACTAACTGGTAATAATGGATCTGGCACAGCGTTTCCGGCACTATCAATTCCAGCAATACTATCTACTAACTTATTAAGTATATTTGGTGGTATACGGCTAGCTGGATTTCCTTCTTGTACTAATGCATATTCGCTATGAATTAAATTTGTGTCTTCTTTATGTGTCGAGAAATGTGCTACACTATTTTGTCCAATTAATTTGTCTGTTATGTTATATAATGCAATAGAATTATCTTTCATTACTGCTGCATATGGCACATTTTGACTTTGCGGATCTTTAATTACATTTGTTAATCCAATGATACTATTAGTTTTTCCTATAGATGTAGCAACGGTGTTTATACCAGTTACCCAAAAATAATATTTAACATGGACTGATCCGGATTCGGTTACGTACCCATACGTACTATACCGAGAAGTACTATTGTTAGCATATAACGGAGTACCTTCACCACCAAATTCTACATACTGGCTTGGACGAACGTTACTCTCTACCCATTGGTATACATCGATACTACTTCCCGGAAATAATTTCCCCCAATTATTTAATCTATAAATTAGAGGGCCTTGCTCGTAATCTATGTATCGTGCAGTATCAAGATTCCACCAAATTTTTCCAACTTGAGTTGGCCCCCAATGGTAATCGGCGCTGGTTGCTGTGGGGCCAACATTGTACGCTGCAGGATCAATTGCACATTGGTAATCAATGTTTTCTGCAGCAAAATTTAATAATTTTCCTTTTGCGTGATCAACATAGTCAAGTGCGGCTAAAATGTTATTATCTGTTTTATTAAAAATAAGTATTCTACCAATGCTATTAGTATCTACTTTAGGCTGTTGTTCACGAGTCATTGTCCATGCAGTTGACCCTGTTAGATTATTAAACAGGTAAACTGTACCACTGTTGGATGTTTTAATTGCTAAGTTTGCATATCGTTCATCGTGTCCCGGTGCACCAACAACAATTACATTGCCAACTATGTCTACCGCTGTTCCATATAAATCTTGTGCAAGTAGTTGCGATTCAAGTTGCTGTGTGTATACATAGTGTCCCACTGTGTTAGTAATAGTACTATCAATTAGTGGTTCAAAAATATATGCGGCACCGGATGCAGTTACATGATCTACAAAGTTAGTCGTTGCTGTATCGATCACAGTTAACTTATTATCAAATATTGTTTCTTGGCTTGCCGACGATCCTACGCTACCTACCACAACAGATTTTGAATTATTATTAACACCAATGCTGATACCAAAATTACCAACATCGTTATCTGGATGTCCAAATGATTGTTTAAATTCGTATAAGCCGGTGGATGTATTCAATACATGGCGCTCAACTGCTCCGCCTATATAGCCGGATGTAATTGTCCCCGGTGCTCCAACAAATAGATTTCCTCTACTATCAATATCAAAACCTGTACCAAATGCAGCCGATTGATTCTTAACTGTTGCTGATATAGTTTGCGACAATGTTACAGTATTTCCGGACACGGCGTATACATAGACGTTACCAGCATACGTTATATTGCCTGCTGTGGCGCCAGCGGCACTAACAAAGAGAGTTGTGCCATCATTGGAAACTTTAATTAAATTTCCAAAGTCTTTTGCAGAGCCAGTTGCCGAACTTGTAACTTTAGCTGCCCATTCGTATTGTACGTTTGCCCATGCAGGATCAGCTAAACGTGAACTAGTTTCTGTCACGTTCATTGATAAGTTTGCAAGGTCGCGGAATATATTACTACCGGACCCTGTAGTAAATGTACCAGATATAGTACGCAACGAAATAACGTTGCCAGTTGATGCGCTAACTACTACACCAGATGCACCTCCACCACTATATAATGTTTCTGTTTGTGTGATAATATTACCAACATATACTGTAGCATTAGCCACTGTACGCAAGAATGTACATACTTCCGGACGATACATTTCAACAATGTTATTTCCACCAACATAAATTCTGCTTCCGTTGTCGGTCATTGAAATACTTGCTACATTACTTGCTACATTTGACGATGACAATGTTTGAATAACTGTGATAGTATTTGACTCGTGTCTATATAATGTAACATTAGAAGCCGATCCGATTGCTAATAAGTTTCCTTGCGATTCTATCGTAGTGCCAAACTTAGATTCGCTCTTTGTTATGTTTGCTCCAATTGCTGTTCCTGTAACAATTACATCTGCATATACTTTATTGTTGCCAGGATTGCCTACATATACATATTTTTCATTACTACTAATACGTACTGATTTACCTAGTGCTGTTCCTGCTGCTTCGTAGTATTGTGTTTCTGGCGACAGTCTGGCCCACGGTGTATTAAATGAATATACTCCCCATCCGTTGGATGTGGCATGGTCAATCCATACTTTATCGTTTTCTAGCCAGCCTGTACTCGGTGCGGCAGTATTAGCGAATGTGGAAACTGTTGGTAGTCGAGCAGTTTCCAATGAATATACTGTGCCAGTACCAGTAATTGATCCGGCACGTATTAAGTACTGGAGTGCGCTTGGTTGGCTCGGTAACAATTGCTCATTGCTAATTTTAATTAAAACAGATAATGGATTTGGCGTTCCGATAACCGTATAGATACCATCAAATTTTGTATGAAAGTATTTCATTACAAGAGAATCGCCAATTTGATAAGGGTGTTTTTTATTAAATGTTAGTACAGCATTAGAATCAAGTGAATATAATAACTTGATAGCAAGTACCCGGGTTTCTGTTACTCTAGATATATCCCATTTATTTTCTGAATCTTTAGCCACCCAAATTTTAGATCCGCCACCCAATGAGCTCACTGATCCGTTAAAAGTTTTTAAATCAAATATAGTATAGTCTATATCGTCAATACTAGCATATCCAGTTGATGGGATATCCGACATATAATAGTCATATTTGCGATTACTGTATAACGATGTTGTTGTAGTATATAAATTACTTGAGTTATAAACATTTGCCAATGTTAAATTAGCAATTACGTTACCAGTACTGTATGTGTCTTGTATACTAAATGCAGTTACTGGGCTATTCTTAAATGTAGATTGATCAAGAACATACTCTGTAAATTGATTACTATTTGTACCACCGTATGTTCCGGCCTTAAATGCCCACTCCTCAAACATAGTAATGTTACCATTTATATTATTGAAGTTTGCTGATGTAAGCGCCGTAATAGCATTTAACGATCCTTTTTCTTTAATATAACCTTGATAAAATTTTGTTTGAGTAGGAATACTAATACCTAAATCTGTGAGGTATTGTCGTTGTCTAAATCCAATTAAACCAGCACTATATTCTTGAAACGTTTCGTTACTTGGCGGGTTATCTACATCGTATATATTATCAAATTGCGAAGCATTTAAACTAAAGTTTTGTAGCAAGCCCGTTTGAATTTCTGACTTGTCTATTTTTGACCACATTGTGGAACTGAATGTATTTGCCGCTGGGATACTTTGTATTGCAGTATAATATAAATTATTGTATATAACTAAATCGCCAGTGCGATAATCTTGTCCCGGAGTCCAGACCGGTATACGTGGATTGCTATAGATATATCCCGGTGCGCTTAGTGCGCCGGTCCAGTCTCCCGACTTATAGCCACTTAATTTTAATCGGGCTTGGCGGGTACCTTGCGATGGAATATATACAATATCCCCAAAGTCGCTTACGTTATCAAATATTAATACATGCTCAAATTGAACTAAGTCTAACTTAGCAAAACAAATACTAGAACCGTTAAGCGTATTAATTTCAAACGCATTACCAATTGGAGATTCAGTTCGTGTAATATTAAAATTATTGTTTTTAATTGGGATAAAATTTTGGTCTAAAATTTTGTTCCCGTTTGGTAAATTTGTAATTTCATCGACAATAGCGCCAGTTGACCGCAACGATAATTTTGTGGCTATAGGGTTTAATACAATAACAGTACCAGGTGCCCAACCTTGTTGTGCCCAGTATAACAATTCCTTGGCACTTAATGTCCAGTTCTGTTCTTCTTGTAAGTCTTGTTCAAATCCAGTAAACATAAAGCCAAGTGCGCGGAGTCCTCGCTCATAACTGATAAGAAAATCAACTAACTGTTGAACTAATCTAAATTCGGTCCCATAAGGTACTGTATATGGTGAATCAACTGCGTCTTGATATATTTTTGCCGATAGTCCGTTAACTGTTATAACTTCATTTTTATTATTTAGAATGCTCGGATTAACTATAAAGAACGGAAACTCTTGATCATATCCTGATACTGCATACCCAGTTAATGTTTTTTCAACTATAACTGCACTATAAGTAACGTGTTGTGATGGTACTGATTTATTTAAATAAATTTTATAATTTGAATCTGGTATAATTACACTTGGGCTAGTAGATCCCGGTGTTGTTTGCTCAGCTGTTACTGTTAATAATTTATAATCAGTGAATCCATTTACTTTGTAATTTAATTGTACAGAAAATTGAGAAAAGTATGATGATAATTTTGTTGACGGGTCAATACCAAAGTTTTTAATGTAATCGCCTATCCAATTGATATAACCACTTGTACGGTGAATAACCGAGTCAACGGTGTTACCATTTACTTGTAATAAGCCAGGATTAACTTTTTGATTATCTACTGTTGTAAATTGTCCAGTTAACTTGCTTGATGCAAATTTATTTGTATCTATTTGTGTACTGAAATATTTTGCCGGCGTCATTAATGCAAGTACTAATTGTAGTGCATACGGATAATCGCTGCTGGCATACCATGCTGTTTCAGTTGGTCCAAATTGACCAACTAAAAATTTACCAGAGACACCGGATGTATTTTGTTGTTTAATCAATGGAATTTCTGCTGGTGATAATAAATTACCAGCTGTATCTACCGGAACAAAATTTATTAGTCCGGGTCTTTTGAAGCGAATGTCGGTATATGAATCTCCGTTATTCCATATATACCCATTTTCAAGATCGTCCCACAGTAATAAATTACCACGTGTATATGGAGCGGGACCGTAACGAGTTTCCCACCAAATTGGCTTCGTTGTTTGTCCAAGCATTTCCCACGGTCGTAGATGCGGACTGTCTGTATCAAACCAATATTTATATACCGCTCTCCAACTTCCTTGGAGAGGTGTGCCATCAATTATGTCAATTGTATTATGATAATTCCATGTCCAAGAATTGTTAATATCAAACGATTTATTGTTTCGATAGTCAATTTGATTGCTGCCGCACCACTTTAAAAAACTCTTACTTACAATTAGATTATACTCTTTAAGAGAATATGCCGATGTTCTGAAACGACCCGGTAAAAAATCAAATCTATCAATTTGATTTTTACTATAGTCTGTTTTTATATTATTAAAGATTCGTTTTTCTAATTCAAGTAAAAAATGATCTCTAAAATCACCAAACGCCGGTGTACGAGACCCATCGTGACCACGTATTACATTAATTGGCGTTTGATATGTATTGTCTAAATAAATGTCTGGTGTAAATGTTGGGTACAATCCTAACTTTGATGGAGTTTCTGGTATGTAGTTTCCGTCAGTGTTAACATAGTCTCTAATTTCAATTTTAGAACCAACTGCTTTTCCAGATGCAAAAACAATAGTAGGAGTAATAGTACTAAAAACATAGTCAGTTCCTACTCGTTGTTGTACCCCGTTAATATACACTAACACAGCACGGTTACTCGGTGAAGTAATATTAAAAATAGAATTTATTTCATAGTTGACCTGACGAGAATTTAAAACCGTATAAGTTGTTGTGTTATAATTTTTACCTTGTGGTACCATGTCGCTGTAGTACCATGGGAAACTGCCGTTTTTTACAGCATTAATAGCCAATAATATTGTATCAACACTGGTAACCGGATCATTATAATCAAGTCCGGCAATAGTCGAACATAGCCCAATGAACTTGTTTTTAAATTTTGAATATTCATTTTTTGCTAATTCAATGCTATTAACAAAATTAACGTCTGGGTCAGTTAAAAACGACATTGCATATACCAATGGTGCATTATGCTGTAATAATGTGCCAGACTGTCTTTTTAAATAATTATCTTGCGGGGGTATATTACCAGTAGAACTAACTGATGTGTTTTCAATTAATGTGTTATAGTGTGTTCTAATTTGTCCCAGTGTAACCGAATCAAAATTTTCATTCAATGGATTAAAATCTAAATTAGCCGGAACCTTGTAATGCCCAGTGGCACTAACTTGATCACTAAACACTTCTATATCAATTTTGTCCCCTTCGGACAACATGTCAGTGAATACTAATACATCATATATGCCATACTTTATTAATTCATATTTGCCAGTGGACAACAATAGTTTATTGTTTATGTAAACTTTTAAATGTGGTACTGTTTTTTCTACAGTCGGCAGCACGTCAAGTTGTACAAATGCTTTTTCTACGTCATTTATAGTTATTATTTTGCCATCAAAGAAACTAGTGAATAATTGAAATTGAGAAGTGCTCTCAATATCTTCTATCCAATTATTTAATTTAGCGTCGGTTGTTGACTTTACAAGATATCCGGTATTACTTTCTACTGTTATTGTTTCTCTATTACTAACATAAGTAAATTTTTCAGAATCATAATAATTCTCAAAAACAATATCACCAATATTATTAAAAGTACGGTAAGACAAAGGAAATCCTAGTAATGTGTCAGCAGTACCATTACCGTGTTTATACCCAAAGAACTTAGTACCCACAAAAGTACTGTCAGGATAGACAGTTGTATCTGCAAAACTATAACCATTGGCGTCTACTAAATCAAATAGAGGCTCTTGGTTAACATTTGTTTTATCTTGACATTGGGACCAAGTTGCCCCGTTGTATACAAACGAATGCCCAGCGTGTAATCCATTGGTTATTAGTACCATCTCAGTTGCTGAGATTGGATCATCTTCTGTTTTTACTAGTGTTAGATATGTTCCTGTTCCTGTAATTTGTACCGGAACCACTTCATACACATTATATTTTACACTGATGTCATAATCATTTGCAAAAATAATTCTATCACCCGATGCTAATGTATAACCATCAACTTGTGCTGTGGCTTGCCCTTCAACGTCATTAAATGCGTCTGATTCTGTAAATGTTATATAATCAACGGTGTGTTTGGCTAATTGACCAAATTGGAATAACTGTAGGTTTGGTTCAAATTCAATTATAGGACGACGAGCCGATAAATTATCTCCGTAATTTGCAGTTGTATTGTTATAGTTTGCTGTTGCTACAATTGCATCTTTGTGGAACCAACGATTATATCTTGACCATGGATTTTGATCTTGGCTTGCACGATTGATAGTAATATAGTCAACTACTGTATCTATATTTTCTCCGTAAGGCTCCGGATTTATTAATTCATCTGTTTTTATTAACGCTATGCTAGTACCCACGCCATCAACATAGTAACTGTTACCAGCATACTTAGCAGGTATTACAGTATTATCAAATTGAACTTTTAACCCGTTAGTAAAAATTATGTTATTAGGACTAGTATATGCTACTTTGCCAAGTATATCTACGTTAACATCAACTGTCGATGTTGCGTTGTTGACTAACTTAATTTGCCCAACAAAACTTGGATCTGTTTCGTCTTGGTAAAAGATATAATCACTGATTGACGTAATTAAAGGTACCGGTTGGAATTGATAGTTATTGTCTACCCAAAATTGTTGTGAAGCATAAATTTGTCCGGATCCAACAAATACTCGTTTTAAACTGCTTATTGTTGTGTCTGGACTAATTTGTACCAAGTAATCGTTATCGTTGTCAACTGGTATTAAATTAACTTTCCACGAACTTGTTCGAACTGCTGATCCAATTATATCACCCGGTTGAACACTTGATGTATTAACCCCGGTAAACACAGGCGGAACAATTGGTGTTAACCAATATGCATCGTCCCGATCGTTGTTTATAAAAATAAAAGTTGCATTCTGCAACAACGTTGGATTGCTAATCCCATCTAACCCTGTTGGAAAGTTTGCCAATACATCGCTTAGTAACTGATTTTGTATATCAGTGTAATGCATAGTTACTGCCGCATTAACCGTCGCACTAATTGGCATTGCTGTATAAAAATCTTGTGCTGAGTCCAGTGGAACTTTAAATGTTACCTGTCCCACATCAGTTCCGTTATTGGTAACACCAAACACCTGTCGAGTACTTACTGTTGGGACATTGGGATTTACTCCCGACACGCCCGGCAAACTTTGAATCCAAAACTTATTACCAGGCTGATTAATATTAAAAGTATAGGTGCCGCCTCGTGCCAACGTTAGCTGTATATTTGGATGTGTTCCTGTACCTGTAAATACATATCCGCCCACTGATGTATTTCGAGTAACTGTATAGGTATTTCTATAAGGCACGTTAGACGCCGAAACAGTTACTGGATCAGGACCGTCCGGTAACCAGTAGTAGTTATAATAATTTACAAACTTATCGTAATCAAAATGTCCATCGTAGCTGTAACTCTGTGACGAGAATAATCTTTGTTGATTGTTTGTCAATCCGCCATTACTGCGAATCCCGTTTAATAAATCAGTGAACCCTGCATTAAATAGCACATGATTATCATCATCAGTTATAACTACACTAGGTTCAAGTTGATAATTTTTTCTACGCGGCGTTGACTCTGGCAAATAATTATCGTGTGCTTTATATGTACTACTAAATGTTCTACCAATATATCCATTAATTGGAAAATTACCAGCTGGTTGAAATAGCTGATCCATTGTAGCGCCAAGAAACCGTTGGTTAGTTGATGATCTGAAAACCTCTGGTAAAAAATTAATAGTGTTAATTAAAGACATTAAAACGTACCTTGTAGTGGGTTACCGAGATTTAACTGTGCCGCAGTAACAGCCGACACAACATCAATATCGTTTACGGTTGCCGCGGATGTAATGATTTCCCACGGTTCTGAATTTATTTGAAAATAATTTCCAAAGACTAAAGAATTGTCAGCTGGAATAATTAGAACACTAGAAATATTTGGGGCCAATGTTGCATGTAGATATGCTGCCAATTCACTAAAGTAAAACTTATCTCCAAAATCCCAATTGGTTGGATCAAAATATATGTTAATAGCAGAGATAACTTGTGTTTTTATTTCATTATCTGTCATGCCTGTTGCTGTATTTTTTACAACTTGGAATCGAGCACGTACGGCTGGATCAGCTTTTGGTCCAAACAAAGGTTTAAATTTTGCTGAGTTGTATATAATAGAATCGCTAACAGCTTTAAAATTATCTAACATGCCATACGCTGTTTCTAAACTGCTTGCTGTAGGGGGTGTAGGCTCAGATAATTTTCCAGTTAAGTCTCGCAGCCAATTTAAATACGATGATGAAAATGCCGATGTTAACACGTATAAGTCAATTATATTAGTCGGAGTAGGGTCTATACGATTTCGTGCTGGCGAATTATGTTTATATTGAAAATATAATCCATCTCTAGTTGCGGAGCCATTGGCCACTACAGAATATAAATCGGGATCATCTGGAACATTTTCAAATTGAGTTGATGGGCTTTTAATTAATACATTTCCTGTGTCAACATAGCCATCGGACTCTGTAATGGTGTTATAGATTTGCCAAATTGAATCAGCAGTCAACGATACGTTGGCGCCCGGTTTAGTGTTTATTTTTAAAATTTTAATAGAATCTGTTAGCGTACGGCCAGTGACAGAATTATATACACGAGTTGCTGGATCAAAATAAAAGCTAGTACTTTCATTGCTGCCAAATACATACTTAACTATTTTATAATCAACTTGATATAAATTTTGTACATACCTAAAGCGTATCAACCAATTGGTACTACCAATTGCCGACGGAGGTACATTAACCCATACTTGTGTTGTTTGATTGTAAGTCAGACCAAAATCAACTTTAGCCTGTATTTGGCTCACTAGCGTTGCTACCACTGCCGATGTCAAATCGTTTTTGTAAACAGGAATAATACAGTTTTTTCCAAGTAAGTCAGCATCGCTCAGTACTGCACCAGTTGGTACGTAAGTGCCAAATGTTATTAAGTTTGGTGTTGTAAAATTACCACTTGAAATTGTTCCAGTTACCGCTGCACAAAAAGTAAGCGAGTCGCCCGGTGACAACGGAAGACCAGTATTTAATGTATGTTCCGAAGTAAAGTAAGTACCAGTGTTTGCTGAAAATCTCAAACTTGCACCAGGTGCAACATATTGTAAATTTCCACTAATGCCAGATCCAACTGTTTGTGTATTTCCTATGTTGCCATATGTTAAATATCCAGTACTACTTACAGTTGTATTACCAACTTGGTTAAATGTAATGTTTGCATACGGGCTATTATAGCGAGGGTACATTGCATAATAATAATTTTGCATTTCTGTTGAATTTATAATTGGTATAATAGTATTATAAATTGCTGTATAGATATCGTTGGTGTTTACAAAACTAAATGTACTACTTCCAGTAGTAACAACATTTGATATAATTCCGTCGTCACCAAATATATTTGTACTTGAATAACTGCCAGTTGGGTCAATTGCATCAAGATACATGCTAACACCAGAGCTAGTACGATTAACTGCTTTAACTTTTTGTATACTATCAAAATTTGTGTGTGGGAAGATATTATAATCTTCTCCAGTGATCATTCTATTCTGTGTATAATATTGTTGGGGTGCTAAACTTTTAATACTTGATAAACTTGGAGCTGCATTAGCATTAGTAACTGTATACTTTAAACTAGCCGTTACAGATAATGTTTCAAGTGTATTATTTTTACTTACATAACTAAAAGCAATATTAACAGATGCCATATCGTCTGGGGTAATGCTATATGTTACACCATTGCCTGTGCGGTAAAAAAACATAAATTTACCACGCGGCATATTTGCAAAATTACCATCACCAAACACTAAATCAACTTGGTCGTTGTTTTTTGTATTAACTTGATATAAATTTTTCTCCGTTAAATTATTAAAGATTACATTTATGCCTGGCAATGCCGGGACCGATGTCCATTTAGTTTGAGGTATTCCGTTAACATCTAAAGAATATAACCAAAAATCCGAGCTTGTTATGTTAGATGTGTTAACGCCAACAAAGTTATTTGGTATAACATTGGTAATATTAAATTGCGTAGAGCCCAATGTACCTTGCTTAAAGAAAACAAAAAATCCCGTATTGTTACTACCGTTTCCGTTATTATCGTTTCTATATAAAATATTAAACTGACCCGATTTAGTAGGATCATCTTCGTATATATAACTTTGTCCCACTGTTGTTGCACTAACCGCTTCAAAAGTAACCGCGGTATCTTGCAGTCTTGATGAAAATTGTGCAACCGGCAAAGTATTTGGATCTAGTGCAATACTATATTCGTCTGTTTGAATATTATTAATTTTTTGGCTATTGCCTGGTTTTCCAATTGTTTCACTAGTAATTAACGATGCATTGACAATGGTTGTAAATTGCTCAAGCCAGTTGTTATTTGTTAAATCATTCCAGTGAATCACTGTATTTGATAAATTTGTGCCGTTACTATCTAGCAAACTTTCTGTAGTTCTAACACTATCAATTTTTAATAGGCCGCTCGCTGCTGTAGTACGATGAGGGTTGTAACTCAACATACGTGCTAATTTTAAAATACTGTCTCGGCGTTGTGCGGTATCTATAAAAGTTTCACGTGCATTTAAATCTGTTCTAAAAGCTAAACTTTGCCCTAAAAACGCAATCATATCTATTAATGCTAGATATTCTGAACTTTCAATAAAATCATTAAACGTTTCAGGATAATACGTTTTAATGTAGTTAATCATTGACGCTCTCAGCGTTTCAAAATCATAGCTGGTAAAATCTGCGTTTGTGAAAGTTTGATAGATCTTTGTCCAGTCTTGCTGAACTAAAAGATTTGTCTGACGAGTTGTTTGGGCCATATGTATGTTTACCTATATAATGTATTTATTAGGCAAAATAATATGGTCTGTTAATTAACAAATAATTTGTTGGTATTGCGGTCAAACGCCATGCTCAACGTTTCTGTTTGATTATCAGGAATATATGTCAGTGTTAATTGTATTAAAAATCCAGTATCTTGCTCTATTACTGCTACATCGTTTGCTACCAATCGGGGGTCGTATCCAACTATTCTAGATATATCCCGAGCTATTATATCTCGAGTACCTTCATCCAACGGTTCAAATAACATACCCCATATAATTGTGCCAAAATTAGGGTTCATTAACTTTTCGCCTTTGCGAATATTAAAATAGTTTGTCAGATCTTGCTTGACTAACTCAAAGTCAGTTACTCTGTATTTTTTAGCATTTCGTAACGTGCTGAATCCGCGATATATAGTCATACTGTATTTATCGGCTTAAAATTGTAATAGCATAGCGGCCACTATTATATTTGCTTGCAACTTCTCCAGATCCCACACTATAATATCTCCAAGCAACTGCACCGGACCCGTTAACATTGTTACTAGTTGGGGTCGTGCCAGCTCCAATTTCCCACGCAGCATACAGCATTCCGGCTACTACATCTGCAGTATCTGTGTCAACTATGCCGCCGTTTTGTAGCAGTGATGTATACAAATCATATAATATCTGAAATGCTAAATGTTCTTGACTATTTGTACTTTGCAAAAATCCTCTTAGACTTTCTACGTTATAAATGTAATTTGCATAGGAATTTGTATTTTTACGTATAACAACTGACCGCCAGCAATGTTTGTAGTTTATACAGTCAATCCCGTATAGACGATTTGAGTCCTTTGCAAGAAGACCGTAGTCCTCTAATGTTTGTGGGCTAATTTGATATCTACCTAATTCGTTCTTTGGTCCAATTTTTGTATAGTCCCAGTTGCTTACATCGTAGGCTATTTGAGCAAGTAAATTTTTAATTTGAATTGATGATAGTTTATCAATATTAGCCCACAGAGGGGGAGTAGGAGGGGCGTCTGCTTTATTAAGCCAACTTTCCGGCACGGATTCAGGAACCGGAAATAATATTGCTTGTTGTAGTCCAATGTCCATTATGTTTTTGGTGCCGGTCTAACCCAGGGCTCGTGTCCCGGTACTACTGTGCAAACTGATAATGCTGCGGCGCCATTGGCATTCCAATTAGTGCCAGTAAAACTTGCTTCAGGATGTGCTTTTGGAATTGATGGAATAGGAGGAAGAGGTGTTGGTATACTTCCGCAGTTTAACCCAACTGTTGCTCCATCAATACTTACTGCGCCAAGTGCGCCTACTTTTAACATCGCGCCAGCTTGCAAATTTACTATACCTAGTCCAGTTAAACTTAGTGCTCCGCCTGCCTTTAGCGATGCAGTTCCTAGTGCTCCAATGCTAACGTTTAATAAACTATCAATTTTAATACCCATTGATCCACATATTTCAATATTCATAGCATTCATTTTAATAGCACTATCACTATGAAAATTCATTGGTCCTTTACTACGCATATTGATGCCAGCAGCGCCGTATACATTAATTGACCCATCGGCACTAAACTCCATCCATTGATTGCCGGTGGCGCTGGCAATATATAATATTTTTTCTTTATCGTTCATTAATACCTGGTGACCACCACTGGTACGCAATCGTATTAATTGATCGTTGCCGTCTTTGTCCCCATCGTCCATTACAAATGTATGTCCGCCTTTTCTCAAAAATACTATCTGTGAATCCACTGGAGATTGATCGCCGGGTGTAATTTTTCTTCCCGGGGTACTAATTCCATAAACATTACTTGGTGCTTCTCTCAAGCTACTTGAACTAATAGCGCCACGTATTGGGTCAGAATCAAGTCCTTGTACAATTAAAGTCATTGATTGAAACAGATGCGGGGGCCGAAGTGCATTTTGTAACCCGTCGGGTGCCAATGCATCCGGGCTTGAAATTGACACTTCTGCCACTGGCAGTATGCTTGTTGTATTACGATATTGTGCTATGGGGCTATTACCATAGTTTGGTGTTTTATCATTTCCGGCAATATGTCTAGCATTTCCCGGCACCATATGATGGCCGGGAGTAGCCACCGGACAAGCAAACCAATATCCCTTATCTCGTTTACCATTGATAAAAGTCACTAATACTGTATTGCCAATATCCGGTGGCACAAACCACATGCCGTAACTTTGTGGTGCTAACGATGGGTCACTGGACTCTAGGCCAGTATTAGCTGCTGCAGTAAGTCCAAAAAACGGACTAGCATATGATACTGTTAGTTTTCCGGCATCTCTACCAACGTCTATTGCTGATGCCAATCCACTTAGTGATGGTATAATTACTTCTAACTGCCCCGATCTAGAATTTTCAACGTGCCCCACTACTTCAGCTTCATAGGTGCCGTAGTTAAGTGTATACCCATCTTTACTCGATGGGGTACTGTCGGGGTTTGCCCCACTTTTTGCAATATCACTTGTGGCCATATTTGATTAGTTTCTCTTATTTAAGGTGCTGTCCGCGCAGACACAGAACCATCTTCGGGATTCCGGAACAGTCCGTTTGCCAGGGGAATACTAACATTCTGTCCATTGGAATTAACCCCGCTATTAGCGCCATTTTGAATAGCATTTTTAACGGCGTCTCTATTGTCAGTAAATGCAGAAATTAAGCTACTGTTTATATATCTAGCCATTTTTAAGTCTTGTTCAAATTTTCCGTTTATAAAAGTACTCTTAATTTGAAGTATTCTATATTCTCCACTGAATAAAGACTGATATGTATTTGGTTGCGGGAATGCCAATCCTTGGTTTCCGATACCTCCCGGTATATCTAAGTCTACGTCTATTGGCGAATTTACCTTTACTCCTACTACCACTTCACCAGTATCTGTTCTTATATGTCCATTCTTTGAAGAAAAACGATCTTGGTTCATTGAGTCTGTGCCAATATACTCTGTTGATTTATTGGGATCGGGTACATACAACCAATCGTCTTGTTTAATTAATACCGGGTCGCCAACTATTTTTAAATTTATCTGTAGCATGTCTCCGTTGAATCCGCTATACATTGATCTTACTACATCTGCACCAATTTGCGCTCTGGGACTAGAACCAATTGCTGTTACAGTCGGATTCGATGTCTCTGGCTTATAACGTAGTTGCGTCACATTTGGTGTGGTAAGAAATTGTGGAATTGCTTTACCTAATACCATGGTATTAATAATCGGCGTCTCAATGTTTAGTATTTGCTCATTTGATACTGTATTTTTACTGATAATATTACTTGCTTCTAAATAAGGGTATGCTAACATAGCAGCATAGTATGTACTTTTAAAGTCTAGTTTGAAGTCTAGTATGTCTATATTTTGTCCTGTGTACAAATAGTTATAGTTTCTAACTTTAAAAGGACGAGCATCTGCTAATTGGCTATTTGTAGCAGGATGCGGCGCTTGCCAAACCGCATATTGGTGTATTTTATATGTAATTTGTACCGGCAACGTATTTCTACGATCGTCCCATACATACGCTTCTGTGCTCTTATCAATGTTTGTTCCTATATACTGTACTTCTGACAAAGTTTTAAACATTTTTAATATTGTGGCTAAATTTTGTACTTTATTGGCTTGTACTCGTTTAAGATCTGGAGGCCCAATATTTTGATCAATGGTAAAATAATCTGATTGTGCAATAATTCGAGTAATAATATCCGAGATAGCTGTTCCCGCCGGAAGGTGAAATGTTTTCTTTTCAAACGATATATTTTTAGTTGCTGGGTCGCCCTTGCCAAATTCTATCTGTGTTGAATCTGCTATATTACTGTTACCAATTTTATCATCAAATATAAACTTGATCGAATCGGCGTACCTGGCTTTGCCACCGGGACTGACTAGTTTTATATTCTCTTCTGTAATCTTTGTTGATAATTGTTTAAAAAAGTCATTTACTGTTTTAGCTGTAATTGATACATCGGATGGGATTGTTCCGTGTTCTGGATAATGTCCCATTGCACCACACGGCGCAAACGACAAATCATAACTTGATCCTTGCTTGTTCACATCTATTTTAATAGATAATATTTTTATAGGGAATCGTTTTCTATAAATTGCTGTTTGTGATGCTGGAATTTCGTTTCCGACATCATCGTATCCTTTAAAATCTATCTGTAGCATGTAAGGTTGTTGTGTATGATTGATATATTGTTTTCCGTTCCACGACGCTTCAATTATACTATCAACAAATGTGCAACCATACGGTTCAACAATCTGCATTTTACCCGTTATTGCATTAGTACTCTTGTATGTTTTACTGAGCCCAATATAGGTAGTAAACTCAACTGATTGTATATTGTAATTTACGCCAAGTGTATTTGGAACTCGTCGGTCAGGATATATGCCGCTATCCTCAGCTAATACAAAACTTGCAGTTTCAATATCACCAGCAAATCTAGTAGGATTAAAATTCATTGCGGCACCAACGTCCACTGACGCCATTAATCTATTAAAATCTTGTAAACTCAATTTCCATAAACTAACATTATATGTATATGATGCAAATTGATGTAGTGGATTAATTGCTGGATCTACAGGCTCTTGAGCCATTTCTCTAATAGT
>Ga0194060_10001212_pt1 | contig 18565 bp, 15 predicted proteins | sample SepL225m_MetaG_FD_163427 | JGI IMG/M metagenome (GOLD analysis project Ga0194060, IMG submission 163427) | Anoxic zone freshwater microbial communities from boreal shield lake in IISD Experimental Lakes Area, Ontario, Canada - Sep2016-L222-5m | ecosystem: Environmental > Aquatic > Freshwater >...
CCAATTGCACCAGCTACAAATCTTGGTTTTGACGGATCCTTTGCTGTATAAGCATCTGCTGCTATACGCGCACATTTTGCAGACGCAACATTTAATTCGTAAGCCAATGATTGCATATCATAATCTGCCATGGCAATTACGGTACTACTAAACGTATTGGTTTCTATAATATCGGCTCCAGCTTCAAGGTATTGCTTGTGAATGCCAATAATAATATCGGGCTGTGTAATGCTCAATAAATCATTATTGCCTTTTACATCGGAATGCCAATTTTTAAAACGTTCGCCACGGTAATCGGCTTCGGTTAATTTATGGCGTTGTATCATGGTGCCCATTGCGCCATCAATTACCAATATTCTTTTTGCCAATGCTTGTTTGATATCCATACAATAATTTTATTTCTGTGTATTTAAAACAGAAAGGTTGATAGATCAAACTTAAAACGCTAGGAGAGAAATGAGGTAGGCTCTTCAAAACGTTTATTAGTTCGATTATACCCCGAAGGGTTTAGCCGGCCGAACAATAAACAAATCCGCCTGCTATTGTGCAAAAATAGCAGGCGGAGCTTGATTTTCCAAGAATATAATGAATTAGTCGTATTGACTTGTTACAGTGATTTCTAACTCGTTAGCAATACTTTTACCAATATCACTACCTGTAATACCAAAATCAACCACTTTTATTTTAAAAATGCTTTTTACACTGATTTTGCCATTGGCAACAATGATGCTGCCAGTTGCCTTTACTGGTTGACTTATGCCGCGTATGCTTAAACTACCCGATACAATAGCAGGATAACTGCCATTTTTACTAAAATTGATGGCAGATAAGTTAGTTATCAGTCCTTTAAATTCACTTTTAGGAAACTTCGTGCTTTCCATATATTCTTCGTTGAAATGCTTTTGCATCAATTCATTTTCAAAAACGAATCCTTTAATCAACACAATAAAATTGATTGCACCAGTTTTTGTATCGAGTTTACTTACTGCTTGACTATTGGTTGCCTCAATATCTTCGGCGGCCAAACTAGAGAAGAACCTGATTTTGGCGGCTTTCGTACTGTGTAGGTTTTGTGCAGTAGTTGTAGTGTTAATAGCGCCCATTAAAAATAGGGCAATGATTATGTGTTTTAGCATGAAATTTATTTTACAATGATGGCTTCTTTTAAAACAACATCACTTAAGAAACCTGTACAAATTCCTTTAACAGTAATAGTTTGGCCAGGTTTAAGTGTAGGGTCGGCAGATTTTAAAGTACACAATACACCCGCCATGGCGTCATTGCTTTTTAAAGTGAGCATGGTTAATCCAGACTGATCGGGTTTTGCTTCTACAATTTCTCCTTTTATTTCAACGGATTTATCTAAATAAGTAGTGTTGGCTGCTGTTTCATTTTCTTGAAATGCTTTTACCAAATCTGGCGCACTAATACTTATTCCTTTCTCGTCTGCCACATCTCTTTTAAAATGGGTGGGTTTATAAAACACAAAAAACCAAACACCAATTACGGCAGTGATTAAAATAGAGAGCGTGGCAACTAGTATTTTCTTCTTCATCTTTAAAACTATTTTACATATTGTTGAATAGGTAAGCGATTGGCAATGCTTCGAGCTAGTGTCATTTCATCGGCGTATTCTAATTCGCCGCCAAAAGCAATTCCTCTAGCAATGGTGGTGATTTTGCAGGAGAGGTTTGCTATTTTTTTTTGGATATAATAAATAGTGGTATCTCCTTGAATATTGGGGCTAAGTGCAAAAATCAATTCCTCAATATTTTCTTGTTGAATTCTTTGTACTAATGGGGTGATATTTAATTGATCGGGGCCAATGCCATCGAGGGGTGAGATGATTCCATCAAGCACGTGGTAAGTGCCATTAAATTGTTGGGTACTTTCAATAGCTATCACATCACGAATATTTTCAACCACACAAATTAGGTGTTGGTTGCGCATTGAATTAGCACAAATGGCACAAATAGTTGCATCGCTTACATTAAAGCATCTTTTACAGAACTGAATATCCTTGCGCATTTTGGCTATAGTATCTCCAAAAAATTGCACTTCTTGAACGTCTTGTTTTAACAGGTGCAACACCAAACGCAATGCAGTTTTTTTGCCAATACCCGGTAATTTCGAGAATTGCAGTACAGCATTTTCAATAAGTGTAGAAGGAAGTTGCATTTAACAAAGATAAGTAGCGATTGCTATCTAAGCGACTATTGTTAATACTATCTGTGCATTAAATAAAAAAACGAAAAAGAATCCCCAAACATGTGCCAAAAATTAAAAGCAGCGAATAGGGAAACGCCGTTTTAGAATTAAAATTTACCTGATTCCAGTATCTGATAATAAATAGGGGAAGGGTAAATAAAAGCAAGATCATTGGTAGCCAAAGCAATTCAAAAATTGCCCCAATTAGGGCAAAATGGTAAATATTTATAATGCCAAAAATGCTTATTCCCCAAAAAAAAGATACAAATAAGCTCAAAATAAATAGTGTTTTATCGATTGCGCTTAATTTCATAAGGGTGCATATTTGCTAGAATGTAAAGCTTTGATCAGTATCTCTATCGGCTTTTATGACTGCTTTTTTAGGAAATGATATGACAATTTCAGGTTGCTTTTTTGGAGTCGAAAACTTTCCGGCATCCCATACGCCATTTTTATTGGCATCTAATAACACCCGAATTTCGTATTCAGCTGGCTTGAATCTTTTACGTATAAATTCCTTTCCGGTAATTGGAATTGACTCCACAATTTTTCCTTCTACAATTAATTGCAATACCGGATTTTTTGATAGGTCAATATTTGGGAATCGAAATCTACAACTACCATAGTCTGATTCTTTTTTGGTAATGAATTTGGCGCTATCTGCTTTTGGAAGATTGATGCCTGCAGTGTCTGATACCGCATCTTTATTAATGATAATTCGAAAAGCAGTTTTTTCTTTCCAAGGATATTGTATGGATATTTTTGTATTCGATGTGTCTAATGAAAATTTATAACCTGTAATGGGTTTAAAAAGGGTATCGTATAAAACAATTTTGCTACTATCAAAAGATTTTAATTTTCTACTAAAGGTTAAATCTAGTGTACCCAATAAATCTTGTTGCCCATTGTCTAAATTCACAGTGTATTTAAGTCGCTTATCTTCTGGAGGTGCTTTCCCTGTTGACTTTGGCGCCATACTAGCAGTTACGGGTTTATCCTTTTTTTTAAATTCTTGGTATGCATAAAGCGTATCTGTTCGCGTATTTTTATTGATAACAATAGGCTGGTTTAAGTAGGCGAATAATTTGGTACTGTCGTCGTATTTTTGGGTAAAATCATTGGGTATAACATAGGCTGCAAATTGGCCTGCTGGCAAAAAATTAAAATTAAAATATCCCTTGCCATTTAATTTAGCCAAATAGCGTGCTTTGTTTTTTACAATAGCACTATCATTTAGGTTATTATGCAAAACAACAATTAAGGTACTATCAATTTTTCCGCTTTCTGCTAGTATTACATAGCCTCGGTAATGATTTGTATCTACTTTATTTCCAGTAGAAAAAACATAGGTAAATTCTTTTGCCAAATTCCCTTCATTGACGTCTTTGATAGCGCTCCCAAAATTAATAGAATAAGTAGTGTTTTTTTCTAAACTATCTTTTAGTTTAACAGTTACATTGCGCAATTTAGAATCTATAATTGGCGATTTAACTGGGTTGGGAGAGATAATTACATTTTCATTTACAGCCTGCAACTGAACGTATTCGTCAAAAGTTAAAACAATATTTTGCGTACTAATATTTACAGCCGAGTCTTTTGGTAATGAATTGATTAATCTTGGTGGCAAACTATCCCTAGGCCCTCCACCAGGAGGAATAATATTGGCACAAGAGAACAAGCTAATGCTCGCTATAAAACAAAAGAGTAAAACAATTAGCTTAGTATAGTTCAGTTTCATAAATCGGTTCATTCAGTGGAGCGCTTGTTTTAACAGCAAATATAGAACTGTATGGCACTTAATTTACAGTCCTTCAATAGTGAAAAGTTAATTATTCTTCGGCACTCTCGTTTAATTCATTGATATCGTGTAAAGCAACTGCTAGTTGGTTGTCTTTTACAAAATTACACCAATGGCATTCTTTTTTGCCACATCCTGTATAGAGTTCTCGGTCCTGAATTTTTTTCCAAACAGTTTGAATTTGGTGGGTAACCGTAGTCATGTCTTCGGGTGTAATAGTAATTTTCTCTTTGCGGTATATTTTCTTTTTATCGGGCTCTATAAAATCAAACTCGGTACTAATTACCTTCCAGTTTTTTTGCTCATAATGGTCTACCAATATTTTATAAAAAACAGCCTGACGCCAATAGTCTCCACCATTTGGATCTTTTTCGTGTGGGGGTTTTAATTTGCTTTTTGCATTTTCTATATCGCCCGTTTTATAATCTACCACATTAACCGAACCGCCCTCAAATTCTAGTTTGTCTAGTTTGCCTTTTAATGGCACACCTGCTACCACCACATTTCTGATGGTTCTTTCTACCGCTACAATTTTTGGCCAAGTATTAATGTATTGTTGATAATAATTTAACAATACTCGGTGGCCATATTCCATGCGTCGTTCGAACTGTTCTCTAGTAAAACTTTCACGGTGTCGATGCATGAACCATTCAAAATATTTAATAAATTGTTGTTGGTCTGGAAACTTTTCTGTTTCCTGCATTTTAGTGAACAATTGTTCTAAAGCATAATGCACAGCCGATCCAAATTCAGTGGCTTCGGACTTTCCAGAAGGCACACGTACTAAATTTTGAAAATAGAATTGTAAAGGACATTTTAAGTAATTATTTAATGCCGTTACATTCATTACAAACTTGTCGAGAATTTGGGTAATAAAATCTGCTTCAACTTTGGCAATTTCTGGTGCTTGTTCTTGATCGAATTGAACAAGTGCAAATGCACTTAATATTTCGGTACTTATTTCTGGTTTTTTAACAGGCATATCGTGTTCCGATAAAATTTCTGCTATAAACATAGAAGGCTCTAAAGGCTTTCCATCATTTTTAAATTTGCTATACGAAATATGTAAATTGAGTTCAGCCCTTGTAAGTGCTACATAGAATAACCTGCGTAATTCTTCTTCTTCGTTTTTTTGAGAAGTGGATATAAATAGCGTATCTGGAAATGCGTATCCACCACCTGGTTTTCTTTTTTTCTCCCAACTGCTTGCATTACATCCAGCAAAAAATACGTGTTCGAATTCTAAACCTTTAGAACCGTGTGCAGTTAATAGGTTCACGCCTTTGTCGTTGCCACTTACTTGTACCAGTGGTAGGTTTAATTTTTCTTTTTCCATCAAAGAAAAAATATTTACCAATTGGCTTAAACTTAAGGTTGGATTTCTGCCTGCTTCTTCTTTTACAAATTCAAACAATCCAGTAAGTACTTGTAAATGCCAGTGTTTTTCAGGACTCTGCATAATCCATCCTAACACATTACTTGCGCGAATAATATTTTCGAATAAATTAATTAAACTCAAATTAGCTGCATCGGTAATTAAACTTTCAATAGCGTCACTGGCTATTTTAATGCCAGTTGCTGGTGCTTGGCTAAACAGGTCGGCTGCTGGTGCTGTTGATTTTTGGCGTATTAATTTTCTTAAGCTGGTTTTGTTTTCGCCAAATTTTTTATCTGCAACATGGGCGGTCATTTGTGCTATTTCAATAGCTGGAATTTGAAACCAATTAAAATGTAAAATTTCAAATAGCATTTCTTCGCCACCAAATGGCGTGTCTAGTTCTGCTGCTAAATATTCTAAAAATAGAATTATTTTTTTGGCTAGTGGAATTTGAAGAATATTTAAATTCCTTTTGCTGTATACGGCAATATTTTGTTGTTTAAAAAATTCGGTAAGCGTTTCTCCGTATTTATTTTCTTTATAAATAATGCCAATTCTTCCTGGGAGCACACCATTTTTTAATAGGCTGTCTACTTGCAAACAGATATCAATCATTTCTTGTCTGACAGAAGCATATTCATTGATAATTGGCTGGTGTGTTAGATTTTGTAGTGCTTTATTTGAAGCGACCAATGTTTTACTTAAACCTGGAATTTGATTGATTAATCTTTCTTGGTTTCTGTCGATTAATGTTTTTGAAATATCTAAAATAGGTTGGGTAGACCGATAATTATTTGTGAGTACTAATTTTACCAAATCGTTTTTGTACTGCTGCGCAAAGCCAATCATATTTTCAACATTGGCTCCTTGAAAACGATAGATACTTTGGTCGTCGTCTCCTACAACAAATACATTTGGTTGCTCCCAAAAATTGATAAGTAATTGTACAATTTTATTTTGTGTACCACTGGTATCTTGGTATTCATCTACTAAAATATAGAGAAACTGTTCTTGGTATCTAGATAACAAATTGGGGTTTTCTTCGAATGCGCGAATGACCCAATTAATCATATCGTCAAAATCATAGCGTTTACGCTGACTCATTAATGATTGAAAAATATCGAATTGATTTACTGCAGCACGCAGCTTTTCCATCTTTTCTATTTCATCTGCTAACTTATTAGCTTTTACATCACCGGCCTTAAATTGTTTGTATGCTTTTTGATAAATATAGTCATCACGCGTTGGCAGGTCTGCAATATAATCGTCAATTTTTTGTTCAATAAATGCAGGGGTCCAGCCCTCTTTTTTCATTGTACTAAATAATTGTTGCAGGTTGTTTATTTCAAAATACACATCACCACGGTAACGTTTTAATGGATTGTCTTTATCGAAACTATCTATGAGTTGTTTAAATAAATCTATTTTTTCTAAATCAGAAATTGGGTCGAGAGATGTTTTTAAAAACAAGGATAAATTCTCTTGAATGATATCGTTACAAAACGCATGGAAAGTGTAAATATTCACTTTATACGCATCGGGTCCTATAAAATCCAATAGCCTTTTACGCATGGCCACTGCTCCAGCATCGGTATAGGTTAAGCAAAGAATATTTTCGGGTTGTGCATCTGTTTCTAATAATATTTTACCAATCCTAGCACTTAAAATTTGTGTCTTTCCTGTTCCTGGTCCTGCTATCACCATAACCGGGCCCTCTATTGTATCAACAGCTTTTCTTTGCTCGTTATTTAAGTCAGCATAAATTTTCTCGAATGCCTGTTTTTGTATTGCTATATCTGCCATTTTATAAAGATAATTGAATCATAGCAGTCAATAAAGCCAACTTTATGGCCAAATTGTTGTTAGTTCTATAAATAACGGTATTATGTCTAAAGTTTATTCCATTAAAACAGTACAAACCATTCCTATTAGTTTAACGGAGGCCTGGGATTTTTTTAGTAAGCCAGACAATTTAAAAGATATTACCTCTAGTAATTTAGGGTTCTTGATTGTTTCTAAGCACCATGGAAAAACCATGTATGCAGGTCAAATTATTGAATATACGGTGAAACCTATTTTAGGAATTCCATTGTATTGGATGACAGAAATTACACAGGTAGCAGACCAACAATATTTTATAGACCAACAGCGGTTTGGTCCTTATGCCATGTGGCACCACCAACACCATTTTAAAGCGGTAGAAGGCGGTGTTGAAATGACAGATATTGTACACTATAAACTGCCTTTTTTCTTTTTGGGTGATATAGCCAATTGGTTATTTGTAAAAAGCCAATTAAAAGGAATTTTTGATTTTCGTTTTCAAGCAACCGAAGCAAAATTTGGTGTTTGGAAAAATTCCCAAAAATCAGAAATTCAGTTTGGATAATTATTTTAATTCTATCAGCTGACTCACATTATTATTTCTGTCAATAGAGGCTACGCAAATGCGTTTGCCATTAATATCGGGTACTTTTGATAGGTCTATTATAGCTGCTTTTTCTGCTACAATTAATTGCACCAATTGTGCATTTGTTACACTAATAGGCTTTCCGTTTTCAAGTGTAAAAACGCCAAATGCTTTGATAGTTTCTTTGCCAGTATTGCTCACTTGAATCATGCCATTCGCCTGTTTTAGAATGCTTGGTTGTTCTGGTGCAATGGCATCAATCCATGACATGGGTGGTACTAAAGCAGGATAGTAATAGTAATGATTGCGCAAACTATCACTCCATCCATTTGGATTTTTTTCGAATGTTTTACTACTAAAATAAATAGCACCTTGTGTTGTAGGTATATTTCTTAAAGCCGTTAATTGCTCTGGAATTTGATTTAAATTTTTCCAAGCAGGGTTGCTACCTGCACGATAAATGCCTAATCCAATATATACTTGTTTGCCATAAGTATGTTCGTTCCACCATTTCAACAAAACATCGTAGTCGGCTAATTTATGACCACGCTCCCAATAAAGTTGTGGCACCACATAGTCAATCCATCCTTTGTCCATCCACAATAAAATATCGGCATATAAATCATCGTAATTGGTTTGTCCAGCCTTGGTTTCGCTACCCATTGGGTCTTGACTTTTATTGCGCCAAACACCAAAAGGGCTGATACCAAATTTTACCCTAGGATTTGCAGCACGAATCGTTTGGCATAATAATTTAATAATACTATCGCAATTACTTCTGCGCCAATTTTCTTTGTCCATTCCCTTGCCATACTGCGCAAAACTTTGTTGGTCTGGAAATTCTTTGCCAGTAATTCTATAAGGATAAAAATAGTCATCCATATGAATGGCATCAATATCATAGCGGGTAACAATATCTTTTACTACCCTGGCTGTATGTTGGCGCACTTCTGGGAGTGCTGGGTTGAAATATTTTTTATCGCCATACACCAAAAACCATTCTGGATGTAATTTGGTTAAATGTGTAGGTGCAACTGAAGACCTTTGCATGTTAAATACCGCACGATAGGGGTTCAGCCAAGCATGAAATTCCATTCCCCGAATATGTGTTTCTTTAATCATGAATGCTAAGGGATCGTAATAAGGCACGGGTGGTTGGCCTTGTTTGCCAGTTAAGAATTCACTCCAAGGTTCTAATTGAGAAGGATATAACGCATCACCTGCAGGACGAATTTGAACAACAACAGCATTCATTCCATTCTGTTGGTGCATATCCAACAGTTTAATGAATTCGGCTTTCTGTGCTTCAACAGAAAGGTTTTTACTACTTGGCCAATCGATATTATCTACGCTTGCAACCCAAACGCCGCGAAATTCATAATTGCGTGGGTTTTGAGCTACTGCGTTTAATGCAAATAGGCAAAAAACAAGCAGCATATAGGTGTGGGTTAATTGCTTCATCTTACGAATATAAATAGTTGTTTGCAGCTAATGGACTATGTGGAAGGATTTTGATATTGTGCTATTGAAATACACATTTGGTATTAATGATGGTTGGCATTTTATCGAGGAGTCGATTCGGTTCAATTGTTTCTAAACTGTGTTTGATGAATATTTTTCAATTCCCGTAACAATAAAATTGATTGATTAATCTTCCCAAACACTTAACCCTTCACTACAATTGGCACAGATATCGATATTTTTTCTGCTAGTAATTAGTTCTTGTCGAAACTGTTTGTAATTACTATTGTTCCAGGTTTCTTTAAAACTTTGGGTATGTAAATTTCCAAGTTGGTGCGTGGCGTCTTTATCAAAACAACAAGGCACAACCAACCCATCCCAAGTGATTACATTGGCATGCCAGAGCTTCCAACAATGGTTGCTCAGTCCACTTTTCACTTGTCTGTTACCAGCTTTGTCTTTTTTATAGCGACTATATTTTTCAATGGTTGGCACCAATCCATGTGGGTCATTTTGAAAATCGTATACCTGTGCCGTTTTAAATCGAACTTGGTCAACGCCAATTTCTGCACCTAATTTTTTAATGGCTTCAATTTGGTGTTCATTAGGCTTCACAACTAAAAATTGAAAAAACACAAATGGGGTTTTGCTGTTTAATGCTTTTTTCCATTTAACAATATTTCTAGCGCCTTCTAAAACTTTTTCTAATTTCCCTCCAATTCTATATTGTTCGTATACCTCTTGCGAAGTGCCATCTATTGAAATGATTAATCGATCAAGCCCGCTTTCAACAGTTTCTTTTGCTTTTGCATCCGTTAGGTAATGGGCGTTGGTAGATGTTGCCGTGTAAATACCTTTTTGGTGCGCATATTGTACCATTGGTAAAAAATCGGGGTTTAAATAGGGCTCACCTTGAAAATAAAAAATTAGATATAAGAGCTCTTTGTAAATATCATCGATTGTTTGTTTAAAAAAACTTTCTTCTAACATGCCAGTTGGTCGGGTAAAAGCACGCAAGCCGCTAGGACATTCTGGACAGCGAAGATTACAAGAGGTTGTTGGTTCAAAAGAAATAGAAATAGGATAGCCCCATTGAATGGGTTTACCTGTTAGTCTTGTTAATCGGTAACTCGTATACACCAACGCAGCGTTCCAAAAACGCTTGAGAGTGAGCTTTTGTAATAAGTTTACACTATCGTTCAGGTTAAAATATGCCATTAGGATACAAAAGTAAGGATGCTGGTTAAAAGAAGAACTAACAAATGTCTTTGAATCAGCAATATTTGGCGCGTATCTCCTGAAATACTTAAACAGCTGATAATTATATTCTATCTTGCAGCAGTTAAGCGTAAATTAATGGATGGAAATTTTATTTACCATAAACTCAATTCATGACCCACTTTCATGATGCTGTTACTTGTCAATCTTGCGCACAACGTTTTACATCGGTTTTTTGTAAAGCTAAACAGGAGTTCATTGCTGAAATTAATGAGCAAAAAGTTTGCAATATTTACAAGAAAGGTCAAACTATTTTTAATGAAGGATCTTACCCGTTTGGTGTGTATTGCATCAATGAAGGAAAAGTAAAACTTTCACACCTTGGCGACGACGGAAAGGAGCAAATTATTCGCTTGCTACGCGGTGGAGATGTGTTAGGATATCGTGCGCTATTAAGTGGCGAAAGATATAGTGCTAGTGCCATTGTTTTAGAAGACACACAGGTTTGTTTTATTCCCAAAGAATTATTTATTAGTATCCTTAAAAGTGATGCTGGGCTTGCATTTGAGATGATGAAGCTTTTAAGCGATGAGTTACACAAAGCAGAAATTAAACTAACCCATTTAGCCCAAAAGCCAATTAGGGAAAGGCTTGCCGAAACCTTGTTGTTTATTAAAGAGACCTATGGCTTTGAAGCAGATGGCGAAACATTAAGTGTTAGACTTTCTCGCGAAGAAATTGCCAATCTTGTTGGAACGGCCACAGAATCTACCATTCGATTATTATCGGAATTTAAAAAAGATGGTATGATTGAATTAGATGGTAAAAAAATCAAAATCCTCAAACACAAAGAATTAGTAAGAACCGCTAATCTGCAGGATTAGTAAGCGTTTTAGCCCAAAACATGATAAATATCATGTACCTACTTGAGTAGTGTCATTTACATTCCTATTATGTCAAGATATCTTGCATTGAAAAGGAAGAGATGCTATTAGATTCTTCAGATACGGTTTCAAACGAATTATTGTCGCCAGAAGGACTTTGTTCACTTATTGAGTTGGAGTATCATCCTTCTATAAACGCATCGTTAAGAAAAGTGGAAGACTATTTAATTTCAAATGCTTACGGCAAAGAATTATCTATTCCAATATCTGAATTAATTCATTTGATTTTTATGAAGTTAGCAGACGAATTACAACATTTTTTCTTAAAAGAATCGGGCATCATTTTTCCGGCTATTTGTAAAAATGAAAAAGCCAAAACAGCAAAAGAACCTGGCCATCATCAAATTCAAAATTCTTTATTTGAAACCGTTCAGCAGCGCCAGCAAATAATTGTTACTCTCTTACAAAAAATGCGGCAACTATTACACGATTATAGTATTCGTTCTGAATGGAGCAAAGAATGGCAGGAATGTGTGAACGAATTATTTTTATTAGAAAGAAAAACCTATCAATGGATACATATTGAAGGTAGTTTGCTCTATCCAAAAATTATAAAAAAGTAATAGAATTGTTCATTTGAAATTCCAATTAACGATACTTTAAATTAGCAACTTCAAACATGAGTCATTCCTTTGTTTCAAAGATATCTACTGCAGTTCAATGCTTTCATTGTGGAGAGGATTGCAATGAAAAGCCTGTTATTATTCAAGAAAAAAGTTTTTGTTGTGAAGGATGTAAAATGGTTTATGAAATACTGAATCAGTCGGGTATGTGCGATTATTATGCTATCAGCAAAAATCCTGGAACAAGTCAAAGAGTTAAAATTAGGGCAGATAAATTTGCTTTTTTAGAAGATAAAAAAATTCAAGCATCCTTACTAAGTTTTAACAATGAATCCGAAACACATATTAATTTTTATTTGCCTCAAATGCATTGTAGTAGTTGCTTGTGGCTTTTAGAGAATTTACATCAACTAAATAAAAATATAATTTCATCAAAAGTTAATTTCGAAAAAAAGGAAGCAGATATTGTTTTTGATCACCGATCAATTTCAATGCACCAATTAGCAGATTTATTGGCTTCAATTGGCTATGAGCCTTATATTAGTTTTAACGATTTTAAAAAAAATAGACCAAGAGTTAATGCGTCTAAAATTTATAAATTAGGCGTTGCTGGTTTTTGTTTTGCAAATATTATGTTGCTCAGTTTTCCTGAATACTTAGGAATTGATTCGCATGAAGCCTATTTACAAAGGGCTTTTAGGTATTTAAATATTTTATTGAGTCTGCCCGTATTTTTTTATAGTTCTTCTGAATTTTATATCAGTGCTTGGAAAAGTATAAAACATGGATTTTTAAATATTGATGCGCCCATTGTTTTAGCAGTTGCGGTGGCTTTTGGAAGAAGTTTATACGAGGTATTTAGTGGAACAGGTGCGGGCTATTTTGATTCCATGAGTGGGATTGTTTTTTTTATGTTAGTTGGGCGCGTTTTACAAGACAAAACTTATCAAGATCTTAGTTTTGAACGAGACTATAAAGCCTATTTTCCAATTGCAGTTATGCGTATTATTGAAGGAAATGCTGTAACGGTATCATTGCCAGAAATTAAACTCAACGACACCTTATTAATTCATAACCAAGAGTTGATTCCTGCAGACGGAATACTAACAATGGGCAAGGCGCTTATAGATTATAGTTTTGTTACAGGAGAATCTATTCCGGTTGAAAAACAAATGGGTGAAATTATTTATGCAGGTGGCAAACAAATAGCCGGCAATATTGAAATGTTGGTGATAAAAGAAGTAGCGCAAAGTTATTTAACCAAACTTTGGAATCGCGCTGAATTGCACACCGAAACAGTATTAGAAGAACGCTCATTCGTGCATTTGTTAAGCAGGTATTTTACTGTTATTCTTTTTACAATTGCAAGTTTGGCTGCGTTGTATTGGTATATGCACGATAGTAGTAGAATCTGGCAAGTAGTCACTGCTGTGTTAATTGTAGCATGCCCATGTGCTTTATTACTAAGCAACACTTTTACAAATGGAAATATTTTGCGCAGACTAGGTAGGAATCAATTTTATTTACGAAATGCTCAAACCATTGAAGAGATTGCTACAATAAATTATATAGTATTTGATAAAACAGGCACATTAACAACAGGTAGGTATCAAGATATTACTTATGAAGGCGTTCCAATTGATCCAAGCATCATTAAAAAAATTGCGGTACTAGCGGCACAGTCTACACATCCAATGAGTAAGGCAATTGTAGAATGGTCTGGCGAAACAGCGCCAAAACATACTGGTATTAAATCATTTCAAGAACTTCCAGGAAAAGGAATTCAAGGAATTGTAGATGGAGATTGTATAGTTATGGGATCAGCAATTTTTGTAACAAAAAAAACAGAAGGCACAGCACTTCAATCGGCAGTGTATGTTTCTGTAAATAACCAAGTATTAGGAAGCTTTGGTTTTAGAAACCATTATAGACCGCAGATTCCTGCACTATTACAACAGTTACAAAAACTTGGGTATCCTATTTGTGTATTAAGTGGTGACAATGCAGGGGAACAACAACATTTAGAAAAAATATTAGGTATTGGTGCCCCAATTTATTTTAACCAAAAGCCAGAAGACAAACTTGAAGCCATCAAAAAAATTCAATTGTCTGGAAAAAAAGTTATGATGATTGGAGATGGATTAAATGATGCGGGTGCTTTAAAACAAGCAGATGTTGGCATTGCAATTTCAGAAAACAGTTCGCATTTCACGCCAGCAAGTGATGTGATTATGGAGGCATCTGTATTGCCAAAACTCTACCAATATATTCGATTGTGTAAAGCAAATAAACAATTGGTAATGACCGCATTTGTGGTTTCAATTCTATACAATATTGTGGGAATTTCTTTTGCAGTACAAGGGAATTTGTTGCCAATGGTTGCGGCTATTTTAATGCCAGCAAGTAGCTTAAGTATTTTGTTGGTGAGTTTTGGAGCGAGTAATTTTTTAAGTTGGAAAATGGGCTTCAAATAAACCCATAAAAGATGACAAAAATCATTTAATAGCTTGAATATTTATTAGACTTTCGTTTTAGAATCCTTCTCAGTTCTTAAACGGCTTCCCACTATGAGTGTAATTTTAATTTTATTAATGGCCAGCATTTCGGTTGCTGCACTTTTCTTAGCAGCTTTTTTATGGAGTGTTCGCTCTGGTCAATACGACGATGAAATTAGCCCTCCTCTTAGAATGTTACACGACAATTCTATTTCACAAAATATAGATACAACTAATACAACAACTACACTTAAACCAATAAATTGATTCGCATGCAAGTTGAAAAGTTTTTTTACGACAACAAATCCGTGAAACTATTTGCTTACGCAACCATCTTATGGGGCGTAGTAGGTATGCTTGCAGGATTATTAATTTCTATTCAAATTTATTTACCAGCAGCAAATTTTGGATTGCCTTTTACCACTTTTGGTAGAGTAAGGCCCGTACACACCAATGCAGTAATTTTTGCGTTTGTTGGGAACGGAATTTTTATGGGTGTTTATTATTCTTTGCAGCGTTTGTGTAAAGCCCGTATGTTTAATGATACGCTGAGTAAAATACATTTTTGGGGTTGGCAATTAATTATTGTATCAGCCGCTGTTACTTTATTGGCAGGTTATACAACGGGCAAAGAATATGCAGAATTAGAGTGGCCAATTGATATTCTGATTACCCTAATTTGGGTGGTATTTGGTATCAATATGTTTGGTACTATTTTAAAAAGAAGAGAGAGTCATTTGTATGTGGCCATTTGGTTTTTTATAGCCACTTGGATTACTGTAGCGATGTTGCATATTGTTAACTCATTTGAACTTCCTTTTTCTTGGTTGAAGAGTTATAGTTTTTATGCAGGTGTTCAAGATGCATTGGTACAATGGTGGTATGGTCATAATGCGGTTGCTTTTTTCTTAACAACACCTTATTTAGGTGTGATGTATTATTTCTTGCCTAAAGCTGCCAACAGACCAGTATATAGTTATCGCCTTTCTATTATTCACTTTTGGGCGTTGATATTTTTATATATCTGGGCAGGGCCTCACCATTTATTGTATACCGCTTTACCTGATTGGGCACAAAGCTTAGGAACAGTATTTAGTATTATGCTCATTGCTCCATCTTGGGGTGGTATGTTAAATGGATTATTCACTTTGCGCGGCGCTTGGGATAAAGTAAGAGAAGATCCTATTTTAAAATTCATGGTGGTAGCAATTACCTGTTATGGTATGGCCACATTTGAAGGACCAATGCTTAGTTTAAAAAGTGTAAATGCCATTACGCACTTTACCGACTGGACTATTGCACACGTTCACGTAGGAGCGTTGGGATGGAATGGATTTTTAACTTTTGGAATTTTATATTGGATTATTCCTAGAATTTTTAATACCCAATTGTATTCTAAAAAACTAGCCACAACCCATTTCTGGATTGGAACAATTGGTATTGTGTTGTATGCAATTCCAATGTATTGGGCAGGATTTGAGCAAGCATTAATGTGGAAACAATTTACAGCAGAAGGCACATTGAAATTTCAATTTTTAGAAACTGTAACACATATTATTCCAATGTATGTAACACGCAGTTTAGGTGGATTGTTATACTTGTCTGGTGTATTGATAATGGTGTATAATATTATTAAAACTGTAAAATCTGGAGCATTGATTGCCAATGAAGCAGCAGAAGCTCCTGCATTGGTAAAATCAACCGGACACGCTAAACAATATTGGCACAGATGGATTGAAGAAAGACCAATTCAAATGTTGGTTTTTAGTTTGGTGTTAGTTGCTGCAGGTGGTATTATAGAAATGGTTCCAACCTTCTTAATTAAAAGTAATATTCCAACCATTGCTTCTGTAAAACCTTATACGCCCTTAGAATTACAAGGAAGAGATATTTATATTAGAGAGGGTTGTTACTTATGCCACTCACAAATGATTCGCCCTTTCCGTGATGAAGTTGCTAGATATGGTGAATATAGCAAAGCAGGTGAATTTATTTACGACCATCCATTTCAATGGGGAAGCAAACGTACGGGTCCTGATTTGGCACGTATTGGTGGAAAGTATCCAGACAGTTGGCATTACAACCATATGTTGGAACCACAAAGTATGAGCCCAGGTTCAATTATGCCATCTTATACTTGGCTGTTTGAAAATAAAATCGACACAGCAATTACGCCTGCAAAAATCAGGGCAATGCAAACCTTGGGAGTGCCTTATGCAATTGGTTTTGATAAAGAAGCAAATGCCAACTTAATGGCACAAGCAAATAAAATTCAAGCAGGTTTAAAAGTAGAGAAATTAGAAGTTGCGGCAGATGCAGAAATTATTGCCTTGATTGCTTATTTACAGCGTATGGGTACTGATATAAAAGGAGCAAAAGCTATACCAACTCCTACAAAATAAAATAGCATATGAAATTCATTAATTATTTAGAAAAAATAACAGGCGTTGATGTTTTTGCATTAACGTCATTAACTATTTTTTTTACATTTTTCGTTTTGATGGCTATTTGGGTAGCCACTGCAGATAAACGCGTAATGGAAGAAATCAATCATTTGCCACTTGATAATTAAGTAATAAATTTTTAAATGAACCGTCATGATAAAAAAATATTTTTCTAAACATAATAGGGTTAAAGCGTTGGTAGTATTTATTACTATTGGCTTTAGCACTAATGATGCATTTGCGGCTGGTCCACCTAAAGTATCGGATTTATCTAATCCTTTGGCACAAGTACTGCTAGTAATAATTGTGGGGTTATTATTAGCCATTGGTCTTTTGGCCAATGTAATACTTGGGGCCGCCCAAGTGTATCTTCAACGTTTTAAAGACGAACAAAAAAAATCTGGAACTACTGCTGCGAAAGCGTTGATGATTGCCATGATTTGTTTAACAAATGCATCGTTGTTTGCTGCAGAAATTCCTGCAGACCCTGCTGCAACAGCGGTTGTAGAAACTACTATTGCAGGATTGGCATTTACTTCATTTTATCTTTTAGTAGGTGTTATTGCTTTAGAATTACTGATACTAATGGTGTTGCTAATTAACCTAAAAAAATTATTGGCAAAAGAATCCTTAGTATTTATAGAAGCCGCAATTGCAGCTGATGAACCAATAGTAGCTAAAGAATCTGTCTTTATTAAATGGTGGCATAAAGTAAATAGTTTAAAACCTATTCAAGAAGAATCAACAATTGATTTAGGACACAATTACGATGGTATTAGAGAATTAGACAATCGTTTACCACCATGGTGGTTGTATGGATTTTATTTGTGCATCATTTTTGCAGGCGTTTATTTATATCGATACCATGTATCGCACTCTGAACCATTAAGTGCCGAAGAGTTAAGTATTTCTCTTGAAAAAGCCGCAATCGACAAAGAAGCGTACTTGAAAAAATCTGCTAATAATGTAGATGAAAATACAGTGACTTATTTATCGTCTCCAGCAGATCATGAAGCGGCACAAAAAATATTTTCTACCATTTGTGCGGCCTGTCATTTGCCAGATGGTGGCGGTTCTGTAGGACCAAACCTTACAGATGCTTATTGGATTCATGGCGGAGGCATTAAGGATATTTTTAAAACCTTAAAATACGGCTGGCCAGAAAAAGGAATGAAGAGTTGGAAAGACGACTATTCACCCGTGCAGTTAGCGCAGTTGGCTAGTTATGTAAAATCCCTACAAGGAACTAAACCAGCAAAACCAAAAGAACCTCAAGGAGTATTGTATGAAGAAAAAGCGTCTGCAACAAAAGCAGCTGATTCTACAAAAACACCAGCAGTTACCGGAAGCGACAAAAAAGCCGTTGCCATTAATCGATAATAATGAGCCATATTCAGCATGCCAATGAACCCCTTTCAGAAGATTTTCGAGATAGGCTTGCAACAGTAGACGAATCGGGTAAACGTAATTGGATTTATGCCCATCAACCAAAGGGTAAGTTTTACAGTATTAGAACTTACCTGAGTTGGTTGTATTTTATTGTTTTCTTTGGATTACCCTTTGTTGAAATTAATCATCGACCCTTATTTCTATTTAATATTCCCAATGCCCAGTTTATCATTTTTGGGAAAGTGTTTTGGCCAGAAGAT
>Ga0194060_10001214_pt1 | contig 18534 bp, 12 predicted proteins | sample SepL225m_MetaG_FD_163427 | JGI IMG/M metagenome (GOLD analysis project Ga0194060, IMG submission 163427) | Anoxic zone freshwater microbial communities from boreal shield lake in IISD Experimental Lakes Area, Ontario, Canada - Sep2016-L222-5m | ecosystem: Environmental > Aquatic > Freshwater >...
ACACATGTATCACAGCCCTGCGCCGCTTCACGCGGCGTAGGGGAGCGTCTACCGCCAGGGTGAGGCCGTACAAGCCTCATTCCTCCCGCCCGTAAACGGACGGGTTTCCTGAGGCTAATTCGATGAAAGGTATCGGCTATCATGCACGGTCTACCGCTTTCTGCATCACCCACCCCCTCGCCTGAGGCGACATCGGCAACAGCGGTATAATGCACACACCAGTCTGCTCAACGAGGAGACCTCCATGCTGCTCGATGTCTCATTCGCCGTCGATGCCAACCCGTTGCCGGTAGCCGCAGACGTGGCCCGCGCCGCCGAAGAGATCGGCTTCGCCGCCCTGTGGACGCCCGAGACCGGCCATAATGGATTCCTGCCCCTGGCCCTCGCCGCCGAACACACCAGTCGGATCAGTATCGGTACAGCGGTCGCAATCGCCTTCCCGCGCAGCCCGATGGTCACCGCCCAGATTGCCTGGGATCTGGCGGCCTTTTCAGGAGGCCGCTTCATCCTCGGCCTGGGTACCCAGGTCAAGGCCCACATCGAGCGGCGCTTCAGCTCGCCCTGGGACGCGCCGGTGGGTCGGCTGCGCGACTATATTCTGGCCATGCGTGCGATCTGGCAGAGCTGGCAGACCGGCGACCGGCTGAACTACCGGGGCCAGTTCTACCAGCACACGCTGATGACGCCCTTCTTCAGCCCCGGCCCGATCTCCCACCCCAACGTCCCGATCTATATCGCCGGGGTCAACAGCGGCCTGGCCCAACTCGCCGGTGAGATCTGCGACGGCTTCCACGCCCACCCGCTCAACAGTGCTAAATACACCGCCGAGGTGCTGCGCCCGCAGATCGCTATCGGCGCGACCAAGGCTGGTCGCAGCCCCGCCGACTGCGCCGTGGCCGGCAGTTCCTTCGTCATCACCGGCCCCGATGCCGAGTCCCACGAGCGGGTGCGGACGTTCGTGCGCCAGCAGATCTCGTTCTATGGCTCGACGCCCACCTACCGCGCAGTACTTGAGTGCCACGGCTGGGGCCACGTCGGCGAGCAACTCTCTCATCTGGCGGCCCAGCAGCGCTGGGCCGAGATGCCCGCCCTGGTGACGCCTGAGATGGAGGCGACCTTCGCTGTCGAGGCTGCGCCCGCCGATGTCGGCTACGCCCTGCGCGAGCGCTACGACGGTCTGCTCGACCGGATCGGCCTCTACATGCCCTTCGTACCCGGCCAGATGGACGACTTCTGGCGCAAGCTCGCCGCTGACCTGCGTTAGTGTCCTTTGTCGGAATCGTCCTGCTATTGAGGCTTATCAATGCCCGATTTCAATACCCCCGTCCTCAGCGCCGGGCCAGCGGCCATGCCCGGCCAGATCTGGACAGGCCCGACCGACACGATTGCCTTCGACGCCACGGGCATCCGTGCGCGGCTGGCCGACCTGGTGCGGCCATGCTTTATCGTCCGCACCGGGGGGCAGGTTGGGCTGACGGCGGCGGGTCAGCCCGCCTCCACGCAGGTTCCAGGCAACGTGGAACTGCTGGGCGCGCTGCCGCCCCTGCCGATTGAACACCTCGGCGACCCGGCCTTTCGCGCCGCCCACGGGGTGCGCTACGCCTACGCCGCCGGGGCTATGGCCAACGGGATCTCCTCGGTCGAACTGGTTGTCGCCCTCGGCCAGGCCGGGGTGATCACCTCGTTCGGCGCTGCCGGTCTGGTGCCCGCCCGTGTCGAGGATGCCATTCGGCGCATCCAGGCCGCCCTGCCCACCGGCCCGTATGCCTTCAACCTTATCCACAGCCCCAGCGAGGAGGCTCTGGAGCTACGCGCCGTTGAACTCTATCTGCGTTATGCTGTCCGCACGGTTGAGGCGTCGGCCTACCTGCGCCTGACTCCGCACATCGTCCACTATCGCGCCGCCGGGCTGGGACTCGATTCCAGCGGCGCGATCACGGTTGACAACCGCGTGATCGCCAAGATTTCGCGCCGTGAGGTGGCCGAGCCGTTTATGCGCCCGGCCCCCGACGCGCTGCTCGCGCCGCTGGTGGAGGCCGGACTGATCACGCCGCTCCAGGCCCGCCTAGCCGCCCAGGTGCCTATGGCCGATGACATCACCGTCGAGGCGGACTCCGGCGGCCACACTGATAACCGGCCTCTGGTCTGCCTGCTGCCGTCGATCATCGCCCTGCGCGACGAGATCCAGGCCCAGCACGGCTACTCCCAGGCCGTGCGCGTCGGGGCCGGTGGCGGGATCGGCACGCCTGCGGCGGCCCTGGCCGCCTACATGATGGGCGCGGCCTACGTGGTCACTGGCTCCGTCAACCAGGCGTGCGTCGAGTCGGGGGCATCGCCCCACGCCCGTCGGCTGCTGGCTGAGGCCGGTATGGCTGACGTGATCATGGCTCCGGCTGCCGATATGTTTGAGCTAGGCGTGAAGGTTCAACTCCTCAAGCGCGGCACCTTCTTCCCCATGCGCGCCCAGAAACTCTACGATATGTACCAGAAGTACGCTTCGCTGGAGGAGATCCCACCCGCTGAGCGCGATCAGCTTGAGCGCCAGATCTTCCGCAAGCCGATTGCGGCAATCTGGCAGGAGACCGAGGCGTTTTTCGCTGAGCGTGACCCCGACCAGATCCGCCGGGCGGCGGACAACCCCAAGCGCCGGATGGCCCTGGTTTTCCGCTGGTACCTCGGTCTGTCGTCGCGCTGGACGACCAGCGGCGAGCCAGGACGCGAGATGGACTACCAGATTTGGTGTGGGCCAGCGATGGGCGCCTTCAACGATTGGGCACGCGGTTCGTACCTGGAGGCTCCCGAGTCCCGCCACGCCGCCGATGTGGCCCGTCAGTTGCTCACTGGCGCAGCCTACCTCTACCGCGTCCAGCAGTTGCGGATCTACGGCGTCGGTATCCCGGCGGAGTTGGCCAGCTATAGGCCGGGGTGAGGATGCAAAATGCAAAATGCAAAATGCAAAATGCAAAATTTAGGATGTTAGGATGCAAGATGGCAGAAGTAACGCTGTCATTCTGAGCGAAGCGAAGAATCCCGGCCGGGATTCTTCGCTTCGCTCAGAATGACAGGACACCTCACAGCGTTATTTATGCGGTATTGCGTAAAATGCAAGGTACCTACCGACGATCATAAACCTACCTGATACCAACGAGGTTCATCTGTGGCGGATCGACCTAGCGGCGGCGGCGGCTGATCTCGACGCGCTGGGGCAGACTCTCAGCTCGGACGAACTGGCCCGCGCTGAGCGGCTGCGTATCCCGCTGGCCCGTGAGCGATTTGTGGCTGCACGCGGTATGCTGCGGGCGTCTCTGGCCCGCTATACGGGGGATTCTCCTTCTGCGCTGCGCTTCCGCTACGGCCCCGTCGGCAAGCCCCAGTTGGACGGCCCTCTTGGCGGTACGATCAGCTTCAACCTGGCCCATTCCCACCACCTGGCACTACTGGCGGTGGCTCGCGGCACCCACGTGGGCGTTGATATTGAACGTGTCAGCGATGCGGACGATGTGGCGATCTCCCGAGGGTTCTTCGCCCCGGCTGAGCAGCGCGCCCTCGCCGAGCTGCCGCCCGCGCAGCGCCGGGCCGCGTTCTATCATTGCTGGGTCTGCAAGGAGGCGTTCGTCAAGGCACGCGGCGATGGGCTGGCCTTGGATCGCTTCGCAGTGCGCGTAAACCCCGCCGCGCCCGCCACCCTGCTGCATGTTGACAATAATCCAGACGAAGCTGTACGCTGGCGGCTCACCACGATAACCACGGAGGAGGGATTTGTCGCCGCTTTGTGCATAGGTTACGTTACCGTCTCGGACGGCCCTCACCCCCCCAACCCCCTCTCCCTGAGCGGGCATATCGTTACCCACATCTTTTTTACCGCAGTACAATGCGGTGTATCGGCTCCCCCGGCGGGCGACTGACGTCGCCGCTGGGGAGCCTACGGCTGGGCGTCGGCCTACGCCGACGCCGGAACCGCCCGCGCAGGCGGGCGGCCAGTGCCACGCGCCGGGGGCTGAAGCCCCCGGCTAGGTCTACGACGGTCGCTGAAGCGGCCTGCCTGAGGCCGCTTCAGCGGCCGTCGTAGACCTAGCCCGCCCGTTTACGGGCCGGGCGCTCGATGTGACAGGGCGAGTTTTGCGGTAGGACAAGGTTCGCAGATACTTTACAGTTTGTCGCCGGTCAGCCCTCACCCCCCTCTCCCTGAACGGGAGAGGGGGAGTCGGATGCGTCCTGCTGCGGAATCTCCCCTCTCCCCGTGAGGGAGAGGGGCTGGGGGTGAGGGTCGTTCGGCAGTAAACCCTAATACACCTACGAACCTTGTCTAAGAACGGAGCTTTCGTGCATCAAGATCTCCTGCGCCGGTGTACCTATTTCACCGACCTCCCTGACGCGATCCTGACCGCTGCGGCATCTGCCGCGCAACTGCGGCGCGTGCAGGGCGGCGAGTTCTTCTTCCACCAGGGTGATCCGGCCAGTCACTTCTACGTACTCGCCGAGGGCAACGCCCGCCTCAGCCAGATTACCCCCGAGGGCCGTCAGGTGATCATGGGCCTGATTGGCCCGTCCCACGAGATTGGCATCATCGCCGCGATTGTGGGTGCCATCTACCCGCTCGACCTCCAGGCTACCCAAGACAGCATGGCCCTGATCTGGGATCGGGCTACCCTGCGCACCCTGTTTGAGTCCCATCCCGTGCTGGCCCTGCGCGCCCTGCACATGGTCTCTGGTCGCTTCGTCGAGCTTCAGGATCGCTACCGCGAACTGTCCACCGAGCGGGTTGAGCGCCGTCTGGCCCGCGCCATCTTGCGCCTCGTCGCTCAGGTTGGCCGACCTGCTAGCGACGGTGTCACCATTGCTATGCCTCTGGCCCGTCAGGATCTGGCCGAACTGACCGGCACTTCCCTCTTCACGGTCAGTCGCACCCTGAGCGCCTGGGAGGATGCGGGCATCGTCCGTAGCGGTCGCGAGCGGGTGACGCTCTGCGACCCTGGGCGGCTCACGGCGATTGCCGAAGATCTGCCCGTGTAGTTTGCGCTAGCGCAACGATCAGCGCCGCCGGATGCGCTATGCTACCGGCAGTGATATTCTTGTGAAGGGGAGTACCGACCAATGTTTTGCTACCAATGCCAGGAGACGACCAAGAACGATGCGTGCGTTATTCGTGGGATCTGCGGGAAGGACGAGCGGGTTGCCAATGTGCAGGACTACCTGCTCTACGCGCTGAAGGGCCTTGCGGCGGTGGGCGTCCGTGCCCAGGAGAGCGCCGTGGCCGACCCGGAGACCGATACGTTCTTGGCCCAGGCTCTCTTTGCTACGTTGACGAACGTGAACTTCGATCAGGAGCGGATTTATAACCTGACCAAAGAGGCGTTCGCCCGCCGCGACGCCCTGCGCGCCCGCGTTCACGCGGCCCGTCAGGCCGCCTGCGTAAAGTGCGCGAGTCCCCTGCCTGCGGCGTCTACGTGCTCGGCTGATGGCGACATTGAGTTCTACGCGGCTATGGGCGGGACGCTCTCGCCGCACGCCCAGCCCCACCCCGATGTTGATATCCAGTCGATGCGCGAACTGATCACCTATGGCGTCAAGGGTTTGGCCGCCTACGCCGACCACGCCTACGTCCTCGATCACGGCAGCCCCGAGTTACTGGCATTTCTGCACCAGGCTCTGGCCGCCACCCTCGATGACAACCTGGCTCTCGGCGACCTGATCAGCCTCGCGATGCGCTGTGGTGAACACGGCGTGAGCGCGATGGCCCTACTCGACGCGGCCAACACCACGCGCTTCGGCCACCCCGAGCCCACCCAGGTCAGCCTCGGCGTCAGTGCCGACGCCCCCGGTATTCTGGTCAGCGGACACGATCTGCTCGACCTCCACGACCTGCTGCGGCAGACTGAGGGCACCGGGATCAAGGTCTACACCCACGGTGAGATGCTGCCCGCCCACGCCTACCCCGTCCTGAAGTCATTCGCTCACCTGGCCGGTAACTACGGCAGCGCATGGTGGGAGCAGCAGCGCGACTTCGCGGCCTTTAACGGGCCGATCCTGATGACCACGAACTGCATCCAGACGCCACGCGACAGCTACAAAGACCGTATCTTCACCACCGGCATGGTTGGCTTCGCCGGTGTGGCCCACATCGCCGACCGCGAGCCTGGTGGACAGAAGGATTTCAGCCCGCTGATTGCCCTGGCCATGGCCAGCCAGCCACCTCTCGAACTGGAGACGGGCAACATACTGGTGGGCTTCGCTCGCAAGGCTGTACTCGATAACGCCGGGGCCGTGCTGGATGCTGTGAACAGCGGGGCGATCAAGCGATTCGTGGTGATGGCGGGCTGCGATGGTCGCCAGAAAGAGCGCGAGTACTACACCGATGTGGCCCAGGCTCTGCCCCAGGACACGATCATTCTTACGGCGGGCTGCGCTAAATATCGCTACAACAAGCTCAACCTGGGCAGTATCGGCGGGTTCCCGCGTGTCCTCGATGCCGGTCAGTGCAATGACTGCTACTCACTGGTCGCGATAGCCCAGGCTCTCGCTTCAGCCGTGGGCGCGAAGCATATCAACGACCTGCCGATCTCCTACGACATCGCTTGGTACGAGCAGAAAGCGGTGCTGGTGCTGCTTTCCCTGCTGCACCTCGGGGTCAAAGGCATCCGGCTCGGGCCGACCTTGCCGGCCTTCCTCTCGCCGAATGTGGCGGCCTTCCTGGTAGAGAATTTTGCGATCAAGGGCATCGACACCGTCGAGAACGACGTGGCGGCAATGATGGTTGGGGCGTGATCAAGGGTAGGGAATGTCCACACACATTCCCGCGTATCTCCATCAGTTCTCCATAGTCTGCTGCTATAGTGAGGGTGTAGAGATATTCGCCCGGAGCGTCCGGGCAACCATCACGGAGCACTCTCATGAAACGCACTCTAAGCCTTATCGTCGCCGGGATCGCCGGTGCCCTCATTGCCCTGCTCGCCCTAAACTATGCGAGTGGGGCTTTGGCCCAAGGATCAGGTGGACAGCCCGCCCAGGCAACCCCCGGCAGCGGCCAGATGATGGGTGGGCGCGGCCAGATGGGCGGGCGTGGCCAGATGATGGGCGGCCCGGAAGAGTCCCTCGTCGGCATGGCCGCCGCGCAACTGAACCTCACCCAGGCCGAACTGGTTGCCAAGCTCGGCACGGACGGCACCATCGCTGCTGCGCTCACCGCCGGTGGTGTGGACCCGGCGGCCTTCATCGACACCTTCGTCGCCTCACGCGCTGAGCGACTCGACGCGGCGGTTGCTGCCGGTACCACGACCCGCGCTGACGCTGACGCCCGCCTTGTGACGGCGCGATCAATGGCCACCACCCGTATCTCTCAGCCCTTCGCCGCCCGCAGCCCCGCAGGCCAGGGCACCGGCACCGGCACCGGCTTTGTGGACACCGATGGCGACGGGATCTGCGACCGGATGCCCGCTGGAAGCCAGGGCCATATGGGTGGCGGCCAGGGTGGAATGGGCAGCGGACGCGGCCCGCGCCGGTAGTACAATCTCTCGGGCTATCGCCCAAAAACCTACATATGTTTGGGTGAGATTGCCAGCCTCGCTGGCAATCTCACCCAAACATATCGTCATGTCACAGGGAGCATCGACGATGCCGCAGACCATCCTGGTAGTGGACGATGACCGCGAGATCGCACGCCTCGTGCGGGCCTACCTAGAACAAGCCGGGTTCCGCGCCAGTTGCGCCAACGATGGGGCCAGCGCCCTACGCGCCGTGCGCAGCGAGCGCCCCGACCTGCTGATCCTCGATCTGATGCTGCCTGATCGCGACGGCCTCGATATTGCCCGCGCCCTGCGCGCCGACCCCGCGACCTCCACGATCCCGATTATTATGCTCACGGCACGGGTTGACGACACTGACCGCATTGTCGGCCTGGAACTGGGTGCCGACGACTACATCACCAAGCCCTTCAACCCGCGTGAGGTGGTGGCCCGTGTCCGCGCCGTGCTACGCCGCGCATCTGGCCCAACAACCCCCGCGCCACGCCTCCAGCACGGCGAACTGACCCTCGACCTGGACGCCCATCGCGCCATGGTCGCCGGTACGGAGGTTGAACTGACCCCCACCGAGTTTGATCTCCTGGCCCTGCTGCTACGCAATCCTGGCCACGCCTTTACCCGTACCGAACTGGTGGAGCAGGGACTTGGCTACGCCCACGCCGGACTAGATCGCACCGTCGATAGTCATATCAAAAACCTGCGCAAGAAGATCGAACGCGACCCCAGCGCCCCGCCGCTCATCGAAACCGTCTACGGCGTTGGCTATCGCTTACGCTAAGGCAAAAGGCAAAAGGCAAAATGCAAAATTGGCAATACCGCAAAAGTCACCCTGTCACGCGGAGCGAAGCGAAACGTCCCGGTGTGCATCCATCATTGCCGGGACGCTTCGCTTCGCTCCGCGTGACAGGTGTGACAGGGTGACTTTTGCTCTATGACAAGGTTCGCAGGTACTTTACAGTTTGTCGCCGGTCAGCCCTCACCCCCCAGCCCCCTCTCCCTGAGCGGGAGAGAGGGAGTCGGACGCATCCTGTTGAGGAATCTCCCCTCTCCCCGTGAGGGAGAGGGGCAGGGGGTGAGGGTCGCACAGAACTGTAACGTAAAATTGCTAATCCTGAAACCTTGTCTATTGCCAAAATGCAAGATGTAAAATGCGAGCGGCCAATTTTGCATTTTGCATTTCGCATTTTGCATTACTTATGAACCGTCTCTGGATACAACTAACCCTCGGCTTCGCGCTGGTAACGCTGGTGACAACGCTCACCGTCGCCCTGCTGTTCAACGCACGAGCCGACGCCACCTTTCGCGGCTATCTGGTACAGAGCCAGGTTACGGAGAGTGGCATACTGGATCGCTTGACTGCCCACTATGCGGCCCAGGGATCGTGGGTCGGTGCCGATTCGCTCCTCGTCATGCCGCGTGGCTCCGGCATGGGCATGGGCATGGGCATGGGATATGGTATGGGGCTGGGCGCGATGCTGCACAGCAGCCTCGTGCTGGCTAACGCCGATGGGCGGGTGGTGGCCGACCCGGCGGGGATTATCGGCGGGCCAACCCTGAGCGCGGGCGAACGATCCAGCGCACTGGCGATCATCGTCCGGGGGCAGACGGTCGGCTACCTGCTGGCCCGAGCGACAAACGGCGCAGCGCTACCCAGCGCCGCCCAGCACTTTTTGGCTACGCTGAATGACACACTCTGGATGACGGGGCTACTAGCCGGGATCGTGGGCTTAGTTCTGGGGCTGCTGATCGCGCGTGGGCTGGCCTCGCCCCTGGCGCGACTGGCGCGTGGGGCAAGGCAGATTGCCGCCGGCCGACTAGATGAACGTGTGCCAGTCGCTGGCCCGGCTGAAGTGCAGACCGTCGCCACTGCCTTCAACGAGATGGCGGCCGCCCTGGAAACGGGCGAGGCGCAACGCCGCCACATGGTCGCCGACATCGCCCACGAGTTGCGCACTCCGTTGACCGTGATCCAAGGCAACCTGCGGGCCATGCTCGACGATGTCTACCCCCTCAGCAAGGAGGAGGTGGCGACGATCTACGAAACCAGCCTGGGCCTACGGCGACTGGTGGACGACCTGCGCGAACTGTCGCTGGCCGAGGCGGGCCAACTCGATCTCCAGCTACAGCCGGTGGCTGTCGCCGCGCTGCTGGCCCACGAAGTAGCCCTTTTCGCCGACCTCGCTACGTCCCAAGGCGTGACCTTCCAGATCGAAGCGCTGCCGAGTCTGCCCGCCGTCCTCGCCGACCCCGAGCGATTAGCCCAGGTACTGCACAACCTCGTCAGCAACGCGCTGCGCCACACGCCCGCCGAGGGCAGCGTGACCCTGCGGGCGCATCAGGAAGGCGCAAATCTGCGCTTTACCATTGCAGACACCGGCGACGGGATCGCCCCTGACGACCTCCCCCACGTCTTCGAGCGATTCTACCGGGCTGATCACCGTGGCCGTGCGCGTGAGGCGGGCGGCAGCGGCCTGGGGCTGGCGATCACGAGCCAGTTGATCCGACTCCAGGGCGGCACCATCGGTGTGGAGAGTACGCGTGGCGCGGGCGCACAATTCTGGTTCTCGCTACCGATGGCACCTATTGGGGTTACACCTCAGCCTTCCCGAGGGCGGCACGCATCTGGTTGATGTGCATCATATCGTGCTGGATCTCAAACCAGATCAGCCCGATACGCGGAACCATCTGGCCCCAGGGAGCAGGAGCCTGCTCGGCCAGTTGCTCGTCGCTGCGCTCGGCGAGGGTTTGTTCGTAGGCATCGTACGCCTGCTCGATGGAGGCAAGCGCCTGCGCAAGCGAGGTGGCGGCACGGGCAGCGACCATCTCGATGTTGAACTGGTCTTCGCTCGCGAAGGTGAGAATCCAGTCGCGGTCACCGAGCCAGTCAGCGAGGCAGCGCGTGCAGAGTTCGTTCCAGACACCGATATGGCGCAGGATATCAAGCGCCGTCCACTCCGGTGTGGCATTGTGGGTACTCATGGTCGCGTCGGTCTCGCCAGCAACGGCGTCACGGAGGGCGGATCGCGCTACCGTCAAGCGGTCGTGGGTGGTAGCGCGGGTGATGGTTGGTGGTGCGCTCATAGCTCCTCTAGGCTGATCGGATGGTGGTATCGCTACAGGTTGGCGACAGCACGGCTGCGATGACTGCGCATGATATAGTACGGCATGTGCCCCCATATCGGGTTGGTTTTTTCGCCAGGCTTGATCCCGGTAGTGATCCCCCGCCGGAGGAAACTTTGCACATGCCCTGCTGGTCTCCGGGTCGCCCTTGCGTCTACCAGCGACGCATGCTATACTCGCCCGCATAGGGGACGTGGCGGAATTGGCAGACGCGCATGACTTAGGATCATGTGCCGCAAGGCGTGCGGGTTCAACTCCCGCCGTCCCCACCATTGCATCCGGTGCCGAGGCCGGGTGAGGGTTGAAAACCACCATATCGGTTCGTCAGAGAACGCTGAACCGTCGTCTCCACCAGACAGTCAGGCCACAGGTGTTATCCTTGCGCCTGGCTTTTTGTTGTCTTATGGGTCGCCGTGGGCGGCCAGGGTGACCGTATATCGCGTTCCAATGTGGAGTTCGGCCTTCTTCAATCAGTCACAAAAAAGGGGCCAGCGATTACTCACTGACCCCTTGGTGCCTTGGCTCCCCGACGTGGATTCGAACCACGAACCCTCTGATTAACAGTCAGATGCTCTACCATTGAGCTATCGGGGATTATTCACAACGCCGGGGATTATAGCATGACTCACGGAAGCGAGCAAATCATTCGACATCTATCCCAGGGCATGAGCAAAGTCAGCTCCGGCCCCCTCACCCCCTGCCCCTCTCCCTCATGGGGAGAGGGGAGTTTCTTCATCAGGATGCGCTCGGCTCCCCCTCTCCCGTTCAGGGAGAGGGGGCTGGGGGGTGAGGGCTGCTCGGCGACCACACGACTTTGCACATGCCCTGACATCTATCCCTTCCCAGGGCTGTTGCCGCAGCCCTGCGTGGGTGGCGATTGAAGGCGATCACGCCCTCCGTGGTACAATCCACGGCGATGAAACACCTTCTTGTTATCAGCCATGATGTGGTCGGTAGCCATATGGCCGGGCCGGGCATCCGCTATTGGGAACTGGCTCGCGCCCTGGCTCCCTACGTTGCCGTGACACTCCTGGCCCCACGACCGATCAACCTTGCCGCGCCCGATTTCGCCACTGGTAGCTACGCATGGGGCGATGCCGCGTCGCTGGCTTCGTACCTGGCCCGCGCTGATGTGATCCTGGCGAATGGCTTCGTTCTTGAGGCCCACCCTGAATTGGGCAACACTGGCACGCCGCTGATCATCGATCTCTACGACCCGACTCTGCTGGAGAACCTGGAGTTGCTGCGCGCCGCTGATCCCGCCGCTCGCGTGGATCGCAACCGCCGCGATGTGGCGTTGCTTAACCGCCAGGTCGCCGCTGGTGACTTCTTCCTCTGCGCCACTGAGCGCCAGCGCGACCTGTATATCGGTGCGTTGATGGCGGCAGGCCGGGTCTCCCCTGAGCGGGTTGATGCCGACCCGCTGCTGCGCGACCTGATTGATGTGGTGCCCTTCGGGCTGCCTGCTGAGCCGCCCGCACGGACGGGCCCCGCCTTGCGCGGCACGGTCGATGGGATCGGCCCCGATGATCCGATCATTCTCTGGAGTGGCGGTCTGTGGGATTGGATGGATCCCCAGAGCTTGATCCAGGCGATGCCTGCGGTTGTCGCGGTTGTGCCCAACGTGCGGCTGGTCTTTCTGGCCGGTAAGCACCCTGGGCCGGTGGCGGCGATGCGTACCCTTGATGAGTCTCGCTCGCTCGCTCGTCAGATCGGTTTGCTCGATAGCCACGTTTTTTTCTATGAGTCCTGGGTGCCTTATGCCTGCCGCGCCGATTTTCTGCTCGACGCTTCCATTGTGGTATCATTGCACCGCCAGCATCTGGAGACGACCTACGCCGCTCTGCGCTCGCGGATCCTCGACCATCTGTGGGTTGGCAGGGCGAGCGTGGTGAGCGCCGGTGATGCCGCCGCCGAGTTGGTTGCACACTATGATCTTGGCCGGGTCGTGCCGCCGCAGGATGTCGCCGCAGTCGCGCAGACGCTCTGCGATCTGCTTGCCGATAGCGCGGCCCTGGCTGCCTGCGCCCGCCGCGCCCAGGCTCTGGCGGTGGAGTTTAGGTGGGAGCGGGTGAGCATGCCTGTTCGCCGCTTTTGCGCCGCGCCGCACTGCACGCGCCCGGCGGTGCCCGATGGACAGCCGCAGGGCGCAGCCTCCCCATCTGTACCGACTCCGGTTTCGCCCCCTACGATGGATACGACGATGAATGACCAGACACGCAACGATACGCTCAGTCGCCTTGATGATCTCTGGAAGATCCAGCCCCAACCGCTGAGATCGGGCCTGCCGATTCTGGGCCAGGCCAAAGAGGCGGCGAATAGCCTCACCCGCTGGTATGTGCAGGCGATAGTTGATCAGCAGAATGGCTTTAATGCCTCAGCGGTGCAGGCTATTCAGGCTCTTGCTGCCAGCGACGATACGCGCCACTCCGAACTGACCGTGCATATCCACGCGCTGCATCATCTGCTGAACGTGTCTACGAACCAGTCTCGCCAGTCCTCTGCGGCCACGCAGCATCTCACCGATCAGCTCTCCCATCGCACCGAGGCGCTGTTGCATCGCTTCGATGGACTGTCACAGCGCCTCGATGGGCTGTCACAGCGCCTCGATGGGCTGTCACAGCGCCTCGATGGGCTGTCGCACCATATCAGCGATGTTGATGACGCCGAGACGATCCTGGCTGCGGCGGTCTCTGAGTTGCGTGAACTGGCGGCGGCGGTTGCGTCGGACAAGGAGCCCTCGTGAAGACCAGTGTGATCGTCCCTGTTCACAATGGTGCGCGCTTCCTGCGGGTCTGCCTCCCGGCGCTCCTCGCCCAGCAGGGCGATCTGCTCGATGTGATCACGGTGGATAACGGCTCGTCCGATGGCTCGGCGGAGATTATTGCGGCGGAGTTTCCCCAGGTACATCTGATCCAGAGCGCGTCGGCCCTCGGTTTTGCCGGTGCGGTCAACCTGGGGCTGCGCCACGCACTGGCCGGTGATGCCGAGGTGCTGCTGATCCTCAACCAGGATACGGAGGTTCATCCCGGCTGGCTGGCGGCCTTGGTCGCACCGCTGGACTCCCAGCCGCGAGTGGGCATTGTCGGCGGCAAGGCGCTCTTCCCCGATGGGCGCATGCAGCACGCCGGTGGTACCCTCCTGCCGCCCCTGGGCTACGGGCGCAACCGTGGCTACACGCAGCCCGATGACGGCGCGGATCTGTCTGAACCCCTGGACTTTCTCTCTGGGGTGGCCTTTGCCATGCGCCGCACGATGCTGGATCAGATCGGACTCTTCGATGAGGTGTTTAACCCCGCCTACTATGAGGATGTTGACCTGTGCCTGCGCGCTCGTGCTGCCGGTTGGGAGTTGGTCTATACCCCCCATGCCGTCTTGACCCACGCCGAGGGGGCGACTGCTGCGGTTGGCAATCTTGATCACGCGGTGTTGGTTGAGCGCAACCGGCTGCTGCTCCAGATGAAGCACGCGCCCCTCACGCAGCTCCAGGCAGTTTTTTTTCCGGCTGAGGCGGAGCAACTGCGTCAGCGCGCCGGTATCGGGGCGGTGCGCGTGTTGCGCCGTGCCTACCTCGCCGCGCTGATGCGTCTGCATTACCTGGGCCGTTCTGTCCCTGAGTCCGCCGCCATCCGTGCGGCCCTGGTTGAGTTACGCCGTCAGGCGGCGGACTATGAGCGTGAGAGCGGCAGCGTGACGGTAATCCAGCATCAGGATGAATCACTCGCCACCCCGGACAGCGCTGTTGCCACGGTCATCCCGGTCGCCCTGCCGGGTCTTTCGGTCATCCTGCCGCCGCAGCCACCCCCGGTGGCTATTCTGATGCTCACGTGGAACGGTATTGAATATACCCGCGAGTTTCTGGAGAGCCTGCGCACCCTGACCACCGGCGTGGAGTACCAGATGATCGTGGTCGATAACGGTAGCAGCGATGGCACTCGCGAGTACCTGCGCGGGCTCGGCTGGATCACCGTGATCGAAAACGAAACCAACCTGGGCTATGTGCGTGGTAATAACCAGGCGATTGCGGCGGTACCCGCAGGTTGGGATGTGGTGCTGGTCAACAACGATATGCGGATTATTCAGGCGAACTGGCTGGCCCGCCTGCGTGAAGTGGCTCACAGCGACCCGACCCACGGCATGGTTGGTGCGCGCCTGCTGATGAGCGATGGCAAGCTGCTCCACGCTGGCACGTACATCCCTACCGATAACTTCTGGGGCTGGCAGATCGGCGGTGCCGAGGAGGATGTGAACCAGTACCAGCGTGTCCGTGAGGTCGAAGGTATTGTTGGTGCCTGTATGTACCTGCGCCGCGATGTGATCGAGACGGTGGGTGTCCTCGATACGCGCTTCTTCTCGTACTACGAAGATACCGACCTCTGCCTGCGGGTGCGTCAGGCCGGTTATAAGGTGATGCTCGCTGGCGATGTCAGCATCATTCACCACGAGAATGTCAGCACCAAGCTGAATAAGGTTGATTTCTGGAGCATGTTCGGCAAGTCGCAGCATATCTTCCTCGAAAAGTGGGATCACTACTACCGCACTCGCTATACGCAGCGGGTCTTCTGGCACTCGCTGGTGAGTGCGCCCACCGGCTACGCCACCTCATCCAAGCAGTTACTGATCTCGCTCGACCAGATGGATGTGGATGTGCGGCTGGCCTACCTGTACGGCACTGACTACTCTGAGCGCAACAGTGGCGACCCACGGATCGAGCAGATGCGCCGACGCCCGAAGGATACCTCGCTGGTTCAGGTGGTCTACAGTCAGTGCGACGCCTTCCATAAGAATAGCGGGCGCTACCGGATTGGCTTCTCGATGCTGGAGGTCACCGGCATCCCCCAGGACTGGGTGCGCCAGTCGAATCTGATGGACGAGGTCTGGGTGCCCAGCCAGTTTAACGTCGAGACATTTCGCAACAGCGGGGTGACTCAGCCGATTCACGTGATCCCGCTGGGCGTGAACCCGGACTACTTCCACCCCGGGATCAAGGCGCGGCGCTTCAGCCAGAAGTTTACCTTCCTTTCGGTCTTTGAGTGGGGCGAGCGCAAGGCACCCGAAATCCTGATCCGGGCCTTCTGCGCGGCGTTCACTGACCAGGATGATGTGGTGCTCGTGCTAAAGACCGACAACCGCGACGGCGATGTGAATGTGGCCCAGGAGATCGCCGCGATGGGCATCCCGCGCAATGCGCCAAAGATTGCTCTGCTCTACAACCAGGAACTGCCGGGCTATCAAGTGGGCAGCCTCTACCGCTCTGCCGACTGCTTTGTCACGGCTACCCGTGGCGAGGGCTGGGGCATGCCTATTCTGGAAGCGATGGCCTGTGGTCTGCCGACCATCGCTACCGAATGGAGCGCACAGACGGAGTTCATGCGCGACGACATCTGCTACCCGGTGCGGGTGAGCCGACTGATCCCGGCGGTGGCCAAATGCCCCTACTACGCCGGGTACGAGTGGGCCGAACCTGATGTCGAACACCTAGCCCATCAGATGCGCCAGGTCTACGAGAACCGCGAGCAGGCCCATGCGCTAGGCATGCGCGCCGCCGAGGTGGTCGCCCGCGAGTGGACGTGGGATCGCGCCGCTGAGAAGATCCTCGCCCGGCTCCAGGCGGTGGGGGCATGAGACGTGCTAGTCATCCATGCGATTCGCGCACAACACCCGATGAGAATGGCCGCTGATGCCCGACTATCGGCTATCGGCTGTCGGCTATCGGCTATTTTCACGTTAGGAGAATCGCATGAGCGAGACGGTCGCCAACCTCTGGAGTACGCTCCAACAGCAACGTGCGGTCGAGTACCCGGTTCTGGGTTGGCTTGACTCACTTCTGGTGCAGCACCTCTACGTGCGGCCACAGATTACCGGTACCGCCGATAAAAACTGGCTGATCTGGCTGGTAGAGAACCTAGAAATCCCCCGCGATGGTCACTGGCTCAGCATCGGCTGTGGCGCAGGTGGCCTGGAGCGGTTCGCTGTTGAGGAAGGTCTCTGCACTGAGATCGATGGCGTGGACATCGCCCCCGGTGCGATTGAGATGGCCGTGCGTAACGCCGCTGAAAGCGGGATGACCAATGTGCGCTATCAGGTGCGTGACCTTGATCGGGCGCGGCTGCCTGAATGCACCTACGATGTCGTACTCTGCGCCATGTCCCTGCACCACATCCGCCGCCTGGAGTACTTCTACGAGGAGGTCGTTCAGTCCTTGCGCCCAGGCGGGTGGCTGCTGCTTAACGAGTTTGTCGGCCCGAGCCAGTGGCAGTGGACCGATCAGCAACTCAATGCGGTCAATACGCTCCTGGCCGCCCTGCCCGAGCGCCTGCGCGTCAACACCGTCACCGGCCTGGTCAAAGAGCGCGAGGAGCGCCCGAGCATCGCCTGGATGAATGCCGTGGACCCGTCGGAGTCGATCCGCTCAGCCGAGTTGCTGCCGTTGCTTGAGTCTCAGTTCACGCTGGCACTACGCCGTGATTACGGCGGTGCCGTGCTGGGCAAGCTGCTTGAGCAGATTATCGCGAACTTCGACCCGGAGCGCCCTGAGGATGTGATGGCGCTGCGGCTGCTCTTTGCGGCAGAGGCGACTCTGATGAGGGCGGGGGTACTGTCAAGCGATTTCTCCGTGGTCGCCGCCCACGAGGGGCGCAGCCTGCGCGCCGCACGCCTGCCCTTCGACGCTGCGTTTGAGCGGCACCTAGTCTACGGGTTTCACCCCGTCGAGCACATGCCGAGCGGTGAGCCGTTCGCCTGGACTGAAGGTGAGGCTGCCTTTGTGCTGCGCCGCCCACCACACGCTCGGGCGCTGCGCCTGAGCCTGATACTGCCGCCTGTGGCGCGCACGCTCAGCATCGAGGTCGATGGGCAGCTTGTGGGCGCGCTCCGCTCAACGGCCTGTGCCGCTGTGCCCCCACCTACGCACCTGACCCTCGCCCTGCCCCCGCACACCCGCGCCCAACCGACGATCTTGTTGCATCTCGACCAAGGCTGGTGCCCCAGCGATGTCTGGGCATCCCAAGATCCTCGGACGCTAGGGGTGGCGCTCGCTGGCGCAGAGCTTCTGTAGGAGTCCTGCGCGGCCCTCACCCCCTAGCCCCCTCTCCCATTCAGGGAGAGGGGGCTAGGGGGTGAGGGCTGCGCGGCAATCACGCGACGTTGCAACAGCCCTGGGGGTGAAGGTTGTAACGTTCCCTTGTATCCTGGTTATCTGGAGGGAGAGCGGGTATGCGGAGAACGGGAGCGGTGATCGCCGCGACCTTGGCGGTGGGACTGCTCTATGTCGCGCTGCTCGCCTGGGCCGTGCCCGTCAACGGGCTCTGGTCGGGCGACCAGGGGGCGAAGTTCGTGCAGGTCGTCAGCCTGATCCAGCACCGCTTCCAGAGCGGCGCGATCACCAACCCGAGCGTGGCCCTTGACCCGGAGGGACGCTTCTCTGCGCTGCCCGCCCTCTTCACGTGGCCGCAGGGCGGCAGTTACTACAGTATCTTCTCCTACCCCCACGCGGCCCTTAGCGCACCGTGGTTCTTCCTGTTTGGCTACGCCGGACTCTACGTGGTGCCTGTGGCGGCTACCCTGGGCACCCTTACCCTCGCGGCCGCGCTTGGCGCACGCCTGGGGCTGCGCCCACTCTGGGTCATCCCGCTGATCCTCGGGGTGACAACACCTGTTGGCTTCTACGCGCTGATCTTCTGGGAACACGCCCTGGCGACGGGGCTGACGACGGGCGCGCTGCTCTGCGCGGCCCTGGCACTAGATCCGTCACGCCACGTCTCTCGCTATGCACTGCTGGCCGGGTTGCTGGCCGGGCTGGCCTGGTGGTTTCGCTCCGAGTGTCTGTGGCTGGGGCCAGCGCTGCTCATGGGGCTGGCATGGGCCGGGGTGGGCCGCCGGGCGCTGGCATGGG
>Ga0194060_10001215_pt1 | contig 18525 bp, 16 predicted proteins | sample SepL225m_MetaG_FD_163427 | JGI IMG/M metagenome (GOLD analysis project Ga0194060, IMG submission 163427) | Anoxic zone freshwater microbial communities from boreal shield lake in IISD Experimental Lakes Area, Ontario, Canada - Sep2016-L222-5m | ecosystem: Environmental > Aquatic > Freshwater >...
AGCATAACGAATATGCACCGCTTGCCATGCGGTCAGTTTGGCTGTTAGCGCACCGTCTGCACTCATTACTAAACGTTTATATTCACCATCGCCTTCACCGCGTAAAATTTGTTCTTGTTTATAAGCAACGGCGGCAAGGCGTTTTTGTTCAGCTTCCAGTTTGCCTTGTTCAGCCACTAATACGCCCTGCATGGCTTTGGTAACGGCAACTTCTTTTTCTTTTTCAGCATCAACAACGGCTTGGACTTTTTCTTGTTCTTTGGCGTATTTATCGACCATAACATTTTTCTTGCCTTGTTCTTCGGCGGTTAGAGCTTCTTGTCGCGCTCTTTCGGCATCGGCTTTGGCAGTAATAATGCCCATAGTGGCTTCCCGTTTACGCGAGATTTGCTCTAGGGTTTTTTGCTCAAAATCCCAATCGGTAATTTGAAAACCGCTGACGGTAATACCGTAAGCTTTGAAATCACTGTTGTGATGCAGCGGCAAACCATCAGTGCCGTATTTAATGACAGGCACATTACGCACGATGGCTTCATTGGTCGCTTCGCGTTTTTCCTCAACTGATTTTAATTCGGTAAAGAATTTTCCTGATGCGATTTGTTCTTCAGACCACAGGGTAAAAATGCCACGTTTTTCTGCGTAGGCTTCTTCCGATGACATCAGTCCAGCGGTAAGATTCATTGATTCTTCAACTAAGGTCTTAATGAGTTTATAAGCGACTGCATCGTTGCTACGAAAATCTTTATGCAGTTTAATCATTACTTCTTCGGTATTAGGCAATGCAAACCGCGCTTTACCAAATACTTTACCCGTGCCACCATCTTGATAACGCACATTGATACCTGGAAAATCAAGGCTGGCTTCTCCTTTGGCATTTTGTTTATCAAAGTCAAAAGTAATGACATCACGGTAAATTTCAGTGCTACCAAAGAATTTGGTGTAAATACCAGGAGTAAATTTAACCATGAGTGTTCCCCACGGGTACTGAATAAGGGTTCTTTCACCCGCATCGTTAATACCAAAATTTAGTGGAATCAATATAAAAACCACCGCGCCGATACCAAGATAGCTAACTATTTTAGAGGGAATATTCATGTTTAAACTCATTTTCAAATTAGGATTAATTTTAAAATCTGGATTGGTTTTTAAATAAGATTGCCAGTAATTTTTTAAAAAAATAAAAGTTACTTTAATGAACTCAATCACAGCAGAAATTATTTTTTTACGCGTATCGGATGGTATAAAATTCCATCCGATAATAATAAGTATGGATAATGCGAGTAATGTCATAATTATTCCTTAATAAATCTAACCCAACTACGATGGTTTCATGAGTTTGGATTAGCGATAGCATAACCCAATATTGCACCTTGATTTGTTGGGTTAGGATTTATTTCGCTACCGCAAAAATAAATCCTAACCCAAGCTACGATGCTGTAAAAGCCACACGATTACCCACAACTTCCCACAATGCGGCATTGTAAGATAATTTGAACCTTTGTACATGACAAAAAAATAGCCCATTGAAATGCTGGCAAAATACTGACTTTTTGCGAAAGAAGATACAGCAGATATCTTTCCTAAATAGTCCACTTTAGCTTAAAAAACTAAGAGAAACCTCACGATGAAAGGGGGGCGGTGTCGTAGGACGCAATAGACGATAGCCGTATTGCGACGAATTTTGATTACAGAACATTCTCGCACTACGCACTGAAACTAGCAACATCCGCATTTTAGTTAACTTAATGGCAGCTTATTGTTTACTGTGACAGGATTCAGGCTACTATAATCGCCAATTATTTAGTGAAAAAGGCTGTTATGAATACCAACCACTCTCTTGCTCAGCGTGATTTTTCTGTGTTGTGGCATCCGTGTACTCAGATGCAAGACCACGAAACTTTTCCCATTATTCCCATTAAAAAAGCACAGGGGGTGTGGCTGGAAGATTATGATGGTCAACGTTATCTCGATGCAATTAGTTCATGGTGGGTTAATCTATTTGGTCATGCCAATCCTTATATTAACGCAGCTTTAAAAGACCAACTCGATAATTTGGAACAGGTTATTTTCGCAGGTTTTACTCACGAACCTGCAATTAAATTAGCGGAAAAATTGCGTGAAGTCACACCTGACGGTTTAAACCGATGTTTTTATGCCGATAATGGCTCGGCGGCGGTGGAAGTCGCGCTGAAAATGAGTTTTCATTATTGGCGTAATAAGGGTAGGACTACAAAAACTAAATTTATCACCTTAGAAAACAGCTATCACGGTGAAACCTTAGGTGCGTTAGCGGTGGGCAATGTGCCGCTGTATAAAGAAACTTACGCGCCATTACTGATGGATGTTATCAGCGTTCCTAGCCCCGATTGTTATCACCGTGAAGCGGGGGAATCGTGGGCGGATTATTCCACGCGCCGTTTTGCGCTGATGGAGCAAACCCTACAGCAACACACGGACACGGTGTGTGCGGTGATTGTCGAACCTTTGGTGCAGTGCGCAGGTAATATGCGTATGTACGATGCAGTGTATTTAACATTGCTACGCGAGGCGTGCGATAAATACCAAGTACATTTAATTGCCGATGAAATAGCGGTGGGTTTTGGACGTACAGGCACTTTATTTGCTTGTGAACAAGCGAATATTACGCCTGATTTTATGTGTTTATCGAAAGGTTTAACAGGCGGGTATTTACCATTGTCGGCAGTATTGACTACCAATGAGGTCTATCAAGCGTTTTATGATGACTATGTAAAACTCAGCGCGTTTTTACATTCGCACAGTTACACGGGTAACGCCTTGGCTTGTCGAGCAGGATTGGCAACACTGGAAATTTTTCAGCAACAAGGTATTATCGAAAAAAATCGCCAGCTCGCCAAAACGATGGCGAAAGTTGCCGTCCGTTTTAATGAACATCCGCAGGTTGCCGAAGTACGGCAAACGGGCATGATATTGGCAATTGAATTGGTCAAAAATAAACACACGCGTGAACCATATCCTTGGCAGGAACGCCGTGGTTTGAAAGTCTATCAATACGCGCTGTCTAAAGGCGTGTTACTGCGTCCTTTGGGTAATGTCATTTATTTTATGCCGCCTTATATCATCACCGAAGAGGAGTTGTTGTTGTTGGCTGAGGTGGCGTGGCAAGGCATACAGCACGCAGTTAAAGACTAGCAGTCCAATACCCCTGATAAATACCACCGAGTATTACATTGTGTTTCGCGCCTGTGACTTCTTTAAGATTGCCTGTTAAATTAGTTAAGGTTTGCTTAGCTAACCACGCAAAGGCTATCGCCTCAACATGGTCTGGGTGAATTCCATAGAGTTCGGTAGAGCTGACAGGGCAGCTTAGGTTTTGCTCTATTAATTGCAATAGGTAGTCGTTATGAATACCACCGCCACAAATTAACACTCGTTCGGTAGCAGGCGCATATTTTTTAATCGCATCGGTGATAGTGGTTGCGGTTAAGTAGCATAAGCTGGCTTGAATGTCTTCAGCACGGTAATTGGTGACATTGATATTTTGATAAATCCACGGCAAAGAAAAATATTCTTTGCCTGTGCTTTTGGCTGGATCGGCTTGAAAATAAGGGTCTTTTTTTAAGTATTCAACCAGTTCGTAGTTGATTTCGCCTGATTTTGCCCAGTTACCTTGTTGGTCATAGTTAAGGCTTTGATGCTTTTGTATCCATTGATCCATGAGAACATTCCCCATCCCTGTGTCAAAGCCAATAACCGCTGTTGATTGAGAAACGGGCGGTAGAATGGTGATGTTGGCAATGCCACCAATATTAACCACACAACGATGCTCAGTTTCATGACTAAATACCGCTTGATGAAAGGCTGGCACTAACGGCGCACCTTGTCCACCTGCTGCAATGTCTCTACGTCTGAAATCGGCGATGGTGGTTATGCCTGTTTTTTCGGCAATAATATTAGGATCGCCAATTTGCAAGGAAAAAGGCAGGTCGGTATTAGGTTCATGGTAAATGGTTTGTCCATGACTACCGACAGCACGAATAGCGGTTGCGGGAATGCTGGCTTTAGCAAGTAAGGTTTCGATTATTTGCGCAAATAATAATCCCATGCGCGTATCCATCGCGCCATAATCTTGCAGAAAAACCATAGCGTTAGCATCGCTAATTTGTTCGAGCTGGTTTTTTATGGCATCGGGAAATGGTTGATATTCAAATGCAATCAGTTGTACTTGATTATCTTTAAATTCAACCAGTGCGGCATCGATGCCATCAAGGCTCGTTCCAGACATAAGTCCAATATAGAGTTCAGTCATTGATGATTTTACGGATTTTTGGCAACCAAAGTTTTGGCTTTGGCTTGAGTAAGTTGGTTTAATACCAGCGTGGTTTTGCTGTGAAAGTCTTGCCATTCTTCATTAGCCAAGTGCATTGCCTGTTTTGAATCTAAGTTTTCTGGATCGTGATGTACACCATCAATACGAAATTCATAATGTAAATGAGGCCCCGTCGCTAAGCCTGATTGACCTACATAGCCAATAACGTCCCCTTGTTTTACGATCTCGCCATCTTGCAGGTTGTTTTTAAAATCAGAAAGATGGGCGTAAGCAGTTTCATAATGATCGCCGTGTGCGATAACAATCATGCGTCCATAACCGCCCTGATTACCGTGAAAGGTTATTATGCCATCGCCTGCTGCTTTGACGGGTGTACCTGTTCTGGCAGCATAATCAACACCTTTATGAGCGCGAATTCGATTAAGAATGGGGTGTTTGCGGTGGGTACTAAAGGGCGAACTGACACGGACGAAATCGATAGGTGCGCTTAAAAAGGCTTTGCGCATACTTTTCCCTTCGGGCGAGTAATAACTGACGATACCTTCTTTGTCTTTATGGCGGATAGCGGTGTAAGTTTTACCTTGATTGACAAATTGAGCGGCAATAATTCGGTTGCTGGTTTTATTCCCCATCCCTGCGGTTTCATAAATCACGGTAAATTGGTCAGTCGATTGTAAATTATTGGCAAAATCAATGTCCCAAGCAAAAATATCAGTCAATTCAATAATCATATCATTGGATAAACCCGTGCTTTCACCTGCTGAGGTTAGTGATGCACCAACGACTCCATGCGCACTTGTCACCTGAGTGTTTATTTCTCGGTTGCTTGGGTTATCGATAAAGTTATTACCACTGCCAGCTATCGAGGAGTGAACGCGGTTTCCATTTTGAGGCGGTTGAATAAGTTGGTCGTTTTTTTCTCTAAGTGAGGAGGGTGGCAATAGATCATCTTCATCGACATTATCGTCAATAGCTTGACGACGATTCTCTACTAATGGCGGTATTGGCACACTCTTATTAAGCGGCTGAAAAAATAAATTACTGGATTTTGTCGGCGCGGTGATTAACGGCTGTTTGGCTGTTTGATTGTTGCTCTCAAGTGCCTGACGTGGTGGTGTGTAGTCTGAATTACTTTGTTCAACTACCGTATCCGTACTATCACTATTCTCAGATGTTTGTGTTTCTTCTTCTATGGCAGTTGCTGGATCTTCATTTTCGTCTGAGTAACTTTCGTCTACCACTTGATGAGATTTTCTTCTACCGTGTTTTCTGTCACGCGCATCAGCGAGTTGATGCGTTTTGTTTTTACCGTGTTTATTGTCATCGGCATCCGCAACTTGATGACCTTTGTTTTTACCATGCTTGCTTTCTTTGGTATCAACGAGTTGCTGAGTTTTTGTTTTACCGTGCTTGCTGTCTTTGGTATCAACAAGTTGCTGGTTTTTTGTTTTTCCGTGCTTATTGTCTTTAATATCAACAAATTGCTGGGTTTTTGTTTTTTCATGCTTGCTATCTTTAGCATCGACAAGCTGATGGGCTTTGGTTTTATCGTGCTTGCTATCTTTAACATCCGCGACTAGGTTAGTCTTGGCGGTTTGGCTTGGTTTTTGTTTTATAGCAGTCAACAGCGGTTTTTTTGGTTCGGATTTTTTACCGCTAACGATAGGTTTAGCTGGCTTGGTAGAGCTGGATACCTGCTTTTTGCTGGTTGGTTGTGGGGCTTTAGCAATGCTAGGCATTGCGGTAACAGTTAGACTCATCCCTAAGCACAAAGAGGCGTAAAATTTATTTTTCATGGAATGTTGGCTAAGCGTTTGAAATATATTAAAAAAGCAATAGTTACGTTTTTATGGTGACATTTTAAAGTTTTTTTTTAGGTTTTACCAATTAATACGCGGTCTAAAAAATTTTATTCTATAAGAAGGGTGTGTTAATCCTATAATGACCGCATTTTTAGACACATTAGATTTGGAGAAAGACATTGCAAGAGGATGTATTAGCGCAGTTGCTAAGAGGGACTGACGAAGTTTTAGTTGAACATGAATTAATAAAAAAACTGGCAGAAAATCGCCCGCTACGCATTAAAGCAGGTTTTGATCCCACTGCCCCTGATTTACATTTAGGGCATACCGTTTTAATCAACAAATTAAAACAATTTCAAGATTTAGGGCATGAGGTATTATTTCTAATTGGCGATTTTACAGGCATGATAGGCGATCCCACAGGTAAAAACGTCACCCGTAAACCCTTATCGCGTGAAGACGTATTAGCCAACGCCCAAACCTATCAAGACCAGATTTTTAAAATTCTTGATCCCGCTAAAACCGAAGTCGTGTTTAATTCCACTTGGATGAACGCCATGTCATCTGCTGAACTCATTCAACTCGCCGCAAAAAACACCGTGGCGCGTATGTTAGAACGTGATGATTTCAATAAACGCTACAAAAGCGGTCAACCCATAGCTATCCATGAATTTTTATACCCATTAATACAAGGCTACGATTCGGTTGCCATGAAAGCCGACGTAGAACTAGGCGGCACCGATCAAAAATTCAACCTATTAATGGGACGACAATTACAAGAAGTATTCGGACAAAAACCGCAAGTCGTTATCACCATGCCGATATTAGAAGGTTTGGACGGCGTACAAAAAATGTCCAAATCACTGAATAACTATATTGGCATAGCCGATGCCGCCGATGATATGTTTGGCAAAATCATGTCTATTTCTGATGTCTTAATGTGGCGTTATTTTGAACTGCTCAGCTTTCGCCCCATGCCAGAAATAAAAACATGGATGCAAGACTGCGAACAAGGTGCGAATCCACGCAACTACAAAGTTCTGTTAGCGCAAGAAATTGTCGAACGCTTCCACAACAAAGAAGCCGCCGAAAAAGCCCTAGAAAACTTTGAAGCCCGATTTCAACGCGGTGCAATGCCCGATGAAATCGACGAAGTCACCGTTAAAGGCGAAGCGACAGGTTGCACAATCACACATCTGTTAAAAGAAGCAGGCTTAACCGCCAGCACCTCAGAAGCCATCCGCATGATTAACCAAGGCGCGGTAAAAATGGACGGCGAAAAAGTCAGCGATACCAAACTGTTGTTAGTAGTCGGCAGTAATCATGTTTATCAAGTGGGCAAACGCAAATTTGCACGGGTTGAGGTGGTTTGATTAGCCTTATCTGAATACTGCTGTTAGCTATCGGCAGCAACCACGTTTATCAAGTCGGCAAACGGTTGTTGCACGGGTTGAGGTTGTTTAATTAGCTTTAGAAGCAATGAACCATCGTATCAAATGACTAATTATCGTCGCTACCGTATTGATGGTGGATGCTATTTTTTTACCGTCAACTTAGCAGAGCGTCAACGTAGCTTATTGACAGAGCGCGTTGATAGCTTGCGGGAGGCTTTGCGAGAAGTCTTGTGTGCATCCGTTCGTGATTGATGCAATAGTTGTTTTGCCAGACCATTTGCATACGATCTGGACATTACCACAGGGTGATGCCGATTTTGGTTTGCGTTGGAGACAGATAAAATCAGCTTTTTCCAGAACCATAGAAAAACACGAGCGACTACAACTAGCCGCTTACGCAAACAAGAACGTGGCGTATGGCAACGGCGTTTTCGGGAACGCGCCATTCGTGATGAAGAAGATTTTAATCGCCACGTTGATTACATCCATATCAATCCCGTCAAACATGGTTATGTAAAACAAGTATCGGATTGGCAGTTTTCATCATTTCATCGTTATGTGCGATTAGGGATATTGTCAGCCGATTGGGCAGGAACAGGAAATGATAGCCTCGATTTGGAATAATCAATTTAGAGTGTGAAATGTAGGATGGGTAGAACGCAGTGAAACCCATCATTTACGCGGGTTTGTGATGGGTTTCGCAAGCTCTACCCATCCTACGATTACCCATCTTACGAGTTATCAACCACAAACGACTTAAAAGTCGCTTGCGATTGATTTGGAGAGATGGTATCTACTGCTACCTTAAATCCCTTCCCACCTTTATGAAAAAAACCTTACTGCTTATTTTATTGATCCTATTAACCGCCTGTAGCAAATCGGAAAAGGTTTTTGACAAACTTCCCGCTGATGCAGTCATTCTGGCGTTTGGTGATAGCCTAACCTATGGCACGAATGTCAATGAAGAGCAGAGTTATCCGAATGTTCTCGCACAACTGAGTTCTCATTCGGTGATAAATGCGGGCGTGGCAGGTGAAATCAGTGCCGATGGTTTGACGCGTTTGCCCGCTGTGTTAGACGAGGAACAGCCGAAACTGCTGATTTTGATTCATGGTGGCAATGATATTTTACGCAAAATTCCACGCGAACAAACCGTCGCTAATCTAACAGCAATGATTGCTGAGGCGAAAAAACGTAATATTAAAGTCATAATGTTGGGCGTACCTGCTCTGCAACTCTTTTCTGCGGTAGGATTATTTTCCTTAGAGAGCGACCCACTTTATCAACAAGTGGCTGAGGCTGAAAACGTGCCGATTGATTTAAAATCCCTGCCTGAGATTATCTCCAACCGTGAGTTAAAATCAGACCAAGTGCATCCTAACGCGCAAGGTTATCAACGTCTGGCAGACGCTATTTTCAAGTTGTTAAAAAATACGGGAGCTTTGTGATAACTATTAGTCTTATAAGTCGGGCTATCTAATGCGTATTGCTTTAGCCTATCTCAGTGTCATTTTACTGTGGGCAACAACGCCACTGGCGATTAAATGGAGCATTGAAAGTGCGGGGTTTTTATTTGGCGTAACGGCGCGAATGGCTATCGGAACACTGTGTGTGCTGTTGGTGTTGCTGTTATCAAAACACCGTTTAGTCTGGCATAGTAAAGCATGTGTAACCTACGCGGCGGTGGCATTACAAATTTATGGCTCAATGTTAGTGATTTATTGGGCAGCGCAGTTTATTCCGTCGGGTTGGATTTCGGTTATTGCAGGCTTAACGCCATTGATTACCGCTTTATTAGCCGCGATTTGGTTAGGCGAACAAAGTTTAACGTGGGGTAAATTGTTATCCTATTTTATGGGCATCGGTGGTTTGTTGATTATGTTCGGTTCAGCATTCGACATGAACCATGATGCAGTGCTGGGTATGGCGGGGGTGTTGTTTGGCGTGTTTTTACAGGCTTTTAGCGCGGTATGGGTTAAACGCATTGATGCAAAATTGCCCGCGTTGGTGCAGGTTGCAGGTGGTTTGTTATTAGCACTATTGGCGTATGTACTGACTTGGCGAGTAGTTGGCGAACAGTTGCCCACCGAAGTATCCTTTATTAGTTCAGCTTCCATTCTGTATTTAGGCGTAGTAGCAACTACGCTGGGTTTTGTCCTCTATTATTATTTGCTCACGCAATTGGAAACCACGCAAGTGGCGTTAATTACGCTGGTGTGTCCAGTCATGGCATTGCTGTTAGGACACGCGGTTAATCATGAACTGCTCACGCAAAAAATTATCATCGGTACAGCTCTGATTCTCACGGCACTGTTTATTCATTTATTTTTTGATCGGTTTTTGCGACTGAAAAAGCAATAATCCGCCACTTATGCCAAAATTTGGGGACAAAAAAATCATAATCGAGAAAATTTGTACGCACTCCAATAGCACGATAATAAGATAGATTGAGGTATGATTACCAATTTAACCTATTACTAATTGAGGAATAATAATGTCAGATTTTAAAAAATACCGTTGTATGGAATGTGAACACGTTTATGATGAAGAAAAAGGCGATCCTGATAGTGGTATTCCTGCTGGAACACGTTGGGAAGATATTCCTGATAGCTGGGATTGCCCAATCTGCGGCGCACCCAAAAGTTTTTTTAAATTGGAAGCCTAAACCGCCTAAGTTGTGTACTGCTGCGTACACGGAACTGATAATTTAGCGTGATAGGCAGGATTTGTTTATGAAAAAAAATGGCGTTCACTTTCAATCCTAGCAAAAAGTATAAACATTATGAACGATAAAGAATTAGTCGCTATTCATGCGGCACAGCAAGTTAAAAACGGTATGTGTGTTGGGCTGGGTACGGGTTCAACGGCAAATTATTTTATTGAAGCCTTGGCAAAACGCTATCATGAACAAAGCTTACAAGTTACGGTAGTGGCAAGCTCAGTGGTCAGTACCCTTAAAGCCCAACAACTGGGATTACCCCTAATCGCTATTGAACACCTTAAAAAACTTGATCTGTATGTTGATGGTGCGGATGAAGTTGCCCCTGACTTAACGCTATTAAAAGGACGTGGCGCGGATTTAGTGCGCGAAAAATTATTAGTTCAAGCCAGTGAACAGTTTTGGGTGTTGGTCGATAGCAGTAAATTTGTTAGTCGAATCGGTGAACGCTTTGCTATTCCGATTGAAGTCATGCCATTTGCGTGGCAGTTGGTTAAGCATAAACTTGAAGCAATCGGTGCGACAGGTGGGCTAAGACAAACTGCCAGTGGTGATGGGCTTGTGGTTACTTCGCATGGTAGCTTAGTGTTGGATATGAGCTTTGATAGCCAGCTTGATAGTAAGACGCTCAATGAGCTTTTGAACAACACGGCGGGGATTGTCGAACATGGTATATTTTATGGACTGACCAGCGCGGTTTTTTGCTCGGTAAATGGTCAAGTACAAGAACAATGGACGAGTCGTTAACATTTAAAGCCGCGTGGTGGTTAAACCACGCGCATCTGCAAACCTTATACCCTGCATTATTTCGCAAAATCCCATCACCACCCTTACAGCGTGAACGCTTAACCACGCCCGATAATGATTTTATCGACATCGATTATTGCGGCACAGGCAGCGCACCATTGATTATTTTGCTACACGGCTTAACGGGCAGTTCACAATCTGGCTACATTAAAGGTTTGCAACACGCCTTATTACAACAAGGTTTTCGTAGTGCTACGTTAAATTTTCGGGGTTGTAGTGGTGAATATAATCGTCTAGCCCGTTGTTATCATTCAGGTGAAACCGAAGATATTCATTTTTTGTATCAAACTTTACGGCAACACGAACCTAACACGCCAATGGCTGTGTTGGGTTTTTCGTTAGGCGGCAATGTATTATTAAAATGGTTAGGCGAACAAGGCAATCAGCTTGATTTATTTGCCGCCGTTGCGGTTTCTGTACCGCTGTTATTAAATGTCTGTGCGACCAAATTGGATAATGGCTTTTCTAAGTTATACCGCGCTAATTTACTGCGTGAACTAAAGCACTATGTCTTAGCAAAACAATCAGCACACGAAAAACTGGGTGCGACGGAAGAAGCCGATAAAATAAAACAATTAGGTGGTTTATCCACCATTCATTCCTTTTGGCAATACGATGATCGCGTGGTTGCGCCACTACACGGCTTTGCCGATGTCCATGACTATTACCAGCGTTCTAGTTCTCGGCAATTTCTCAAATCAATCACCGTACCAACTTTAGTGATTCAAGCACACGATGATCCTTTCATGACAACTGAGGTGTTACCTGATGCAGATGAATTATCGCCGTCGGTGCAGTTAGAAATCACCCAAGGCGGTGGTCATGTTGGTTTTGTTACGGGTAAAAATCCTTTTAAACCTATCTACTGGTTGGAACAACGTATACTGGGATTTTTAAAACAACAATGCCCATCATGAGAAGTAAGCTGAAAAAACGCCTTGCTGTCCATTTGCTTAACGTAGTCTTCTCTATTTATTTGCTCATAACGGTATTAATTACCTTAACGCAAATGGGTAGCGAATATAGGCGCGTACAAGATTATGTTGAAACCGATTTAGTAACCACAGAAGCTATTTTTTCAGAAAGTCTAACCACCGCTGCTTGGACATTTGATACACCTCAGTTAGATGCCAACTTAGAAGGTATGCTAAAAATACCCGCTATTGTGGGTATTAAAATTGATGGCATGGATAAACCACCCGATTGGAAAAAGCCGTTTCCGATTCGTTTAGGCATAATTTTAGATGACGAGCAGCGCGTTATCCCAATGAATCAAACGCAAGACCAGCCCTATTTACATCTAATTGCCCATCGTTTTCAGCTTAAAAAAAATGACACAGTGCTTGGTGATGTCACGCTGTATTCCAGTAACTTTGTTGTTTTCAACGTCATTAAATACAGTTTTTTACTGATTGTCATTGGTGCTGTGGTGAAAACCATCGTGTTGTGGCTATTATTTATGTGGGCATTTAACCGCTTTCTAGGTAAAAAATTGGCGGTGTTTTGTCAGACAATGGAAGATGCTGATATTGATAATCCTAAAACCCTGTTGTTAACACTGCAAACCGATAACATCGATGAACTTTGTCGCATTGAACAGGCTTTCAATAGTTTATTAAAGCGGGTTATTGAGAAAAAACAAGCCTTGGATGAACTCAATGCCACGCTAGAACAGAAAGTGGCATTGCGTACCGAACAACTTGAACAACTCAATGCAGTATTGACACAGCTGTCCATTACTGATGGTTTGACGGACTTGGCTAATCGTCGATATTTCGATGAGGTGTTAATGAATGAATGTCAACGTGCCGCACGGACTAATCAACCGTTAGCATTGATGATGATTGATGTGGATTTGTTTAAAAAATACAACGACCATTATGGTCATCAAGCAGGAGATGATTGTTTGGTGAGTGTTGCTGAGGCTCTTAAAAGTTATGCGCGTCGAGCCAGTGATTTAGTTGCTCGTTACGGTGGTGAAGAGTTTGCTTTTATTGCCCCCGCAACCAATGAAGCCAGTGCGGTGCATTTGGCACAAACCATTTGCACCGCGTTGGCAAGCCAACAATTACCGCATGAGTTATCACCATTAGGCATCGTTACTATCAGTATTGGGGTGGCGGTTTTTGTATCAACGACACCTGAACAGTTGATAAAAAAAGCCGATGAAGCCTTGTATTGCGCGAAGTTTCAGGGGCGTAATCAAGTGGTACTGAGTGAAGATTAACGTGATGGTTTATTTCAGACGACTAGCAGATTCATTTGTTAGTCGCTCAATGGTTTTATCATCGGTCATTTGCTGTAAAACTGCTTCCACTTTTGGTACAAGGTCAGCGTGTTTTTTATTCAAGTAATGATACGCAGGAAAAGAATCCACGGCTGGGCTTAGCATTTTAATATCGGGATATTTTGGCAATAAATTAGCGGTTTGATTGATATCACTAATAACTATATCCACTCTGTTATGCTCCAGCATCATGAAGGCTTGCTCTGTCGTTGCTACACCTTCGCTTTCTATGGATAGTGCATTAAGATTGCGTTTTATCATTTTCACTCCACGCAAATAAGCAACGCGATAAGGTTTTAGGCTTTGCCAGCCCTGCACAGTAAAATATGTTCCATTCTTGGTATAAACACACGGTGATATAACGGAAATAGGAATGTTAACCTTTAGTAAGTTAGGGTAAGTTTTCTCCAACCCTGCCAGTCTCGCCACTTCACCATCTACCGTGCCGTTATTCGCTAACCATAGTGTTCTTGCTGCGGGAAAATAGATAATGCTCATCTCGATATGCAAGCGTTTATAGGCTTGTTCAAGCACTTTTTCAGATAAAGACTGTTTAGAACTATAAAAATTTGCTAAACGGATCATCGGGTCAGCAAGCACATTTCTAGGTAACGCCACACACATCATTAACATTACCAAGAAACAGCAGGTTGCTTTAGCGTTAATTTTTAACACCTCTCGTCTAAACCAATAAAAAATAATTTTCAATTGTAAAGGAGGAATCTAGTTTGTTACACAGAAAGTTTTGTGTCAGAAAAAATCAACATTGCCACAAGAATAGGGCAAAAATTGATGTTTTGCTGGGAATGATTTAATTTTTTCCCGCCACTAGCAAAAAATACTACAATGTAACCCATCGAACCTTGCCCACATTCTTTACCCGAACTCAGGATTAAACCATGTCAGATCATCATATTTACCGTGTTAAGCCAGAAGTCGCTGCTCATGCGCACATTAACGAAGACACTTATTCATCGTTATATGCGTATTCCATTGAGCATCCCGAAGAATTTTGGGCGAAGCAAGCGGAGTTGTTTTTAGAATGGGATGAGCCTTGGCATCGGGTATTATCTTATGATTATCCCAGTGCTTATATTCGTTGGTTTGAAGGCGGTAAACTCAATGTCAGTTACAACTGTTTAGACCGTCATTTATCAACACGCGGTGAGCAAGTCGCCATTATTTGGGAAGGCGATAATCCAGAGGATGACAAAAAAATCACTTATCGTGAATTGCATGAACAGGTGTGTAAATTTGCCAATGTGTTAAAAGGGCTAGGCGTACAAAAAGGCGATCATGTGTGTATTTATTTGCCGATGATAGCCGAAGCGGCAACAGTGATGCTGGCTTGTACGCGTATTGGTGCGGTGCATTCAATTATTTTTGGTGGCTTTTCGGCAGAATCGTTAAAAGACCGTATCATCGATGCTGATTGTAAATATCTGGTGTGTGCCGATGAAGGTTTTCGCGGCGGTAAAATCGTTCCAATTAAAAACACCGTGGATGCCGCTGCTTTAGGTTGCTCAATGTTGGAAAGAGTCATCGTTATTCAAAACAGTGACAATCATATCAATTGGGTTGAAGGGCGTGATATGTGGTATCACTTATTGATGGACACGGTATCAGCCGATTGTCCGCCTGAACCGATGGATGCCGAGGATCCGTTATTTATTTTGTATACCTCAGGTTCTACGGGTAAACCCAAAGGCGTACTACACAGCACGGGCGGTTATTTGCTATACACCGCGATGACTCATAAATATGTGTTCGATTATCACGATGGTGATGTCTATTGGTGTACCGCTGACATCGGTTGGATTACTGGGCATTCTTATGTGATTTATGGCCCTTTGTGTAATGGTGCGACTACCTTGTTATTTGAAGGCGTACCCACTTATCCAGCGGCAGATCGTTTCTGGCAGGTGATTGATAAACATAAAGTGAATATTTTTTATACCGCGCCGACTGCGATTCGTGCCTTAATGGCACAAGGTGATGAATTTGTCACTCGCACGGATCGTAGTAGTTTGCGGATTTTGGGCAGTGTCGGTGAACCGATTAACTCAGAAGCGTGGGAATGGTATTACCATGTAGTGGGTGAGGCGCGTTGTCCGATTGTTGATACTTGGTGGCAAACCGAAACGGGCGGTATTTTAATCACGCCCTTACCTGGTGTGACGGGTTTAAAACCAGGGTCGGCAACGCACCCATTTTTTGGCATTAAACCTGAAATTATGAGCGAAGACGGGCAGATATTGGAAGGTGAAGCGGAAGGCGTGTTAGTGTTTGGTTTTCCGTGGCCAGCACAGGCGCGTACTATTCACGGCGATCATCAACGTTTTATCGATACTTATTTTAAAAAATACCCTAATTATTATTTTGCAGGTGATGGCGCACGGCGCGACAAACACGGTTATTTTTGGATTACAGGACGCGTTGATGATGTGTTAAATGTGTCTGGGCATCGTATGGGAACGGCAGAAATTGAAAGCGCGTTGGATTTACATGAACACGTTGCCGAATCAGCGGTGGTGGGTTTTCCGCATCCGATTAAAGGGCAGGGGATTTATGCCTACGTCACGCTCAATGTCGGTATAACGCCATCTGATGAGATGAAAAAAGAGTTAATCGCTTTAGTCAGACGAGAAATTGGCGTAATTGCTACGGTTGACATTATTCAGTTTGCTGCGGGTTTACCTAAAACCCGTTCAGGAAAAATCATGCGTCGTATTTTGCGTAACGTTGCCGCTAATGATCTAAATAATATGGATGATGTCTCTACGCTGGCTGATCCTTCCGTGGTTGACGATATTATTGCTAATCGCATCATTATCTAAAAAACACTTAGCCGACTATCGCATTGAGTTGTGAGGGTCGGCTTACGTTACACTCCTATTAATCAACTAGCCCTTCTCCCTTGGAAAAAAAACCAAAAAAAATCAAGCCTGCTTTATCACTGCGGGCGATAGTACGCACTGTGTTGTTTTATTTCCTACTGACTTATGTAGTCACATCGGTAGGTAGTTGTATTTTACTGCGCTGGATACCGCCGATTACTTCGATGTTTATGCTGCATCGCCATGTAGAAGATTTTCCTTCCTTTAAATGGATAGATTACACTTGGGTGAGTGCAAAAAATATTTCCCCTCATGCGTTTACAGCGGTGATTGCCTCAGAAGATCAGCGTTTTATGCAGCATTTTGGCTTTGATCTTAACGCGATAAGTGCATCAATAGAGGATTATATGGATGGTGAGAAGCTCAGAGGTGCCAGTACCATTTCCCAACAAGTCGCAAAAAATTTATTTTTATCGCCCTCGAAAAATTTTATTCGTAAAGGTTTGGAGGTTTGGTTTACGGTATGTTTGGAAATATTTTGGAGTAAACAGCGCATTATTGAGGTGTATCTCAATATCGCCGAATTTGGCGATCATTTATTTGGCATAGAAGAAGCTAGCCAACATTATTTTGGCATACCCGCCAAGCAACTTAGCCGTTCACAAGCAGCGCTACTTGCCGCTACTTTGCCCAATCCACTGCTTTTAAAAGCTGCTAAGCCTTCAAAGTATGTATTGAAACGGCGAAATTGGATATTGAGACAAATGCTCAATGTGGCTTACCCGCATTAAGCAATAGAGAATTTAATAAACTCGGCTGGATTTTCAAAACTTGATTGTCCTAAGCTGAACCAGCCAGAACCTTGTAGAATTATTTCTTCACGGGTAATGTGCGCTACATTGCCATCATTAAAACGAATATAAGTACCATTGGTACTTTGATCGACAATCAAAAATTTATCAAAGCGTAACTCTACTCGAGCGTGTTGTCGAGAAACAAAGCTGTTGCACACGATAATATCGCAGTTATCGCTACGCCCTAACATCATAGTTCTTCGGTTTGCGTTAATTGTAAACAACTGACCATTGTAGTTTAAGGTTAACTCATACATTTTTTCCTCAAACCGAGGTTTTTGTAGCGTGGCATTAAAACGGGTACTCTGCCTATCGTCTTCATCCCAAACTACCAGAAAAATAGGATATTTTTCCTGCTTGCCTTTAAGCTCGGCACTCATGATTTGATGTGTTTGATTTCGCAGCCTCATGGGTAACGCATCATATACCGCTTGCGTGGTCATAATTTGATCGGTTCTAGCCAGCCCTGCAACACGCGCCGCCACATTAACTGTATCACCAAACACATCACCCATTTCTTCAAGCACATCACCATAATGAAAACCCACTCGAATGTGCATCGGGATGCCATTTTCAGGTCGTTTGAGCTGAACTGCATTTTGCATGGCACAAGCAGCGTTAAACGCCGCTTCCGCACTCGGAAAGGTACACATGATTTCATCACCAATGGTTTTAATCAGTACACCATGAAACGGGATAATTTCATGGGTCATAGTGGCTATACACCATGAGGTTAAGTGACGCGCCTGAGTATCACCCACACTGTCATAAAGTGCGGTACTGCCACAAATATCGGCAAACATCACTGCGAGTTTTTCCATTTGCTGCGACATATTGAATGCAACCCTCGTATAACTAGAATTGATATGATTGATTATTTTACATTTTACGCAATTTTAAACGGAGCGTCGTGATTTGTTGTTCTGTTATTTATGCTATTCACACGCTTTGTAGCCATTGCTGCAATTGCTCTATCACCCATTTTGCATCATCATTGCACAGATCATGTCCTGCCCACGGATGGCTAACTAACGGCAATGACCAATGTTTGCTTATACTTTCTGAACAGTTGGGCGAAACCAGACGATCACCTCGCCCATTCAGCAATAATACAGGAGCAATGGGTTTAGCAAGCGAAGGTTTGTATTTAGCAGCGGCGATAATTTGCCGTAACGCGTTTTGCCTGCTCACTGGTCGCAAGCGTTGGATTTTTCCCCATTCCGCTGCAATTTTTTCATGCTGACTTTCACAATTACTCACCAGTTTTACAATCGCTAATTCCCGTTGATAAACATCAGATTGCCAAACAATTTTTGCCAGTTTCCCATAACTTTGCCAACGCAAACGTTGATAAAAAGGATTAACCGTTGCCAGACTACTATTCATCAACGCCGCGCCATTAATATCATCGGGATATTGCTGCATCCATTCCCACGCCACCATACCACCCAAGGACAACGTCAATAGCGTGATTTTCGACTGTAGCCAGCCGTTTTCTTGGGCGTGTTGGCGTAAT
>Ga0194060_10001216_pt1 | contig 18516 bp, 13 predicted proteins | sample SepL225m_MetaG_FD_163427 | JGI IMG/M metagenome (GOLD analysis project Ga0194060, IMG submission 163427) | Anoxic zone freshwater microbial communities from boreal shield lake in IISD Experimental Lakes Area, Ontario, Canada - Sep2016-L222-5m | ecosystem: Environmental > Aquatic > Freshwater >...
AGCGGCTTCGGTGCTAAGTGCTTCGCTCAAATTATCGGCTTGGCTGGCATCAAAGGCTTTTAACTGCACTTTAAAACGCGGGTCATGCACGGTCTTACCGTCCATGATGTTTTTCTGTTCGGTCTTCCAGCTTTTGCCATACGGTGGATTAGAGAGCATGAAATCAAACTTTATAGTTGAGAATTCATCCGTTGCCAAGGTTGAACCAAAACGAATATTTTCAGGATTATTGCCCTTAATCATCATATCGGACTTACAGATAGCGTAAGTTTCGCCATTGATTTCTTTGCCATAAAGCCTAACATCCGCCGTGGCTTTGATACCGCCTTCGGGGTCAATAATAAAATTTTGTGCCTCCGTTAGCATTCCACCGCTGCCACAGGCAGGATCATAAATAAGAATCACAGGCGGCAAGTTGTCTTTAACTGGCTCAAATAAAATGTGCGTCATTAAATCAATCACTTCACGCGGCGTGAAATGCTCGCCCGCCTCTTCGTTGTTGTCTTCGTTAAATTTACGAATCAATTCTTCAAACACATAGCCCATGCCCAGATTAGTTAAAGGAGCTAACACCCGCCCGTCTGCATCTTTAATCTCGTTAGGGCTTAGATTGATTTCTGGGGAAACAAACTTTTCCAGCACGTCATGCAGTTTATCCGCTACCGCCATTTTTCTGATTTGATTTCGTAAATCAAAGTGTTGAATAATTTCTTTAACGTTGTCGCTAAAGCCTTTTAAATAGGCTTCAAAGTTAGCTTCCAGTTGTGAGGGGTTATTAACCAAGCGTTGCAATGTAAATTCAGAGGTATTGTAAAACACATAACCCGACGCATCACATAAACCTTGTGGCTCAACTTCGGTAAAACCTGCGTCTTCTATTTGCCATTTTCTTTCTTGCTCTACCGCGTCTTTTGAGGGTTCTAATAACGCATCTAAACGCCGTAAGACAAACATCGGCAAAATGACATCGCGGTATTTACCGCGTACAAACACATCCCTAAGACAGTCATCAGCAATTGACCAAATGAACGAAACGATTTTGTTGTGTGTTGAGTGATCCATATTATTTTTATGATTGTCCCAGTTAGCGGTCTTTGTTTTTATTGGCTAATATCACCTAAATGAGATTTTTATGCCATTGCTTTGTTTGTTGTCTTGCTACTACTCATGGTTTGTGTATTTTTCGTGAATAAAAAACCCGCTGTGTGGCGGGTTTCAGTGGGATAAAACTTATTCAGTTCGTCTATCTGCATAAATCTTATCGATAAGTTTTTTACAATAATTCCACAATTACGCACCACCACATAAATGCCAAGCATCTACACCAACAAATGACATATTGTTTTTATAGTTGGTTACGGAATAAACCTTGCCGCGATCATCGCCTTTTGGACAGTCTGTTGGTAATTCTTGTAAGCATACTTTGACTTTATCACCGTTAAGAAAGTCATTGCTTGAGAACATATATTTATCGGCATTTTCGGTACTTGGAAAGTTGGCAATGCTTTGAATGTAAAGTGATATGCCGTTTTTAAACTGTACCGCGACTTCACCACCCGCTTCACCTGCGATAGCTCCTTCAAATCGGGTGACTTTCTCGGCAATACTGGAATCCACACAATCGCCAACTTTTTTAGGTAACGAATTAACGCTGGCTAAATCGTTAATGCGTTGCTCATACATCCTTTGTAAACAGACTTTGTCTTTGCATGAATTGCGTTTTTTTAGCCAATTGCGTTGGTCGAGTTTAATATTGCTTGCATTGTTAGTATTGGCTAAGGCATTACGATAAGAAGACGATAAGATTTCATCCAGCGTTGATATGTCGTTATCTGAGCAAATAACGTTTTCTACTAATGTGGCGGCTTTGGCACAGTCAAAACTGGCGGCGTAAATAGTTGGACTCAATGTAAAACCAACAAGTCCAATGGCGATAATAAACGGCGTTTTTAGATGATTCATAAGGGTTTCCTCTCAGTGTTTTGCTTACATTATCCACTGGCTACAACTAACCTGCTTATAAAGTTGCATCGGCTGAGTCATAAGCTAACCAAAACATTCGTTCAGCGTCCATTAATATTCAGAGGAATACTATAAAGCCGAAGTAAAAAACTAATTACATTTATCTTGAAGGACTGTCGCCATGAAAAAAATACTTTTGTTAATAGCAGCTATCGTGCTGTTTTCACCGTTGTGTTACGCAGATGACGATGACTATAGAGAACGCGGTAATGGTTGGGAACGTCATGAGCATGAGCATCACCACCGCCAGTATTACCAACAACCAGAAGGTCGCTATTATCAGCAGCAACCAGCGGTTAATTACTACCAACAGCCACCCGTTCGTTATTATCAACAACCGCCTGTTTATTCTCAACCTGTGCAGTATCCGTCTAATGAATTGCGCTTACATTGGTAACGCTCACTCAAGCTTCACCACGCCTCTAAAAGACGACCTCTTTAAACACAGCATTGGCTGTTAGAACCTGCATTTTGCTGAGTTGGTTGGATTCGATATTCTGGTGTTCCTGTCCATTATCGATAATCAGGTATTCGCACTTTTCAGCAGTCGTCAGCACATCGTGTGCTTTGCCTTCAATAATTTGCTGATCCTTTAACGTCAGTTTCACCCGATAGCCGTACATACACGCAATTTCAAGGTAATCGTGAAGTTCACAGTTTATGATACATTGGTTCATACTGTTTTCGCAGCAAGCAATAAAAAAACCCCACTGATAAGTGGCTAATAGAAAGTCAACAGGTATAACAACAGATAACATCCTTTAAAGGAATGTTATCTGTAACAGCGCGATTACCTGTCGATTTATTACCAAGAACTTAGCAGAACCATTGGCAGCCTATTTTTTTCAATTTTTTGCTATTTCTGGTTACTGAATATTTACGTTTCAATACCAATGGCGTTCTGGTTATACTAAGTAACCAATATTTTTTGACTGTCCAACGTTGAGTGTTTTATTACTACAGGAAAACCAGATGAAAACAAAAGTACAAATAATGGATGATATTGATTATTTAATTAATATTATTCAACAAAATAAAATGTCATCAGAATCGCAGTCTCTTTTTCATCCTGAGTTCAATAAAGAAATCCTGACTATAAGATTACGCTTTTATGTTATTGTTCATAATTTAACTTCTGAATTTACAGAGCAGGAGCTTTACAAAATAGAAAACGATCTTTTGTTTTATCATAAAACCCTAAGAGGAGTTATTGATTATATAGCTCGTGAATTACAAACTCCGAATGCTCCCACTTTCACAAATACACCAGAAAAATCTTCTCTTCTTAGCGAAGTTAAATCATCTATAATCAAACAAGAAGACATCGATAAATTTGCGATTCATATCAAAAGTCGCATAGAGGGCATAAAAACAGAGATTGAAAAAAATCAAAAAATGCAACTACGGCATTTAGTTGAAATCTATAGTTTTCATAATGAATTAGCAGATAATTTGGATCAGCAAATGATGGCGATGGATGAGCAGTTGTATGTCAGACAAACTCAGCGGCATGAAGCGATGATAAAAAATATTATTAATGCTTTGGATGGAGAGTAGGCAATGGTTAATACCAATATAGCATTAACTACTGTTGATACAGTCGAGTTAATGGCAAGATTAGAACCTGAGCAGCAACTGAAATTGTTCAAAATTGAGCAAAATATCTTTCTTCAAGAGCGTAGAAGGCAAGCCGCATTAGAACTTGAAAATCATCGGTCAAGAAATTCCTGGATACTTGCTAATCAAGAGCATCAGAACAAGTTGTCTCAAACTCAATATCAGGCGGACAGGGAAGACCAACGCGAGGCAAGGAAAGCACAGTCGGCTGAGACCCTAGCAAAGCAAACGCATGAACATCAATTGGAACGGATGCAGGTTGAATTGCAAAACCATATAGCCTTAGCCGAGACTACGACAAAACTGTCTGTCATTACAACGCTGATGGAGGAAAATGGCAAGGGGCGTACCAGTATGCTTGCACGTCTGGAAAATAGCCATGAGGTACAGGACGAGGTATTTAAAATGCTGACTGGGGCGGTAATACAAGAAAAACTAGCTCAAAAGCAACACAAGCGGGACATGGAAAAAATGCAACTGGCAAGTAGCTTAAAACAGTCCGAACACTATTTTCAAAGCATTTGCCTACGATTATCGAAATTGTTGGATGATTCGCAAGAGGACAAGGCGAAGCAGGAAATCTCTCGGTTGTACGAAATGTGGGATAAAGAGAAAAATAAAGATAATTAATCTTTATAAGTTCTTGTGGTGTTCAGGGCTGTAGAGCTTGCGGTATAAGGGTTTTGTTGCAATAATGGCAAGACGAGTAAAAGTACGACTAAATGTATTAATCAAACGATGGGGGAGTTTGTTTGAATCCACTTAATAGCCCTTTGAATATCGGTTTTTGTCACGCACAAGATGACCCTATGTTATGCCTTTCTGATGCAGAGCTGGAAAAAACCAGCTCTGTTTTAAGTGCAGATCAAATCCATTTAGTGCGTATGCAATACCTAAACCAGAATGGTTTTGCTCAGGGCTTTAAGCCGTTTTCCATCTCTCTTGAATCGCTTAAAGCGCATTGCTATATCGGGGCAGGCAGTGGGCATGGCAAAAGCGAGTTAATTAAGCGTTTGGCATACGGGCTGATGCAGCAGGGGCATGGGTTGATTATTTTGGATCCTCATGGTGAGCTTGCCTTACAGGTGGCAAAATGGCAGGAGTTTAGCCAAAATCCTGACAGGCTTATTTATTTCGCGCCTAAACTGGCGAGTAAAACATTTTCTATCGCGCCTGTGATTAATCCATTGGCGGCACTTTATCAGGCGGATGATGTAGATAGCGTGGTAGAAAACTTTATGTCGGTGATGGTGGCTGTGGTGGGCGGTGATGCGGAACTGAGTAACCGCATGAAAGTTCTTCTAAAACCCTGTCTTTATACCTTGGTCAGCCATGAAAACGCGACCATCTATGATATTTTCGAGTTTTTGGGGGATGATGAAAAAGCTGAAAACTGGATTAAAAAGGCTAAGGAAACCCTGACTAATCGGGCGTTGCTGGATACCTTAAACATTTATTTTGAAAAGAATTACCAACTGACCAAATCCTCAATCCGAGACCGTTTACGCGCTTTATTGTCCAGCGATGGGCTGGATAAGTGTTTGGCTGGGGGGAAAAGTTCCATTGACCTGAAAAGTGCGATGGATAACGGCAAGGTCGTGGTGTTTAATCTGGCAGGTATGGGGCAGGAAAGCTGTGGTGCGTTTGGGCGGTTTATCGTGGGAACGGTACAGAATATCGCCATGCAACGCTATGAGCAAGCCAGCCATGAGAGAAAGCCTGTTTTTATGTTTTTGGATGAGGCTGATCGTTTCATTTCCGATGCAGTGGTGGACATTTATAAGGAAACCCGTAAATACGGTCTGCATCTTGCCATTGTCCAACAAACGACGGGCTATAAGATGAGTTCTGAAACCTATAGAGCCATCATCAGTAACAGTTGTGTCAGGTTTTCAGGTAATGCAGGCGGTGACAGTCAAACCCTTAAGGATTTAGCCAAAAATACAGGCACCACTGAAAAAGACATAAGAGCGTTACCGAAACTGTTTTTTATCAGTCAGGAAATGCAAAAAACACCAGAACGCTTTGGTTTACTGTATGGTAAAAAACACGGGGCAGAATTATTGGGAAATAATCATAGCATGAGCGAAGAGGCGTGGCAGAAAGTTAAAGCGTTTCAAATTGCCCAGTATTACGTCAAAACAGACGGCAAGCATACCCAAGCCTCCACCCAAGAAAATACTACTACCACTACCGCTACAGCCCAGAAAACGCCACACACGGTAAAAAAACAGCGTGACCCTATCGAGTTCTATGACTAAAAAACACACTCCGTTCAGAACGCATTTTACAGAAAACCACCTACACGCTTTGCGGGCAGTGGCTTTGCTAGTCAATGCCACTCCGCAAAGTGTCGCCTTTTCATACGGCAATACCTCAAAACATGGGGCGAATTATTGGCGCAGGTACTTAAACGACTTGATCGATAGAGACCTTGTGCTATGCAAGCCGATTGTCACCACTGCCATCAATCGAAACGGTACGAAAACGGGGCGCAGGTGTGGCAGTTTGTTTGCCCTCACACAAAGGGGCGCGGAATGTCTAGCCGAAAGCCTGGAATTGCCCGATGAAACCGTCTATTTTCCACGCGGGGGTATTACTTCAGACAGTCCACTCATGTATCCGCACAGGGCTTCTTTATTAGATGTTTTAGGCTTGATTATTGGGCTTGAAAAGTCACTACCTGATTTTGAGGTATTGGCAATTTTTCCCTATTTTCGCCACGCGAACACCACAGCCCAAAATAAAACGGGCTTTGCTATTGGGCGTGTGGAAGTGCCACAAGACGAGGGTGAACCTTACAAAAGCCCTGTTTTAATACCCGATGCAATCGTAAAAATACGCAACGGGGAGCGAGTACGATTGGTAGCCATAGAGCTACACCGTCAAACCTCAGTGCAAGGCATTATTGAGGCTTTACGCAAACACGCTCAAGCCATTGAGACTGGGGTTTTTAATCAGAAGTTCGATGTTCCTAAAGTAAATTTTGTGCTTTCCATTCACACCGACCCCGACCGACTAAAAAACACCGTAAAGCAAATTAAAAGCGGGGCGTTTCCTGATTTTGAGCGGTATATGCAGGGTTTTAATTTTGCAACCGTTGAGGAGCTAATAACAAACGGGGTTATTAGCTCACTTTATCAATTGGACGAATTTAGAGGGAGAATATTTAACTAAATTTTGTATTCGAGAATACTAATTTTTGTTTCATTTTTTTCTAAAAAAACATCTTCAAGATTTTTATCAAATTCCGTTCTTTTCAGTAAAACATTTTTAATTTCTTGGTTATGATTATTAAAAATCGATAGTAGTTGTTCTTTGTTTAAAATTGATATTTTTGGTTTTCTTTGATAAAACTTAAAGTTTAATATCAACTTTTCTTGAGATTTTTCCTTTAACTTAGGATTTATAAAAAATGATTCTGTGTAGCCATTTTTCAGAACTCCATAATCTTTAAAAATTAAGTAATGGATATTTTCGCTATCAGTAGTCGCCCAAAATGCCGACTCTATAATATAAATACTTTTATCATCTATTGGATTTTTTTTACGCCCATTATTTACTTTAAATTCAACAAAAAACGCATCTTTATTATCTTTAATTTTATTAAAGATAATATCATTTACAATGTCATATTTTCCATTTTTACAAAAATCTACAAAAATTTTAAAATTCTTATCTTTTATATTCAAAATAACTTCCTTTTTGACTTAATTTATCAATTAGACGAATTGAGTGGACGGATTTTTAAAGATATATTAAATCCACAAAATCAAATTTAGGTAGCTTACAAAATACCTCCAAATCTTTTAATTCTTTAAATGAAGTAACCTTAAAAATTTTATTTATGCTTTCTACAAAACTTTCATTATACCTTAAAAAAGCAAAACTTTCTAAATCAATTTCTTTAGTAAATGGATTTAATGGAAAAATGTCCAACTTTGATAATTCATTATTATAAAGTCTAGTTGATTCATTCATGGCTTCATGAGTAAGATTTATTTCTCCCCAATGTTCATTATTTGGTTCTTTAAAAGAAAATTTAATGCCAAAAACAGAATATTTATTTTTATTATTCAATAAAAGGAAGCTTTCGCCTTTTTTATTTTCTTTGTCAATCGCACAAATTATCAATGATGGGTAAGGGAATTCATTTGATATAATTTTTTGAATTATGATATTTTCTTTTTTCAATAACTCGCTTAGTGTTCCCATTTTTATCTCCTAATTAAAAAATCATTATATTTTATATCTAAAAATAACAAAGTTATTTTTTTAAAAAGTTTTCACAAAACTCATAAGCCTCAAAATTTTCTTCTTTTACTCATTCTTTCCAGACTATAGATTTCACATTGTTCAGATTGCTTTTGATGACATACACGAAAAAATTAAAAAATAAAGCGGTGGAAAACCTACCATCAGGGTGAGTTTAAACAAACGTCATCATAGCTCATAATCATCATAGGTCTGCAACACTTCCTCTTGAGTAATACCCAGATAACGCAGCGTTGACGTGGTATTGGAGTGATTCAACACCTTGGCAATCTTCTCAATAGGCACACCGTCCTTGTACATCGCCATGCCACGAGACTTACGCATACTGTGGGTATTAATCGACAAACCTAACACATCGCCCGCTTCTTTAAACACCCTGCTCACTGAGACCCGACTGATGGGTTTATCTTTGGCTCGATTGCTATGGACTTGAAACAGCCACACATCGCCAAGATGTTCTTGTTGTCGTCTGGCAATGACTGAGATAGCGGTGGCATTCAAACGAATCAGTTTTTGTTTGCCTGTTTTGGCTTCCACCAATTTCAGCGAACGATCTTCCAGATTCAAATCACGGTACTGGAGTTTTAAAAGGTCACTAATACGCAGTGACAAATTCACCCCGACTTTCCAAATATCGGCATAAAGCTGTCCGAACTTGTTGGTCAGGACAGTGTGCATCATCTCGATTTGGGTTTTACTGGCGGCATCAACCGATTGCATTTTATGTGTTATTTTGTTGTTTAGGTTGCTATGTGTTACATAGCGTAACAGGGGTTTTGTCTTATGACAATAGAATCAACAGTTTGCTAAGTAACATAAGACTCTTTTGTTACTTATAACAATAAAGCCATGTTATTTGTCCATACTAACTGACTTCAACCTTCTAATATAAAATCTCATGAAGAAATTGTTCTGCTGCCTTGCGATTCAAATAAGCTAAACAAAAACGGGTATCAAAACCTAACAAACAGTTTTGACACACACCCTCACAATTGCAATGTAAATACCCACGCGCCTTAGAAAACATCCCAGTAAAATAATTAGGCGCAGAACACGAAAACCCGCCACCACCACTGCACACATCATAAATCACAATAGCCGCTACAGCTTGAGAGCAATCGGGTAAGGCTGTAGGTTTAACGGTAAAACCTAATTCATCACAAGCAATTCCTAAACTATCGGCTAAGGCTTGTCTAAATACCACTGCTAACGTCCACGCAATTTGTTTATCGGTCTCGTTATTGTGATTCAGATATTCATCGTTGGGGTGTTTTAAATACAGTTCCAACACATCGGTGTTATCCACATAACCCAAGTGCAAACCGCGCTTGATGGAAAAATCTTTCTCGTTGCCGTCACACATTTTTTCTAATTTACCCGCCCCCATACTGCCGCGTAATTTCTGGTGGGGTTTTAAAAAAATATCAGGTAATTTGTCTTGCGTCATAGATTCGGCTCGCCCACAACACCAACACAAGGCATAACCTTCTCCCGCTTCACCTGAACTGTGATAAAAAATACTGCCTTGCGTGTCAATGCGATAACTGCCAAACCACGAATGACAAAGTTCACCGTTAGCCGTCACCCAAGGTTCTTGAACAGGTACATAATGTTGTAAAGATATATCCGTGGAAGGTTCACTGTAAAAGTCCACTGCAAAACCAGCAGGTTCAATAAATTCGCGGCATTCGGTCGGTGAAAATGCCGCGCCACACTGACAGACTTTAGGAAACTGACTACCAAAACGGTGTTTCATTGCACCGCATTTGTTACAACGCCCAATTTTCATCAACTTTTGTGTTTCTTGACCGTTAGGCGTATGCCAGTTCAAGGTCAAGCCCGCACTGCGATACACCAGACCATTTAATACAATGTCATTACTGGGTGCGTATTCTCGAATTGCCATTGATAAATTTCGGGTGGGTTTAGCACGAATAATGGACAAATTATCATCCCGTTGTTTGTCTTCCCGTTTTGAGTGTTTGTAATCAGCGATACTGTATAAATCAAAACTGGCAACGCCGTTTGGAAAACCGTAACTGGGTAAAAAGCCGCGTGTGGCTAAATCGCTTAACAAGTATTCACCTATGAGCCGTTCCAAATCGCGTTTTACCCGTTTTGCGTAAGGGTCGTTTAAATTAGCGGCTAAGGCATCGTGTTCTTGTTTTAAAGGCTCATATTCATCTAACCAGTGACGAGTAACAACAGTAATCGCTTCTCTGCTGGTTTTTAACAGCGTAGTTAAATGCTTGCCTTGTAAGTCACTACCTTTAATCAAAAACCGTAAACCAGTGCCTAAGTTTTTTGGCGTGTCATCCGCACACGTTTCTAACCATCCGTAAAAATCTTGTTCTGCACTTGTAAAAAACCAGCCGCTGGTGAGTTTCAAATTGTTGTGTGTTTGTTCCTCGATAACGTGCTTTAGAAAATAGCTTAGTAACATCGAATGTACATGACGGATAACAATTTTTTCACTGTTCAACGTAATGGAGGGAGGCTTGATGTGGGTAGTAAACGCCCACAATGGCTGATTAAACACACTGCGTTCATGCGGATTGTCTTTGCAAAGTGTGAACGCCAAAGCGCGGCGTTCTTGTCGCCGTCCTGCGCGTCCTGCCCGTTGTAGATAATTAGCAGGATGTGGCGGCACATTGTTCATGGCTACGGCAGTAATACCGCCTATATCCACGCCCATTTCCATAGTTGTCGAACAGCTTAAAACATTCAATTTTTCGGCTTTAAATTGTTTTTCAAATTGCTGTAAGCGTTCTGCGGGTTGCTGGGCAGAATGTTCAGCCGTGCGGAAGAATAAACCGCCTTCAACAATACGGTCACTTAAATCTGTCCATAAATTCTGTTTGCGTAACTCGGCTATGTCGGGATTATTGGCAATCCACGTTCTGATAGTCGCAAGTTTTTCTGGCTCAGACTTAAAGCCGTGTTGATAAGGCAACACAGGCATGGTTAATTTTTTGCATTCAGCAGTGTGTGGCTCAGGTTGATAGGGCAAATAAGGCGTGATGCCTTTAAACGTGGTATCGAGCAAACGATGAGTAACAGGACACAGCCATGCTGATTGAATACACGAAAACGCCATCTGTTCAGGCTTGAGTTGATAGGTTTGCGTCCCTGCAACAGGCGTTAAAATTTGGGTGGTTTGTGTTAAAGCCAACCACGCCAAGTGCATGAGTTCATTCAAGCGGTCTTCGTGTTCTTTATTACCCACTGACCACTTTAACGCATAAACCAAAATACGAATCAGCCGATGTTGTCGGTTGTTGCCTTTGCGTACTGAAGCCCAACGTGTGCCTTTTTCGTTGGAATCTTGGGCGAGTACGGCTTGAGTGTGAATGGTAATACCTAGCCAATTTTTCCAATCCTTATTCACTTCAACAAACGCACCACGCACATAAAAATCTAAACAGATTTTTAGAAAATCACGCCAATCGGACAGCGATAACTCAAGTTTCTTCCATTGCTCAGGGACTTTACCCAGTTTCTGCAATGCGGGATACTGCACCGCCACCAAGCCTAAAGTTTCAAGACTGTTGGCACGTTTCGGGCGGTTGTAAAACACGCGCAACATCAGCATGGTTGCCACTGTGTGCCTGTTTTTGTACACATCTGGATTCAGTCCGTAGTAATACTCGAATATGAACTTATCGAGGTCTGGCTGATTTTGTAGTTCCTTAATGATGTCCTGCCATGTGATGGGTTGCGGTTGGCTCAGTTGCTTAATTTGTTCATCTAACTTATGGGCTGCCTGACGACACATTTCTGCAATATCCTGATGATTTTCATGCTCTTCCGCTTTTGCTAACCATGTATCCCGCTCTTGTTTTAATTTAAGCTGTTCTTCGCTGTTAGTGTCCGCGTGTTGTCTAGCGGCAAGCTCATACACTAAACCGCGTATCCGATTACGCTCTGCATCTTGTTGTACTTTAATTGCTAATTTTGCCGTACCTTGCCTACTATCGGTAAAGGTAATTAATCGTCTGCCGCGTGCGGGACTATCTGAGGGATTATCACCATCTGGGCAAAACTCCAACAAAGTAGGAATAGTGTTACTGACATAAAACGGTGTACCTAGCAAACAACGACGGAAAGTTTTTTGTCTCTTCACACCATCAAAACCACAGTCACCGCAGGTTTCGTTTTTAATGACTGTCTTATTATCCGTATCGACAATATGAACCATAATGCTATCTTTAGTGTCGCCTAATTCACGTTCTTTTGATAAGGGAACGCTGTAAGTTAATTCAGTGGCACGAGTGGTTAATACCACGATTTCGCTGTGTTGAGGCGTGGACGGCGTATTCTCTTCATCGTCAGTATCGCTTTCAATATGCAAGCTAAATTCATCAATCACTTCGCGTGACACTTGTAACAATTGCCCCATATTGGTTTGATGAGCTTGTAAGTGTGGACTGTTGCAATCGGTACAAAACACTAACTCATAGACAGGTGCGCAGCATAAGCAAACTTCGCGCTGTTGGCTGTACACCATACCTAATTGCCAACTATCATTTGCCAATAGAGTATTGGCTTTGTGTGAGCAGTTACTATCCACACAACACCATAAACCGTTAATGACTTGGTGAAATAAATGGGCGCGTAGTGGTAAAAACGGGGTATCGCCATGAAGTGCGCTAGTACAAACATCTAACCATATTAAGGTATCCTGTTGCGAGGTCTTCAGAGTGTCACTCAACTGGGTTAAGGTTTTGGGTGTACTGTTGCTGGTGAATTGTTCGCGTAGTTTTAAGCTGGTGGGATGCGTAGCTAAGGCATGATAACGAGTGTTGCTATCTTCTATTGCTTTTAAGTCTTGCAAAGTTGCCGCTGAATAATTTTGAATAATGTTTTTAGGTAAATCGGGAATAGCGCGTTTGCCGCCAATTACTGTCACCCTATTAATGTCGATTCCTGCTAAATCTGCCAGATATTGCTGTAACACAGTGTTGTCTTTATCGCCAATGGTCGCCGAAGTGGCAATAAAGCGCACATCGTCTGCATTCACTCCAAAACTGTGCAGTACACGACGTAATAACAACGATAATTCAGCCGCTTGCGAGCCAAGATAACTATGAGCTTCATCAATAATAATCCAACGTAATTGCCCCTGAGATTTTTGCAAAATAGGCGCGTCTACTTGCCGCACTAGCATATATTCCAACATGGTGGTGTTGGTGACTAGCAAGGGTGCTGGTTCAGCGCGTAACAGTTCACGCGATAAAATCTCATTAGGGGTTTCTTTTTGAAAACTGGCGGCGACTTTTTCCTCAGTGTTGCCGTTGTACAAACAAAAGCGAATATTGTCCTCAAAGGCGTGTGTCCATGCGCGTAATCGGTCACGTTGGCTATTAATCAATGCGTTTAGCGGATAGATGAATAATGCCTGTACACCAATCAAGCGTTGTTGTTGCTGGTCATAACGGCGCACTAAGTCATTCAACACAGGAATCATAAAACATTCGGTTTTGCCTGAACCTGTGCCGCTGGTAATGACTACGGATTGCGGCTCGGTTGCCGCTAATTTTTCCCATGCTTGCCGTTGATGTTTATACGGATACCATGTTTTACGAAACGAGTATGTCTTTAAGTCATGGGGCGGTTTGTCCATTGCATCTATCAATTTCCGCTCTAGCAATGAACCCGCTAAATGATCCAGCGTTTGATTCGCCTCCTCCCAACCAAAAATAGCTTCAAACACAGGGTCAGCTAAAAAGTTGTTGTCATCACCAAACGGAGCATTAAATTGATCGGATAAAAACTGTCGTAATGCAGGATTGCTAATGCCTAAAATACTGAGTGTGGCTTCTGAGGAACGTTGACTGAGTTGGTTAATGAGCGGTGCGAAATAAGAAGACATAACGCTACTCAGTCATCAGATTGTTGTGATTGGTCTAATTGCTGCCGAATTTCCTGTAATGCTTGATGTAAGGTTTTAACTTGGGTTAATAACTTGCGTATCGCGTCATCACGTTTATCAAATGCAGTTTTGATATTAGTAACAAGGTTATTGTGCTTGATTTCTAGTGTCTTAAAATTTTCGGTCAATTGCTCATGGTCATTATTTAATGTTTCATAGTCCGAACGTAATTTTCTTAATTCACCATTGTTTTTAAATGAAATTGGCACTTGTGTTTTTATGCTTTGAGCTTCTTGAACTGCTGAACTCATTTCTTTTTCAACTAACTTAATCAGATCATCAATTTCAGGGATTAAATCGTCTTCATCAGCGTTTATCATTTTCTCTGTTTCCTGTTGTAAGCGTTGTTGATAGTTGGATTGTTGCGATAGGTAACTCAGTGTAAAACAGAACGCAGTATTAAACCAATGCTCATCAAAGGCTTTTAAACGTCTAAATTTGAAAAGGTAAGTGTTTACATTGTCACCTTGCCATGTTGTCGGAATATTGGTTAAACAAAGCTGTGCTAATACGAAGGGAAGTAAAGTTACTGGAAGTCGCATTTTATTTATTTCGTAGCCGTCTCTGTCATGGCAAAGTTTATCCAGCAATGGTCTTAATGAATCTTCCATCCGATATAGATTAAATTCATCGCTCAAAAAATTTAACCATTCATTAACATCGGGATGTCTAGTAATAAGTTCTTGTCGTTCCTTTTTAAGTTCTGAAATAAGCCACGGTAAGGCATGGTCTTTTTGCATAAACAATAACTCGTTATCAGCGACTCCAAATAAGTAATATTTCAACAACTGCACCTCTGTTTCCAGTGATTGACTAATAGTGCGGATTTTATGAATAGCCCTAGTCAGAAAGTCTTTAGCATCCGATTCATCCATTATTTGTGATAAATAAGTTTTATAACGACTAAAAACCACTAGCCAATCTTGTATCAGTATCAATTCCAAAAATACAGGTAATTCAGTTACGAACCGCTGCATAAATGCGATGTCCATTTGTAAAACCAATGTAACTAACACGCGATTTTCTAAAGTAGCGGCTGTCCAAATTTCGTTTTCTATTAGAGGCGTATCGTTTTGTTGTTTGCGTAGATAATGCCAGTCATCGTTTGAAAAATCACGGCACAGTTGCTTTAAACGATGGCGTATAAAAAGTTGTCGTAGTTCATCATCACAGATACTCAGCGCGTCTGCTAAGGTTTTTATCTCATCAATGCTATTCACCAGATGATTTGTTCTTATCACTGGTTCGCTGGGTAGTAAACTGGAACGCACAATATCGGCGCGTAATAATTCCGAGCCTCGTTCATCAACAGTTAAACGCACAAAACTATCGGCATGATAGCTAATCGCCAGTAATTCGCTAATCCAATGCTGGTAATCCATCACCGCCAGTTCAATCACCGCGCCTTTTTTTGTAACCGAATCACGAAAATAAAGTTCAGGATCATCATTAAGCTGAAATTTCAGTATTAAATGACGGTTGTGATGATGGTTTTCGCTTAATAAACGCAGGCGAACACCGTATAACTCGTTCACGGGTACTTGCTTGAGTTTATTACCTGTTGAATCAATAAGAAAACCTGTGTTTATGGGAAATGGTAAGTGTAAGGTAAGCTTGTCTCTCCCCTGCCAGTCAAGCGTAACATCAACAAAAACGGGCGTTGTCTCAGTCGTGTTAAACGTAATGCTGTGACCTTGTACTGTACCGATTGGGCAAGAAATAATTGCCTGTCCACTGTGTTCTATGCTCACACGCTGTGTAGTAGCGTGAAAATACACCTCAAAATTTTCGGGTAGTAAGACACATTTTTTACGGAATTGAATATTGCCTTGCTCATCTTGTAGACGTAGTTCAAATGTACCTTGCTGTTCAGCGGTTAGCCGTTGCCAAGGTGCTTTACTATTGGCGAGTCTAGCAAGTAACAACCTGTTAATTCTGGTACTACGTTCGGTTTCACTATCAAAACAGTACAACTCAGGTAAACCTAAATACACGGTTTTGGGTGAACTGGAAAAGTTAAGTGATTTGCCTTGTAAATAATAACGCTGGGCGGCTTCGGCTTGAGCAGTTTGAATGCGAAAACAGTTGTCAGTATCGTGTAATTCAATCACGCCACTGGCTTCTATCAGTTTTCTATCGGACGGTGTTGGTAATTCTGTAACTCTGTCCGTACTGCACACCAATTCCTTAGCATACAAAATACGCACTTGTTTAGCCCGCGTGCGAACGCTGGCAGTTCCGACTAATAGCCATTCATCATTATCTTGTACGAATGTCCACGGTACACTGTCATCTATGGCTTCTATCAACGGCTGTTCTGAGACAATTTCTGATAAATATCTAAAACGTAATGTGTAGCCTTGAGTAACTGTGTCATCTTGAATCGGTAGCAATCCACAACGTGGCATTTTCAACACGTCTTTATTTTCCACCGTTGTTTTTAAAGCTACGCCGACAAAGTAGATTTTTCCCTCATCACTGACTATTTCAATATCAACCCGAAATGGGAAATTATCATTGGTGATTTTTTCCAGTTCAATGGTTACTGAAAATTCAAATACCAACTGCACCACACCATTATTTGATAAGAGCCGTCTGCCACGAAAAGGCGTGGTTAGCGTTTCCACTTGCACTGCTGTGATAATCAAATCAGTCAGTAAAAGTAGACCGACGTTATCATCAATCGGTAGCGGAAACTGAGCTTGCCAGTCGGGAACGTATTGATTTAAATAGTCTATAGGGTTAGATTTATCGGCAAGTGAATAGTCTTTTTTAAGTTTGGCAACAGCGCAGATCATATCCCCTAACACCGCATAAACCCCGTCGTTTTGGTAATTGTCGGGTAGATGATAGGGTGCATAATCTCGAATAATACCGATGGCATCGATAATGTCCACGTTGTACAAACGTAGGTATTTGGGGAGGACGTGTTTAAACAATCTACTCAACCAATTATCGGCTCTGCCCAGTTGCTGCATCGGTAAACCGCCTTCAGTAGCAATTGTGCCAAGGTAACGCGACCTTCCATTGATAATTCTAACTGGACGTTGCCAATAGCTGAGACCTAATTCAATCACTAAATTGCGTTGCCCTGCATTAAGTTCACTGGCATTAGCATCAAATGAAGCAAAAATTCTCTCCCATGACCACACGCCACCGTCATAGCATCGTCGCCACCATTCTGCCGCGTAAATAACAAACGCAGCATTCCAACCTGAAATTCCCACAACATTAGACACACCGCATAACGCACTGGTTTTCAAGGTTTCCTTTAGACTATTAAACTCTGCCTCACTCATGCGATAGCGATACAGCGGTCGCCCGTGTGGTTTATTCAGTTGTTTGTCAGCAAGAAATTGATTAAGCCAGTTTTTGGGTTGCATTATTTGCCTTCATAATTAAGATAATTTTTTCAAGCAATTGCAACGTTGAAGTTTGTGGGATATTCGTAACCTGTAAATTATTTTTCGTGGATTAGCTAAGCCTTCATTCAGTGAGACTACATTGATTACTCGCGGCATTAACACGATCCTTCATATCTTTGCCTGGTTTAAAATGAACCTTGACTGTAGCCGATGAATGAACGACTGCACCTATTTTTGGATTACGGGTCAGTCTGGAGGGTAAATGACGACAATCAAATGTACCAAAGCCTCTGATTTCAATATGTTGACCTTGAGCTAACGCATCTGTCATCTGTGTCAGAATACAGTTCACCGCCAACTCTATATCTCTTGCCTGTAGTTCAGGTAATTTGTCTTTTAACGCTTGTATCAGCTCTGATTTAGTCACAGTGTAAATCCCTTCATTGTAAAGTCCTAATTCTAGCAGCTTAAAAGCCCTTCAAACGTTGAACGCATTAGAATTACCCAACAAGACTTTCTCTGAGTTGATAGTAGTAAACTCAGAGAAAGTTTCACAATAGCTCTTTATGTTTTTGTAAGTAGTGAATGTAAGTGATTAATAATAAACGTTATTCCTGCAATGTAAGCGCACTAGATGGCTATAAGAGCCACGAACTTATCAATCTGGCTGTGAGGTATTAGTAGGCAGTAAATAACGCCTGTATAGCGGTATTTACCACCTGATTGTTAATGTTTTAGTGACCAATGATTAACGGTAACTATTATTCAACTTAAACTCAGAATAGAAGTTTACAAGATTATCTCTGGATAGAGTTGGTCTCTCGGTCTGCCTCTAGTCTCGGTTCTCTCTTTGATCGTACCTCTACCAAAGGTTCTACCAATATCGATGTCTGTCATAAACGTACTGATATACTCGTCTGGCTTAGCTAAGTATTGAGCAGCTAGTTTAAGGTTAGCTATCAATTCAAAGTTCTTCCAATCAATCATACCTATGCCACAACGTTCATATTTTTCTTTATGAGCATTGCAGTTATAAGCCAGACCTCTATATTGAGTGATATTATTTTCCCAATATTGCCCTATCATTCTAGCGATGGTAATATCCTGCTGTACTGCTGAACCATCATAGAAAAATATAAAATGATAGTGAAAGCCTTTTTCATTGCCATATTCCAGTCTCCAAATATAACCAACCATGTGATTGAATAATCTATTCGATCTCATATTTCGGAACAGGTGTTCACGGTCTTCTGTTGCTTGCCAATAAGCTTCATACACTTCATTGGTGTTCATAAAGCGTACATC
>Ga0194060_10001217_pt1 | contig 18508 bp, 18 predicted proteins | sample SepL225m_MetaG_FD_163427 | JGI IMG/M metagenome (GOLD analysis project Ga0194060, IMG submission 163427) | Anoxic zone freshwater microbial communities from boreal shield lake in IISD Experimental Lakes Area, Ontario, Canada - Sep2016-L222-5m | ecosystem: Environmental > Aquatic > Freshwater >...
GGCACAGCAGGGCCGTCTTTTCCTGGGCGCCGGCTATCGAAATGCGAAACTCATCGGGGTCTTCGCTCGTGCCGGGCAATGGTTCGGCGGTGACGCTGCGAAGAAGACGCTCGACTTCGGCATCGTTGACCGGCACGCCGTCAACCCGGTCGAATCCTTCTGGAGCAGTCTCCGGAGGCAGCAGTTGAACGGCGCCTACGCAATCGCGCCCGATGGCAGTCAGCAGTTCAAACGCTTCGGTGCCACGGGTGCGAAAGCGCGCGCTGAGCCGACGACGGATGTTGTCGTTTTCGGGCAGCAGATTCTCGAAGTAGCTCGATACTGGCGCTCCGGTAATCTCGCGTGACGGGCCGATGGGGAGTGACAGCGAAAGCGAGCGCCGCCGTGGGGAACGCAGCCAGGTTTCCTCATAGGTCAGGCGATGGCCACCCGTGCGGGTCCGAGACCACACCCCGACCAGTTCGCCGTTCATCCAGACGTTGAGCTCGGTGCTCACCAGGAGCCTTTCGGCGTCGTGTCCGGCTTGGTCGCGTCGTCAGGCCGCAAATCACGCAGCACGATGTGTGCGTCCAGTGCGGTGAGCAGCTTGAACAGTTGCGCGACACTCACAACCGAGGGGTCCCGCTCGATTTCAGCTATGCGAACCTGTCCAATGCCGAGCAACTTGCCAAGCTGCGTCTGGGTCAGGCCCTTGGTCTTGCGCAGCGCGCGCAGCTGTTGCCTGATCTGGTCTGGAAAACGAATCGGGTAGTCCATTGGCGCATGTTATCGCCTTCAGGCGATATTGTCAATATATCGCTTTAGGACGATGTTAATATCGTCCAAAACGTATATGTTCACAATATCGCCCTTGGGCGATGGCCGCAACACGCCATGACAGAAGTCAGACCCGAAGATTCGCGGTTTCCGACCCGCCACCCCCTGCTACCGTTGCTACTTCTGCTACCGATCAGCGTCCGCACCGGGCGACGGTAGCAAGAGTAGCAGCCCCCTCCGGTGTCGAAATCGAATCGTCGACGGTCACTCCCGGCCATCCAACAGCGCCGGATTGATCGCAACGCTCCGCCGGCGCCCGTCTTCCTCCATCCGCGCCCGTTCACGCTCGGCGAGGATGGCGAGCGCGGCGCGCAGGTCGCGGCTGTCTCGAACACGGTTCGGACCGCGCATTTTCCTTCCCCGTAGGTCCGCTTCGCCGACACGCGATCGGTGTCGTTGGCCTGCGCTTCGTTGCGCAGCCAGGCATCGAGCCGGATCGCCGCGGCGAGCGAGGGCGGCGTATCCAGGTCGGCAAGCAGGCGCCGCGCCTCGTTCAAATGCCAGCCCACGATACAGGCCGCGGCGCGGATTTCCTCGGGCGCTATCGTGCCGCTCGCGCCATGCTCCAGCACATGGAACAAGGCTGCCAGCCGCGCAGCGTTCTCCGCCGCCTTGGCCGCGACATCGTGCACACCGCGAAATGCGCCTCTCGCGCCCAGCTCGCGCTCTATCTCGTCGTGAAAGCGTATCCACTCGGCGCGTGCCTGCAGCGACAGATCGAGCACCGCCGGGGTGAGGCAGCCATGCGCGTCGGTGGCGAGCGGTTGCGCGAGCAGCTCGCGAATGCGCGCTCCGAACAGCGCCACCTGCGGCATCGCCTCGGGTGCCGGGCGGTAGGCGCGCGTGCCCTGCGTGCTGCCGGGCCACGCGATCAGGAAGCGCGCGATGAATCCGGTGCCGCGCGGCAGCGTGCCAGCACGCTCCAGAAAACCGCGCAATGCCTCGGGCTGGACCATCAGCCCGAAGGTGGTGGCGCCTTCCTGGCCGCGCTTGATGCGGTCCAGTTGGCGATGGTGGGACGGGTTGATGCCCTGCTTGGCGAGCGCGCGCGCCTTTGCGCGTTCCTCGCGTGCTTCGGCCAAGGTGAAGCGTCCGCGCGCTGCGCCGGGCATTCGCTTCTTCAGGCGTTTCGCCGTGGGGCGCGGCCGCATAGTCGCCTATGGCGAACATGCTTTCCTTGGCCACGCCCTGCCGCGCGAGCTTGAAGCGGTAACGCCAGGCCTTCACGCCGTTGGGTTTGACTTCGAGGTACAGCCCCTTGCCGTCCGGCAGCTTGTAGGGTTCTGGTCGTGGTTTGGCGGTACGGCACTGGGCATCGGTCAGCATGGTGCGGGTCTCCGGCATTGCCGTCGTACCCACTTTTTTAGGGCGGGTTTTGACGGGGCATACCCGAAAAAATGCCCGCTTTTGAACCGGATTGCAATGAACCGGTTCAGGGCCCTATGGAACAAAAACTGATTTATTTACTTGCAGTTATGTTTCCAGCGGCTTCCAGACAATGCCTGCAAAGGCCGGGATTTTGCTCATACGTTGAAGCGAAAATGCATGACATCGCCGTCACGCACAACGTAGTCCTTGCCTTCCAGCCGCAACTTGCCGGCTTCCTTCGCCCCGTGTTCGCCCTTGCAGGCAATATAGTCGTCGTAAGCGATAGTTTCCGCGCGGATGAATCCGTGCTCGAAGTCGGTGTGTATCACGCCCGCCGCCTGGGGTGCCGTCGCGCCCACCTGCACCGTCCAGGCCCGCACTTCCTTCGGACCGACGGTGAAAAACGTCTGCAGGCCAAGCAGTGTGTAGCCGACACGGATAAGCCGGTTGAGCCCTGGCTCGGCAAGGCCCATGTCGGCAAGAAAGATCTGCATGTCCTCGTCGGATAGGTCGGCGATCTGGGCCTCGAGCGCGGCGGATATGGGCACCACGGGCGAATGCTCGCGAGCAGCGAGGGCTTCCACCTGGGCGAGCAGCGGGTTGTCGTGAAAGCCGTGCTCGGCGACGTTGGCGACGTACATGGTCGGCTTCATGGTCAGCAGGAACATCGGCCGCAGCACGGCCAGTTCTTCCTTGGAGAGATCGACAGTCCGTGCAGGCCTGCCCTGGTCCAGCGCGGCCAGGACCTTCTCCAGCACCGCGACCAGCCGCTGCGCTTCCTTGTCGCCGCCGGTTTTCGCAAGCTTGGTATTCTTCGCCAACTGCCTCTCGACCGTCTGCAGGTCCGCCAGCGCGAGTTCAGTATTGATAGTTTCGATGTCGGAAACCGGATCGACCTTCCCGGTGACGTGCACGACGTTCGGGTCTTCAAAGCAGCGCACCACATGGGCGATGGCGTCGGTCTCGCGGATGTTGGCGAGGAACTTGTTTCCCAGCCCCTCTCCCTTGGATGCGCCGGCCACCAGCCCCGCGATGTCGACGAACTCGACTACCGCCGGAAGCACTTTCTGCGGCTTGGCTATTGCCGTCAGCGTGACCAGGCGCGGATCCGGCACCTCGACGATACCGACATTGGGCTCGATGGTGCAAAAGGGGTAATTTTCGGCGGCGATGCCCGCCTTGGTGAGCGCGTTGAAGAGGGTGGACTTGCCGACGTTCGGCAGACCGACGATTCCGCATTTGAGGGACATGGAATACCTTTACGAATCAATGCACCATCGAGCCCAACGTCGGCATCGTCGAGCGGCCAAGCCCGCGAGGCGGCGTCAGTCGATGGTGGGGGGTAGTTGAGACAAAACCGCAAAACCGGAGCGCTTTCTCAACGATTTTGTAGCGGATTTGTCCCGGAAACATGCCAATTGTAACCTTCTCGGAGCCTCTGCTACAAAGGCTCTGTGCCGCGTTCGCTGCCGATCACGCCGCTGGCGGACGAAATTCTGCGTCGGCGCTGCAAGGGCTTGGGTCAGACTGACCGGCTATTTGGGGGCGTATCGAAGGAACACGTCTACAGCACGGCGATCCGACAGGGTGCGCCGAAATTCATGCTGCATGACCTTCGGAAGATGCTGGCTACCGTTGGCGAACGGCTTAAGGTTGGGAATGCGGTCTTGCGCCGAATCCTGAATCACACGGCCCCCAAAGTCGGGTGTGATTTACCGGCACGATGTCAGTCTCGACTGTTCGGATGTGCTGGCGGCGCTTGTATTGATCCTTATATGTCGAACAGGACCGGGCTACTTGTCCCTGACCCAGGTGACGATGATTCGAACGACCTTGCCACCGATGTTCGGGTGCGCTTGCGGAGGACTCTCCAGGTACAGAAAATCGCCGTCAAAGCGGTAGGCACGCACTTGCTCGGTCCCGACCCATGATTCGTTCCATGCCGCCTCGACCTTGGTGATGACCTTGCCGTCCTCGAGGCGATACGCTCCAGTATAGGAGATCATCGTTCGCAAAGCCGTAGAGCGCTCTTCGTCGGTGGTCGGGACCTTGCGTCCCTCTGCGGTCACCAACGCCAGCCATCGCCCCCCGGCAGTGGCGATCTGGTAGCCGCGCGGATGCGCGCCAAGCACAGGCGTGCGCTGCTTGGTCTGCACATCTTCATAGAGTACGGACACCAGCTTCCAGTTGCCGACAATCTGGTCCTTGTCGTCAGCGAAAACAGGCCAGGCAAGCACGGTGGAGAGCCAAACCAAGCATATCAAGACATTTTTCATCACGGGCCCCTCACTGAAAATATCCTGGCCGGATTATCTCATGACGGATACAGCACTATGTCAGCCTCAATGTGCACGATATCGCTGAGGCGCTGCGGCAAATGCAAATGACACTGCGGTGGATGATGCAGGTTGGCGGCAGCGAGAACGATGCAAACGCCGTCGCTCTATATAAGGCCTTTTTTCACCGACCTGGATTGCGGAACGGACCACTCATGGAACTGAAATGGAGAAGCTGCCAGTGATGCGCAGAGGATAGGCACCCTCTACTTCACATCCGGGCTACCTTGCTCTGGCTTCTCTTTGGTGTGAAGTTTCAGCATCGCCGCATGCATGTCCCCGGCCAGCAGCAACGGCGAGACTTCCAGGCAGCGTTCGATTGCGGAATCGATCAGCTCTCGTTCCGCCGCGGGTGGCGATGACAACACATAGTCGGCGACGACATTCTTGTCCCCAGGATGGCCGATACCGATACGCAGCCGCCAGTAGTCCTGCGTGCCGAGCTGGTCGGCGACATCCCTCAATCCGTTGTGGCCGCCCACGCCGCCGCCGCGCTTGAGCTTCACCATTCCCGGCGCGAAATCCAGCTCGTCGTGCACGACCAGACATTCGTCGGCCTGAATTTTGTAGAACCGAGCCAGCGCGCCCACCGCCATCCCCGACGCATTCATGTAGGTCTGGGGCATCACGAACCAGATCTCGTTTCCGGCACGGCCGGCCTTTCCCGTCACACCGTGAAATTTCGGTTGGGAGCGCATCTCCACCTCCTGCCGGGCAGCCAGGCGCGACACAAACCAGAATCCGGCGTTGTGCCGGTCTCTTTCGTGTTTGCGGCCGGGATTGCCCAGACCGGCGATGAGACGAATAGGCATTGGGATAGACAGATACGCAAAGGACAGATGCACAAAGGGCGCGGGGATCGCCGCCGCGCCCTTTGTGCGGGTTGGACGCGAGCTTACTTCTTCTCGGCCTTGCCACCCTTTTTGTCTCCAGCAGCATCAGCATCGGGCTTCGCCGGCTGCTTGGCGGCCGGCACGTCCGCCGCGGACGGCGCTGCCGCTGCCGCATCTCCAGCCACCGCCTCTTCGGCAACCGCCGCTTTCGGAATCTGCGCGCTTGCCACCGGCGGGTTTTCCGTTCCCTTCAGGGAGAGTTCAACGCCTTTTGGAAGCACCAGGTCGCGAACATGCATCGAATGTCCGACGATAAGCTCCGAGAGGTCGACCGGAATGAACTCCGGAAGATCCGCCGGCAGGCAGCGGATGCTCAACTCGTTCAGGATGTGGCTCACGATGCCGCCGGAGACCTTCACCGCGGGCGAAATCTCCGCGTTCACGAAGTGCAAGGGCACTTTCATGTGGATTTTTTCATCCGCCGAAACACGCTGAAAGTCGATGTGCTGGACTTGCAGCTTCCAGGGATGCATGTTGACCGCGCGAAGCAGAACCGGTTCGATCGCGTCGTCGAGCTTCAGCGTCAGAATCGAGGCGTGAAACTTCTCGTTGCGCAACTGGTGAAACAGCCCGTTGTGCTCGATTTCTATGGTCACTGCGGGCTTCTTGCCCCCATAGATAATGCCGGGAACCTTCCCGACCAGACGCAGGCGGCGGCTCGCACCCGTGCCCTGCTGTTTGCGCGTTTGCGCGATGACTTCAATTGCCATTGTGGCCTCCATATTGACCCCTCATCGATCTGACTCGGGGGATTTACAAGGGGGGACGCCCCTTGCTCGATTTATCCCGCCCGCGACCAGGCAGGACTGCTGCAAAAAACCGTGTTAGAGCACCCGCGAGGGAGCATGCCCCCCTACGATCAGGGGCCACAACGACAACCATGCCACAGCCCCGTGTTCCTATTCAATAAACAGTGAACTCACCGAATCCTCGTTACTGATGCGCAGTATCGTCTCGGCCAGCAACCCGGCGACCGAAAGCACCCGGATTTTCTTGCAGGCCTGCGCATCCTTTCTGAGCGGGATCGAGTCGGTCACCACCACCTCGTCCAGCGCCGATTCGTCGATCCGCTGCACCGCGTTGCCCGAGAGCACCGCGTGGGTACAGTACGCGAGTACGCGCGTGGCGCCCTCCTTCTTGAGCGCATCGGCAGCCTTGACCAGTGTGCCCGCAGTATCGACGATGTCATCCATGATCACGCAGGTGCGTCCGTTGACGTCCCCGATGATGTTCATCACTTCCGAGACGTTGGCTTTCGGCCGCCGCTTGTCGATGATGGCAAGGTCGGACTCCAGTCGCTTTGCGATCGCCCGCGCCCTCACCACACCACCCACGTCCGGCGACACGACCAGCAGATTCTCGTAATGGTGCTTCCACACGTCGCCAAGCAGAATCGGGGTAGCGTAGACGTTGTCCACTGGAACGTCGAAAAAACCCTGAATCTGGTCCGCGTGCAAATCCATGGTCAGCACACGATCCACACCCACGGCATACAGCATGTTCGCCACGACCTTGGCCGAAATCGCCACCCTCGCCGAACGCGGCCGCCGGTCCTGGCGCGCGTAACCGAAGTAAGGAATCGCCGCAGTCACCCGCGAAGCCGACGCCCTCTTCAGCGCATCGACCATGAGCAGGATTTCCATCAGGTTGTCATTGGTGGGCTGGCAGGTCGATTGCAGCACAAAACAGTCCTTGCCGCGCACGTTCTCCAGCAACTCGACCATGATCTCGCCGTCGGAGAATTTTGACACCGACGCCTGCCCCAGCGGTATGTTGAGCCGCCGCACAACGGAGTGCGCCAGCAACGGGTTGGCGTTGCCGGTGAAGACCATCAGGCTTTCGTAGGCCATCGTCTCAGTTCCGCCTTAGTGCACCGCTATTTCGATCACCGGGAACCACCATGCACGCCGCACGACCGCGGCCTGCGCACTGGAAGATCGACCGGTCCGCCCCAAGCGCCCAAGTGAGGCGCCGCGGGTTCCGGACGTCGTCTTCAAGTGCTGCGCTTACCTTCGAATACAGTTCGATTGCGTCGAAAACAAACTTTACATCCGCCGTCTGCCGCACACGCGTGCGGCAGACACCTGGCTGGGGAGGAAGGATTCGAACCTTCGCATGTCGGAATCAAAATCCGATGCCTTAACCAGCTTGGCGACTCCCCAAAACGCTCACTGTCGGCCGACCGGACGTTCCCGTTCCATATGTCCGGTCAGTCGTCCGCCAAAGGATGCCTGCCGAGCCCGCTTGCGGCGAACCCGCGCATATCCGATGGCAGTTCCGACACCACCGCGCGCGCCTGCGCCTCGGTGGGAAATTCGGCAAAAACACAGGCGCCTGAACCACTCATGCGCGCATCCCCGAAGGCCTTTAGCCAAGCCAGATGGAGCGCAACAGCGGCATAGCGCCTGCACACGACAGGCTCCAAGTCGTTGTGCCCAAAGCCCGCCGAAAAGCTTGATATTGTGATGCTTTTTGTATCTCGTGTCAATTCTGGCGCGGCGAAAACGTCGCGCGTCGGTACCGATACCGGGGGCACCAGAACTGCATACCAGGCCGCCGGAAGCGCCACGGGCCTGAGTTGCTCGCCGACCCCCTCGCCAAAAGCGTTCTTGCCGTACAGAAAAAAAGGCACGTCAGCGCCGAGCGCGAGGCCCAGCTCAGCCAGGCGTTTTCGGGATAAGCCCAGGTTCCACAGGCGATTGAGCGCGATGAGTGTGGTTGCGGCGTCCGAACTGCCGCCCCCGAGGCCCCCGCCCATGGGAATGTTCTTTTCGATCGAGATCTCCACGCCGTGTGCACACCCGGTCTCCCGCTGCAGCAGCCGCGCCGCGCGCACGCACAACTCTTCGCCCTCCTCGACGCCGGCAAGAGGCTGCGCCAGACCCACACTGGGGTTCGGCCGGAAAGAGTAGCGAAGCCGGTCGCAGCAGTCGATCAGCCGGAATACGGTCTGCAGAGAGTGGTAGCCATCCGTGCGCCGCCCCACCACATGAAGAAAGAGGTTGAGCTTGGCCGGCGCCGGCCACTCCCGATCCCAGGGGTTCAAGGATGGGCTCCAGCGACCGCGCACAGGCTCATTGCGGATCCATCCATTGGTCCACGACCAGCCGGATCTCCAGGTCGTCCCGTGAGATGCGCAGCTTCGATGGGCGCGCTCCTTCGTATTCCTGATACTCGATCCGCCAGTCGTCCTGCTTCAGTTCCGACAGGCGGTCGCGCACATCGCGCACGACCGTCGCGACGCGAGCCGGATCTGCCCGACCCTGCACCCAGTCCGGCAATCCTGCCAGCGGAAGGCGCCAACCGAGCACGCTTTCGGTCAGTGATTCGGCATCGGATGCCTCGTGTTCCTTCCGGTCGGCGGTGACAAGCTTGAACACTGCGCCGTGCCGCGTGATCCGCGCGATGCCCTGGCCGAGCGGCGAGGTGATGAGCAGTTCGTCGGCGGCGGCACTGTGCCTCCAGGCGATGCGCCCGCTTGCCCCTTCGGCGCCGTAGCGCACGGCCACCCTGCCGGCAAGCTCGAATCCGCCAGGCGCGGCAGCGCCCCACTCCGGGGACAAAGAGGCGCATCCGGTGAGCAGTACCGACACGAGAGCGACGACAAAGCCGATTCGATGCACGGTGACTGATGCGGCGTGGAGCAGGCCTGAGCGCACGGGTCAGCCCTTGTGGAGCACGCCGCCCTAGCGTTTCAACCGCTGGATGGTGGCGTTGAGCGTCTCGTTCTTGGGATGCTTCTGCACGGCGTCGCCCAGGATCTTCTCGGCCTCGGCACGCTGGCCCGATGCCCAGAGCACCTCGGCCAGGTGGGCGGCGATCTCCGGATCGGCGCGGCCGTCAAAGGCGCGCCTGAGGTACTTCACGGACTCATCGAGGTTGCCTGCGCGATAGAGCAGCCAGCCCATGCTGTCAACGATAAAAAAATCCTCGGGCGCAAGTTTCAGGGCCTTCTCGATCAGCTCGCGCGCTTCGGCCAGGCGCACATTGCGGTCGGCCAATGTATAGCCAAGCGCGTTGTATGCGTGCGCGTGATCCGGCCGGAGTTCGATCACCTTTTTCAGACTTGACTCGAGTACGTCAAAGCGCTCGATCTTCTCGGCAAGCATGGCGTAATCGTAAAGCAGGTCCGGGTTCTCCGGCAGGGCCTCGAGCGAGCGCCCTACCAGCGCAAACGCCTCAGTGACCAGGTTCGCGTCCCGTAGCAGTTGCGCCTCGGCAAGAACGAGTTGCACGCGCTGCTGGTTGCCGATCGCGTTGGTCTGCTGCAGGTGCGCGCGCGCTTCGGCAAGCCGACCCTGTCTGGCCAGAACCTGCGCCAGGCGTATCTGTGCGGGCAGGTACTGCTCGCCCTCCGTAACCTCGCCGTACCGGCGCAGCGCCTCCGGATAATTCTTCTGCTCCTCGGCAATCTGGCCCAGATACAGTTGCACGGTCGCCTTGTCCGCGTAATCGAGTTCGAGCAGCCGCTTGAGATTGGATTCCGCGGGCGCATAGTCCGACAGTTGCAGGGAAAGCAGCGCAACCGCGTAGATCACGTCGGTATTGGCGGGAAAGTCGGCGAGCAGCTTCTGAAACTCGGTGCGCGCCTCCGCATAGCGCCGGTCGGCCACCAGCGCCCGCGCATAGGCAAGGCGCACCTCGCGCGAGTTCGGATAGCGCTGCAGATAACGCGACAGGCGCTCTATCGCCGCAGCCGGGGACCCGGAGCCCGATTGCAGCAGCTGTGCCTCGAGCAGCACCGCAGCCTCCCAGTCGGGCTTCAGGTCCTGCGCACGGCGGATCTCCTTGAGCGCCAGTTCTCCCTGGGTTGCGTTGGCGGCGGCTTGCGCCAGCGCGTAACGCGCCTGCGCCAGTTGGGGGAAATCTTCCGTCAGCCGCTGAACCAGCGCCAGCGCCGCCGACTTGTCCTTCGCGCTCGCCAGCGTGCGGTTGAGCTGCATGAATCCCTCGCCGGCGCCCCCTCCGGGGGCCGCGAGTAGCTTGGCGATGTACGGAAACGCCTCGTCGAACCGCCCTGCGGTAACCAGCAACCCCGAGAGCGCCTGCAGCGGGCGCTGCGAACCGGGCTCGGTTTCTTGCCACACTTTGGCGGACTCGATGGCTGCGTTTCCCATGCGGGCGAACACGGCAATTTCGGTTGCCCGGCGCGCGATACGAGGATCCCGGGTGCGCTTGGCGAGGTCGGCGTAGGCCTGCGCTGCCAACCCGACGTTCCCTCGCTGCGCCGCGATTTCCGCGAGCAGGAACTCGTACAGGACGGTTTCGGAGAGATCCTGGTTGGGTAACTCCGGTTCGGGCTCCCGCGTCGGCGCAGAGGCGTGTTCGGACACGGGCTCGGCGGCCGCAAGCACTTTCTCTTGCCCTGTCCGAAGCTCCGTCTGTTCGGACTGCTGCAATTGAACCCGCGGCGCCTGCTGCGCACAACCCGCAAGTACGATGACTGCGCCAGCGACCATCGCCGTGCAGCACCGAAAGCAGGCGCTGAAAGCAGGAAGGGGAATACGGAACAAAAACATGCGGTGCCTGGCCGGACTGGCTCGGACTGACTATGGCGAGCCGCACAGTTTAGGTATATTTGCCGGGCGCGACAAGAACAATAACCCCCCATATTCAGGCGGAACATTCAATGCCGGAACTTCCAGAAGTCGAAATCACCCGCCGCGGCATTGCGCCGCACATCGAGGGGAAAACCGTGACCGGGGTCAAGGTGCGCGAGCGGCGTCTGCGATGGCCGGTACCGCGCGGCCTCGAAGGACGGCTGACAGGACTCAAGGTGCGGCGCGTGCTGCGGCGTGGCAAGTATCTGCTGCTGGACTTCGGCGCAGGGTGGCTGATTGTGCACCTGGGCATGTCCGGCAGCCTGCGCATTACCGAACCCACAGCGGAACTCAGACCGCACGAGCACATTGATCTTGTTTTCGGCCCTGTTGTCCTGCGAATGCGGGACCCGCGGCGGTTCGGGGCCGTCCTGTGGGCCTCGGGCGACATCGCCGCATATCCACTCATTGCCAGCATGGGTATTGAACCATTGTCGCCGGCATTTACGGGGGCCTGGCTTCACGCCGCCGCGCGGCGGCGGCGCACCGCGATCAAGACGCTGCTCATGAACGCCGCAATCGTGGTGGGCATCGGAAACATCTACGCGAACGAGTCGCTGTTTCGCGCCGGAATATCGCCACGAACAACAGCGGCCCGGCTTTCCCGCGCGCGCTGCGACAAGCTCGTGCAAGCCGTTACCGAAACCCTGAGCGCAGCAATCGCCGCCGGAGGATCGAGCCTGAGGGATTTTGTCCACAGCGACGGCGGCTCGGGCTGGTTTCAGCAACAATATTTCGTCTACGACCGGACCGGGCTGGCCTGCCGCGTCTGTGGAACGCCGATACGTGTCACGCGGCTTGGGCAGCGCTCGACATTCTGGTGCCCGTCCTGCCAGAAGTAAGCGCCGGCTGACCGCGAGATTATGACCTTGTGCTAGAGTGGCCGGCGCCGTGTTGAACGGCCGGGATGCACGACCAAACGTGGCGGACCGATCAGGACGGACCGATCATGGCGAACTCGAGCCTCATTCAGACATTCCGGGCATACGGCGCCTGGCGCGCCGCGCTCGGCGAACTCGCCACCGCGTACCGCCGCTGGCTGAGCGAGAGTGATCTGGGCGATGCCCAGGCCGATCTGCAGCTCGGGAATCTGGTCCAGCGGCTTGCCGAAGACCGGCTGGTGCTTGCATTCGTCGCCGGGTTCCCCCGCGCCAAATCCGAACTCATCAATGCGATCCTCTTCGCCGACCATGGTAGCCGCCTGCTGCGCTCGGGCGCGGACCACTCTGCCGTTTCCGCGTTGCTGTCGGCATTGTGCCCGGTCGAACTGCTTTACGACCGCGCCAGGCCCCCGTGCATCGAACTGCTCCCCATCGAGACGTGTGCCACACACACTTTGACCAGCGAACTGAAGCGCGTTCCGGAGGAATGGGTGGTCATCCCGCTCGATCCCGACTCCGCCGATGCAATTCTTGGCGCGTACGCGCACCTGCGCGAAACCAAGCACGTCCCCGCCGACGAGGTGCGGCGCTACGGCCTGATGGGCCCGGACGCCGACGCAAGCGCGGAGATGCACTCCGGCTACGGCACGTTTGAAATCCCCCGCTGGCGCCATGCCGTCATCAATTTTCCCTACCCGGTGCTCGAGCATGGCCTGGTCATCCTGGATACTCCGGGACAGGATGCGTTCGGCTTACAGCACGAACTGACGCTCTCCGTGATGCCCGATGCGGATGCGGTCCTGCTCGTCATTGCGGCCGACAACGGCGTCACTGAGCGGGATATTGCGATTTGGCGCGCGCAGCAAGGGCTGAGTGCGACCTGCAAGCGCTTTGCGGTGATGGCCGGGACGGACGGGCCAGCGGAACAACCCGCGGCGCAAGCACGCGTCGGAGCCGATCTCGCGAAGCAGATGGCCCAGTGTTCCAGGCTTCTCGGGCTTGATGCTTCACACTTTTTTCCGGTGTCGGCCCAACAAGGCCTGCTGGCCAGAATCGAGGATGACGACCATCTGCTCGCCACCAGCGGGATGCCGGAACTCGAGCGGGCTCTTGTGTCCGAACTGGTCCCGGCACGGCATGAAATCCTGGTCTCGCTCGCCCGCGCGGAAATCGACAGCATTACCGGCGCGACGCGCTCGCGCCTGGAGGCCCGACGCCGCGACGTGCTCGATCAGCTGCAGGAACTGGAATATCTGCGCGGCAAGAATCGCAGCATGATCGCGGTCATGATGGGGAAGGTCAGCTCGGAGAAGGAAGATTTCGAGCGCGTACTGGCCCGCTACCAGGCGTTGCGCGGCGTGTTGTCCACCCACACCGACCGGCTGTACACCCATCTGGGCATGGATGCACTCTCCGACGACTGGCGGCGCGCCCGGGAAGAGATGCGCCGGAGCGTGTTTACGCCGGGAGTGCGCTCAGCCATGGCGCGGTTCCTGCGCAATGTGCGCGACGGCCTGGCGCACTCTGCCGACCAGGTAGCGGAAATCTCGTCGTTGATGGCGGCGATGTACAGAAAATTCAGCGATGAGCATGGTCTGCGCCTGCACGCTCCGGCTCCGTTCTCTATGCTCAAGTACCTGAAGGAGATCGATCGCCTGGAGCGAACCTATGAGCGCCAATTCAACACGTTGGTGGCGATGCTCACCAACGAGAAAGTGACGCTGATGCAAAAATTCTTCGACACCCTCGCGAACCAGGCGAAGCGCTGCTACGAATACGCGAACCGCGAGACAGATCAGTGGCTGCGATCGCTCATCGCCCCCATGGAGACGCAGGTGAGAGAGCACCAGATGCAGCTCCGGCGGCGCCTGGAGTCCGTCAAGCGCATCCACCAGGCCACCGCCACGCTCGAGGAGCGAATAGGAGAATTGCTTGCGGTCGAGCGCGCGGTGCGCGCCCAGCTCGAGGCACTGGAGAAAATTTCCTGCGACCTTGAGGGCGCCATCGAATCCGGCGGGAACCCGCTGGCCCGGCAGGCGGCCTAGCGCCAAGCTCTATGCCGAGCCGGCTTTCGCGCTCAGGCGCGCGTACTTGCTCTCCAACTCCTTCCTGGTTTCCCGATTCCCCGGATCCATACCGATGCAAGCGACGGGGCATACCTCGACGCATTGCGGCAGGTCGAAATGCCCCACGCACTCGGTGCAGCGCCGCGGATCGATGACGTAGATTTCAGCCCCCTGCGAAATCGCCTCATTGGGGCATTCTGGCTCGCAGACGTCGCAGTTGATGCACTCGTCGGTGATGATCAGTGCCACGGTTCGCTAGACGTCCAGTTCCTTGACCCTTGCGGCCATTCGCACCTCCACCGTGGGATGGACGAATTTGCCCACGTCGCCGCCCAGGCTGGCGATCTCCCGCACGATGGTGGCCGAAATGAACATGTACTGCTCTGCCGGCGTCAGGAACACAGTCTCGACATCGGGAATGAGGCTGCGGTTCATCCCCGCCATCTGGAACTCGTACTCGAAATCCGACACCGCGCGCAGGCCGCGCAGGATCACGCGCGCGCCCTCGCCGAGCACAAAATCCCGCAGCAGCCCGCTGAAACCCCGGACTTCGACGTTGGCATAGGGCGCCAGGACCTCGCGCGCCATTTCCACGCGTTCCACAAGCGTAAAAAACGGTCGCTTGCCCCGACTGTCCGCAACCCCCACGACGACACGGTCGAACAGCGCCGAGGCGCGGCGCACGAGGTCTTCGTGCCCGCGCGTCATGGGATCAAACGTTCCCGGATATGCCGCCTTGATCATTCCTTTTCCTTCCAAGCAGGTGGTAGTGGACAGCACCCGCACGCCCATGCCTGAGCATCTCCAGCCGCGGATGCCCCGAGAACAACGCATTGCTCTCGAGGTACACGAGTCCCTGGTCCGACAGCCGCTCGAGCAGCGCCGGCCAAAGAACATCCGGAACACCCTCGCCGAAAGGCGGATCAAGGAACACGACATCGAATCTAACGGGTGCCTGCGTCCCCGAGGACACGGCGGTGGACACACCAACAGACATACCGGCAGGCACACGCGCGAGGAATTCTAGCGCATCGCCGCAGATGAGATTCAATTGTCGCGCGCCAAGCAGCGCGGCATTGTCGCGCAGGACCCGATGGGCGCACGGCGCGCGCTCCACCATGGTCACAGAGGACGCTCCGCGCGACAGCGCCTCGAAGCCCAGGGCGCCCGATCCGGCGTACAAGTCCAGACAATGCATGCCCGTCAGATCCTGACCCAGCCAGTTGAAAAGCGTCTCCCGTACGCGATCCGGAGTCGGGCGCAGCCCGGACAGGTCGGGAAACGTGATCAACCGGCTACGCCACAACCCGCCGATGATGCGCACACGGTTCATGCGCCGCACGACGGGGCTACGCGCGCGCATCGGTGTCCGCGGCGGCAAGCCTGACCGGTTGCACGAGTGCAAGGAACTTCATGGGGGTGGAAGCTGATAGAATCGCGCCGCCATCATAGCGTGATTCCCCGACAACCCCCACTCTTTCCATGCTCGGTCTGTTCAAGAAAAGCGCGGCCGGGACCAAGCCCGGCTGGATCGACCGCCTCAAGGGAGGCCTGGCGAAGACGCGTGCGCAGCTCGGCAGCCTTTTCGTAGGCCGGCGGATCGACGAGGCGCTGTTCGAGGAACTCGAAGCGGCACTGCTGTGCGCCGATGCCGGCGTCGCAGCAACGGAACACCTGATCGCGGCGCTTCGCGCGCGCGCAAAGAAGAACAACCTGGAAAGCGCCGAGCAGTTGAAGGCTGAACTGCATGCCATCATGGTCGAAATGCTCTCGCCGCTGGAGATATCGATCGATTGCGCCGCCCACCGGCCCTTCATCATCATGGTCGCGGGCGTCAACGGCGCGGGCAAGACCACTTCGATCGGGAAACTCGCCCACCTCTTTCAAGCCCAGGGACATACCGTGCTGCTTGCAGCCGGGGATACCTTTCGGGCGGCGGCGCGCGAGCAACTCGCAGCCTGGGGCGAGAAAAACGGCGTCACGGTGATTTCGCAGCAATCCGGCGATCCCGCCGCGGTGATCTTCGATGCCATCCAGGCGGCGCGGGCCCGCGGCATCGGCGTGGTGCTTGCCGACACCGCCGGCCGCCTTCCCACGCAGCTCCACCTGATGGAAGAAGTGCGCAAGATCAAACGCGTCATCGCAAAGGCGGGTGACCAGGCACCGCACCAAGTCTGGCTCGTGCTCGACGCGAACACCGGCCAGAATGCCCTCAACCAGGTGCGCGCGTTCGACGAAGCAATCGGACTGACCGGACTTATCCTGACCAAACTCGACGGCACGGCCAAAGGGGGCGTGGTCGCCGCCATCGCGCTGGCGCGGTCCAATGTGGCGCCAGCGCGATCTAATGGCGCACCGGCGCGATCCAGTCCGACTCGTCCGGACTTGAAGGGCGCCGAAAACCGGCCGATTCCCATCGCATACATAGGCATGGGCGAAGGCCTGGACGATCTGCGGCCGTTCGTCGCCCGCGAATTTGTATCGGCGTTGCTCGACTAGCTTGGCCACCGACATTATCAGCTTCAGCAAGGTATGCAAGCGCTACCCCGGCGGTTACGAGGCCCTGAAAGACGTCAGCTTCGCGGTAGAAACGGGCGAAATGGTCTTCATCACGGGGCATTCCGGAGCGGGCAAGAGCACGCTGCTCAAGCTCATCGCGGCGATCGAGCGCGCGACGACGGGCACCGTGCTCGTCGCAGGACAAAATGTCTCGTCGATGCGCCGTCCCGCAATACCCTTCCTGCGTCGTAATCTCGGCCTCATTTTCCAGGACCAGAAGCTGCTCTATGATCGCAGCGCCCTGGACAACGTCATGCTGCCACTCGTGGTCACGGGCCAGCCATGGCGCGACGCGGCCAAGCGCGCGCGCGCGGCGCTGGACAAAGTAGGACTGCTCCAGCGCGAGCGCGCGAACCCGATCGCCCTCTCCGGCGGCGAACAGCAGCGGCTGTGCATTGCGCGTGCGGTCGTCAACCGGCCGAATATTCTGATTGCGGACGAACCGACTGCGAGCCTGGACGCCGAATACGCCGATGCCATCATCGACATGTTCCGGTCCTTCAACCAGGTCGGCGTTACCGTACTGATTTCCACCCACGACGACCGTCCGATCCGCAGGCTCAATCCGCGCGTGCTCACGTTGCACCGGGGGAGCCTGGCGTGAGGACCTGGCTGCGCCATCACGCACTGAGCTTTGCGCACACCATACGGCGGTTTGCAACGAATCCGGTGGCCTCGTTGCTCAACGCACTGGTCATCGGGGTGGCTCTTGCGCTGCCGCTGGGCGGGTATGCACTTCTGGCAAACGTTCAGCATTTCGCGCGCGGCCTTGCCGCCGATGCCCAGATCAGCTTGTTTCTCGCGCCCGAGGCTTCCAAAGCGGACATCGCGGAAATCCAAAAGCGCCTGAGGGGGACGCCCGGCGTCCGGGGGGTGGAGTTTGTGAGCCGGGAGAAGGCGCTGGACGGACTCAAGCGCACCTCCGGCATGGCCGAGGTGATCGCAACCCTGCGGAACAACCCCTTACCCGACGCTTTTGTCGCGACACTCGCCGCGAGCGACACGGCACTTACCCAGCGGCTGGAGCAGGAATTCAAAGGCCTTCCGAAGGTCGCCTACGTGCAGGCCGACTCGGCGTGGGTGGAGAGAGTCAGCAGTCTGCTCAGATTCGGTCGTACAGCGGTGATTCTCATGGCGGCGCTGCTGAGCTTTGCACTGGTGGCCGTCACCTTCAATACCATCCGGCTCCAGATTCTGACCCAGCGCGACGAAATCGAGGTCTCCAAACTGATCGGGGCCACCAACGCCTACATCCGCCGCCCCTTTTTCTACTTAGGAATCCTCCAGGGCGTATTCGGGGGGCTGGTTGCCTGCGTGATCGTAGAAGCCGCGATATTCGTGCTCAACCGCGACCTGGATGGATTGGCCACGCTTTACGGGACCGACGCGAGACTCCAACTTCTCAGCCTGGCCGACGCCTTTACAGTCCTGGCCTTCGCCGCGGCACTCGGATGGCTTGGCACATCCGTATCAGTAAGCAAGCACTTATCCAAGATAGAGCCCCGCTAGAGGCCCGGCGCCCCGGGGAGAGTAAGGCCCAAGCCGGGTCGGCCCCACGTTCGTAATCGTCCTGCCGGTCATCCGTGCCGCTGTGGAAGTACCTGCAGAACCTCAAACACAGGAATCAGGACGGTCGCCATCTTGAATGACTGAGCGTCTGCCGCCTCTTCCAATCTCTGCTCATCCCTAACCTCATGGAGGACAGAACATGCGAACTGCCAAGCTGGCGAACGCCATGCAGACACCGGCCCCGGGGTGACGCGCATCGGCAGATGTGAATCGAGCGGCAGAAGACAGTGCAACTACGCCTTGGCCCGCCCATTGCCGGCCAATTGCGGATACTCGCCCGCCAGCGCCGATTCGTCCTTGCGCCAGGCATAACAACCATCGATAAAGGACAGCGTGCGCGTGTCAGGCCAGTGCCTTGGATCTTCGCTGCTTAGCCGCTGCCGCGCCACACGGTCCGGCCAGGAGGCCTGCATGTAGGTG
>Ga0194060_10001218_pt1 | contig 18504 bp, 15 predicted proteins | sample SepL225m_MetaG_FD_163427 | JGI IMG/M metagenome (GOLD analysis project Ga0194060, IMG submission 163427) | Anoxic zone freshwater microbial communities from boreal shield lake in IISD Experimental Lakes Area, Ontario, Canada - Sep2016-L222-5m | ecosystem: Environmental > Aquatic > Freshwater >...
CTGCCGCCGCTGTCGCAGCTACCTGCGATCGCCGAGCCGGTCGCCGACCCCGTCGTCGCGAAAGTGGAACGGCGGTCGCCGACGATGAAGCTGCCGCCGCTGTCGCAGCTACCTGCGATCGCCGAGCCGGTCGCTGAACCGGTCGCCGAACCGGTCGTCGCGAAGATGGAGCCGCCGCCCGCGCCGCCACCGGCATCGTTGCCCGCGTTGCCGCCGCTGCCGCAGTTGCTTGCGATCGCCGAACCGGTCGTCGCGAAGGTGGAACGGCGGTCGCCGACGATGAAGTTGCCGCCCGCACCACCCGTCGGGAACGCAGCCGCTTCGAACGCAACAGGTGCACCCGGGCCCCTGCGTGTGCCGAACTCGGGCCCGGAGCCTGTGTCCGACTTGGATGTGGCATCCGAGTCCGATCAGAGCAGCGCGTCTGTCCCCTCGCCTGATCGATTCGAAGCCGAGCTCGAGCCAGACTCCGATCCGAACCCGCTCGACGAGGTGGTCGAAGTCGAACTGGCCGAGGCGCTCGAGGCGCTCATGGGACCCGACGAAGGGGGAGGGGCAGCAGCAGGCGCTGCAGCCAACACGGCCGCCAGCCTCGACCGGGCCGGCGCGGGAGACCTCGACGATCTGTTTCGCCAGATGCGCGCGAATGCCGGTCGCGGCGAGGCCGAATCCGAAGCGATGCGCGCCTACGACGAAGCCGGCGTACACTATAACGAGGGACGGTTGGATCAGGCGGTCGAGTGTCTCCGTCGGGCCGGGCGCGACGCGAGCCTGCGATTCCGGGCGAGTGTGATGCTGGCCCGGATTGCCACCGACCTCGGACAAGCCGACGAAGCCATCGCCTGGTTCGAACGGGCCTCGATCTCGCCGGCGCCGTCGGTTCAGGCCGAGTGTGCGGTGCTGTACGAACTGGGCGTCGCGCTTCAGCGGGCCGGGGAGCGGGAGCGGGCCCAGGCGGTGTTTCTCGAGTTGACGACGATGGAATCGGGGTACCGCGATGTGAGCGTGCGCCTCGAGGCGCTGGCTGGCGCGCAGGCCAAGCAAGGCCGCGCCGAGTAGGCCGGGTCGAGCAGACCGACAGGTTGAACATGGCTGTTGTCGCGCGTGTGATCTTTATCGCGTATTTCCTCGAAGTCGGGGTGCTGCTGACGCTGGCTCCGTGGTCGGCGTTGTGGGATCGGAACTATTTCATGATCCAGTGGCCGGTCGTCGCGTCGGTCGCCGGGAGCGATTACGTTCGAGGTGCCGTGTCCGGCCTGGGCGTCGTCAATCTGGTTGCTGGGTGCGCCGAAGTGATTGGATTGTTTCGCAGGCGGAATACCCCTTCCCAGCCGGTCGTTTGACACGATTGGTAGCGTCTCCTAACATGTGAGGCCACCCGGCCAGCGAACCGCCATTGCTCCGGGAGGTGGGACAACACAACATGCCAGAGGAAGCTCAAGTCGACTTCGGCGCGATGTTTCGGCAGGCCCGAGAGCGGCAGGGACTGACTCTCCAGCAGGTCGCGGCGGTGACGAAGATCTCGGCGCGCGTACTCGACGCGCTCGAGCGCAACGACGTATCGAAGTTACCGGGCGGGATTTTTTCCCGGGCATTCGTGCGGTCGTACGCCCGTGAGATTGGTCTCGACCCCGACATGGCGATCGAGCGGTTCAGCACCGACTTCCCCGACGAGTCCGGGAAAGAACAGCTCCCGTCGGCGAAAGAAGCCGAGGATATCGAGGCGTTCGAGAGTGGCCGCCGTGCGGCCACGACCGTGCTCCAGGTGCTCGGCCTCAGCATCGTCGCCATCGCCGGCGTGGTATTCGCGATGAATTCGCGGGCGTGCAAGACGCCGGTCGCCGCGCCGCCCGCGGCCTCGGCGCCAGCGCAGGCGGCTCCTCCGCCGGTTTCAGTCGCCGCGACGCAGACGCCCACGCCCGCCGAGACGACCTTGCCGCCTTCGTCGGCCCAGCCGACCACGGAGCCTGCGCCGAGCACGAACGAGGCGGCCAGACCAGTTCCGGCCGCGCCTGCCGCATCCACGACGCCGGGTCCCGCTCGGGCGCCGCAGACGCCCGCCGCGATTCAGCTGGGCATTGTTGCCCAGTCAGATTGCTGGCTGATGGTCAAGGTCGACAGCAACGTCGTCTTCGAGCGCGTGATGCGCGTGGGCGAACAGCTGTTCTATCAGGCCTCGGCCAGCGTGACGATGAGCGCCGGCAATGCCGGCGGTTTGGTATTGACCATCAACGGAAAACCCGCCCGACCGCTCGGAACCTCCGGGCAGGTCGTCACCGCGACCATCACGCCAGGCACGCTCGCCAGCTTCCTCCAGTAACGGCGGCATGAACGCCCTCTACCAGACGCCGCTGCTCGACTGCGTGCGCCGCGGCGAAGTGGCCTCCGACATTCGTCTGCTGGCCGCGCAGGGCGTCCTGGCGCCCCGCGCGCTCGAGCAGCTTGCCTTGCTGGTGTGGCTCGTCAACGACTCGGACCCACTTATCGGCGAGACCGCCGAGGCGACGATCGGCCGCATCCCCCGCGCCATGGTCGAGCGGTTCCTCCGCAATCCCGACGTGCCAGACGATGTGCGGACCTTTTTTTCCCAACGCGGTGTGTCGGCGTCCGGGCCTGCGGCGGACGCGGCGGATGCCGACGAGGTGCTGCACGTGGTGGCGGAGGTTTCGGACAAAGACGATCAGGCGCCGAGCGCCGACGAACTGCCGAACGCCGACCAATCGAGCGAGGCGGCCACCGACGAGGATGTCCGCGCATCCACGGTGCAACGCCTGGCGAAACTCACGATCACGCAACGCCTGAAGGCCGCCATGCGCGGCAATCGCGAAGAGCGCGCATACCTGATCCGAGACTCCAACAAACTGGTGTCGATTTCGGTCCTGTCCAGTTCGCGCCTGACCGAACAGGAAGTGGAGACGTTTGCGAAGATGGCCAGCCTCTCCGAGGACGTCCTCCGCGTCATCGGGACCACGCGCGCGTGGGTCAAGAACTATGCGGTGGTCCGGGGACTGATGTTCAATCCGAAAACGCCCGTGGCCGTGTCGATGGGCATGGTCAATCGGCTGATCGAGAAGGACGTCAAGATGCTGGCGTCGGATCGCAATATCGCCGAGCCGGTCAAACTGCTCGCCAGGAAGATGATGCAGGCGGGGCAGTCGCGAAAGCGCTGAGCCGGCGCCCACAAGGTCGGCGGCCTGGAATCCAGCAGCCGCGCCTGTTTCCGCGCAACCAGGCCACTAGCGCGGTCGCGTCGACGCCTTTCGGATCGGGGCCGCGCCCCGCGCGCCGGGGCGACGCCCCGCGGCCTGCGGCGCAGCGGGTTTCACGTCCCACTCGGATCGCATCTGCGACAGCCCGTCCATGTAAACCGCGACCCGTTCGCGCGCCTCCTCCGTGTCGAGTGTCTTGAGCAGGGCGACAGCCTGGGCCAGATCACGTTCGATGGTCGAGCGCGTCGCGGCATAGTAGAGGCGTTTGATTTCGGCAATCGGATCCATCGACGCTCCTCGACTTCACGTGAAATAGGCTGGACCCCGCATGGGGGGGCCAACGTCAGGCCCCATGCCGTTGAGGGTCGTGTCGGTTACTGCACTCGGAGACCCTCGGTCTCAATCCGGTAGTCCAGGATCCGGGCACCGCCCGCAGTCAGGGCCGACTTGATGCGGTCGGTGACGTCGGGCTCCGAGAAACAGAATAGGCATCCTCCGCCCCCGGCGCCGCACACCTTCGCTGCAGCCGCCCCGGCGCGGCCGGCGGCGGCCATCAGGGCGTCGATCTGGGGGGTGGTGACGCCGGGCGCCAGGCGCTTGCGATTGTCCCACTCCTCGGCCACCTGCCTGCCGACTTCGGGCCAGTCTTCGCGCTCGAGCGCCGTCCGCATCTGTACCGCGGTGTCGCGAATCCGATCGAAGCAGTCGATCACCTGTTGATCGCCATCGAGATGGCGCTTGGTCATTTCCCAGTTGTTGGTGCCGGAGTTGCGCGGCGCGCCCGTGTAGGCGAGCACAATGCGGCGTTCGAGTTCGAGCGGATCCACACTCAATCCCACGCGGCGCACACCGTCCACCCCGAGCTCGACCGCGGCGATGCCGCCGTACATCGCGGGGCGATAGTCCTGCACGCCGGTCGGGCATTGGATGGCTTGTGCTTCAATGTTCTGCGCGATGCTGAGCAGCGCCTCCGGATCGTAAATTCTGCCGTACCACTTGGCCATCAGGCCGCACACCGCGACGTTGAGCGCCGAGGAGCCCGCAATGCCGGCTCCGGCCGGCGAGGTGGCCGTGGTGGTCAGCGTCAGGTTCTCCGCCTGGAAAAAGTGCAGCACCTGTCCCAGCAGGTCGAGATCGCCGCGTTTGGCCAGTTCCGACCAGTGATCGACCTCGGTGACGCGGCCCGTGTCGGTTGATCGGATGCACAGGCGGCCATCATCTCTGGCTTCCACCGTGGCCTCGGCACGAAGGCTGATCGCGGCATTCAGCGTGACGGCGCCGGGATGAAACAGATACAGCGGCCAGATATCAATGGTGCCGCCGGCCAGGTCGATTCGAGTCGGAGCGGAAGCCGTGATGCTCACGCGGCCATTATAATGATAAACGATGTCACCCTCAGCGCTCCGGCGCCACATCGGGCAACTGGTCTTTCTCGGATTCGCCGGGCCGACGATCCCGGCCGACCTGCGGTCGCTGGCCCGCGAGTTCGACGTGGGCGGGGTCGTCTTGTTCAAGCGCAACGTCGAGGGGCCCGAACAGGTGGCGGAGCTGGCGTTCGAGGCGGCGCGGCTGGTGGACGATGTGCCGTTGTGGGTCGCCGTGGATCAGGAAGGCGGGCGCGTCGCCCGATTGCGCCACCCGTTTACGGAGTGGCCGCCGATGGAGGCGCTGGGACGATCGGGCAGCGTCGATCTGTCGCGGCGATTTGCCCGGGCGCTTGGTCGCGAGCTGCGCGCGGTCGGCATCTCGATGGATTTCGCGCCGGTGGTTGACGTGCTGACGCAGGCCAAGAATCCGGCGATCGGCGATCGGGCGCTGGCGGCCGATTCGGCCATCGTCGCCACGCTCGGGGCCGCCATCATCGACGCGCTGCAGTCGGAAGGCGTGGCGGGCTGCGCCAAGCATTTTCCCGGCCACGGCGACACGTCGGTCGACTCGCACCTCGACCTGCCGCTGGTCGAGCATCCGCCCGACCGGTTCGAGCAGATCGACTATCCGCCGTTCCGGGCCGCGATCGAGGCGGGTGTCGCCGCCATCATCGTGGCCCATCTGCTGGTGCCGGCCTTTGACGAGCATCTCCCCACCAGCTTGTCGCGGCGCGTGGTGACGACCGAACTGCGGACCCGCCTCGGCTTCGAGAACCTCATCCTGACCGACGATCTCGGCATGAAGGGGTGCGCGGCGCAATTCCCGGCGCCGGTCGCGGCGGTCAAAGCCGTGGCGGCGGGCCACGACGGCGTGCTGCTCTGCGATCCGGATCCGGCGCAGCAGGCGGCGGCGCTCGAAGCGCTGGTCTACGCGCTCGAGGACGGGACCCTGCCATACGCGCACGTCGATGCATCGGTGGCCCGGCACCGGCGCTTGAAGGCGATGTTCATCCGGCAGGGAGACGAAGCCCGCCGGCCCAGCGCGGCCTGGCGCAACCTCATCGGCTGCGAAACGCATCAACAGATTGCTGCCGAGATGCGGTCCTTCGCGTGACGATGATCAAGCCTCCGGCCGTCGGTTCGGGCGATCGGGTGGCGATCGTCGCGCCGGCCAGTCCGTTTTCGCGCGAGGAGTTCGACCAGGGCCTGGTCGAATTACAGGCCTTGGGGTTCGAGCCCGTCTACCGCAACAGCGTCTTCGACCGCGACGACTACGTGGCCGGCAGCGCCGAAACCCGGGCCCGCGCGTTCGTCGAGGCGTGGACCGACCCGACCGTGCATGCGGTGATGGCGGCGCGCGGCGGGTATGGCAGCGCCCAGATCCTGCCGTTTCTGTCGAAGGACGTGTTGCGGTCGACTCCCAAGCTGCTGATCGGCTACAGCGACATCACCGCGCTGCTCGGGTTCGTCACCACGCGGTGCGGCATCGTCAGCCTGCACGGGCCCACCCTCACGGGCCGGTTCGCCAGAGGCGAGCAGGGCTACGACCGCGGAACGTTGTTGCGCGCGATGGGCGTGTCGGAGCCGCTTGGCACGGTGGACGCGACTGGGCTCGAGACGCTGCGCGCCGGCGAGGCGGAGGGGTTGCTGGTGGGAGGCAATCTGACGGAGCTGGCGTCGTCAATGGGGACGCCGTACGCGTTCAATCCGCCGAAAGGCTGCGTGTTGTTTCTTGAGGATGTCAACGAACGTCCGTATCGCATCGACCGGTTATTGACGCAGCTTCAGCAGGCCGGGGTGCTGGCGAGGGCGTCAGCGCTGGTGTTCGGCGAGATGACGGGATGCGTCGAACCCGACCAGACGCTATCGGCTACAGACGCGATTGCCCGATGTGTGCGCGGATTTTGCGGGCCCGTGCTGATCGGGCTGGCAGCCGGCCACTCGCCGCGGCCCACCATCACGCTGCCGTTTGGCGTGAGGGCCAGGGTGGCGGGCGGCGCCCATGCGACACTCTGCATCACCGAGGCGGCGGTCTCGGCGCGGTCGGCTTCCTCGATTGACGTGAGGACCACGTGACACGAGTCCATCTGATTGGCATTTGCGGAACCGCCATGGCCACGCTTGCCGCGATGTTGAAGCGCAAGGGGTGCGACGTGCGCGGATCCGATCAGCACGTCTATCCGCCGATGAGCACCTTCCTCGAACGGGAGGGGATTCCAATCCTGGCCGGATACGCGCCCGAGCACATCACCGGCGATCTCGACATGGTGATCGTGGGCAACGCGATCTCGCGCGGGAATCCCGAACTGGAAGAGGTGCTCGATCGCAAAATCCGCTATTGCTCGCTGCCCGAGGCGGTGCGCGAACATTTCCTGTGGGGCGCCCGGTCCATCGTGGTCGCCGGCACGCACGGCAAGACGACCACCACCGCGCTGGCCGGCTGGCTCTTGATTCACGGCGGCTGCGACCCGAGTGTGCTGGTGGGCGGCGTCGTGGAGAATCTGGCGCCGGGCGGGTCCAGTTACCGGATCGGCGGCGGACGCGACTTCGTCATCGAGGGCGACGAGTACGACAGCGCGTTTTTCGACAAGACGGCCAAGTTCCTCAAGTACCTGCCCGACATCGCGGTGGTGGGCAACGTCGAGTTCGACCACGCCGATATCTATGCCGATCTCGACGAGGTGATGGTCGCGTTCCGGCGACTGGCCAATTTGGTGCCGAGGCGGGGATTGCTGCTGCTTGGCGCCGACAGCGACGGCGCCATGGCGATCAAAGGCTTCGCACGGTCCCGCGTCGAAACCTTCGGGTTGGACGAGTCGGCAGACTGGCATGCGTACGACGTGACGCCGGTGGAGGGCGGCACGAGGTATCGGGTGCAGCGACACGGCGTCAGCCTGGGAACCTACACTGTGCCCCTGATGGGTGCGCATAACGTCCGAAATGCGCTCGCCGCGATGGCGATCGCTGGCGAGGTGGGCGTGGGCCCCGACACCATGCGGGACGGGCTGACCCAGTTTGTGGGCGTGCGCCGCCGTCTCGAAGTGGTGGGCGAGGTGGGCGGGGTGATGGTGTTCGACGATTTCGCGCATCACCCGACCGCCGTGCGCGAAACGCTCGACGCGGTGCGCGCGGCCCATCCCTCGCGTCGGATCTGGGCGGTGTTCGAGCCGCGGTCGGCGTCCTCGTGCCGCCGCATCTTCCAGGAGGAATTTGCGCAGGCATTCCGGGCGGCCGACCAGACGGTGATCGCGGGCGTATACCGATTGAGTCTGCCGGTTGACGAACGGCTGTCGACCGACGCCCTTGTCGCGACGCTGGTGGCGGCCGGCCAGTCGGCCCGGTGCATTCCGACCGTCGATGCGATTGTCGCCACGATTGCGGCCGAAAGCCGTCCCGGCGACCTGGTGGTCGTGATGTCGAACGGCGGCTTTGGAGGCCTGCACGGGAAACTGCTCGCCGCGCTGGGGAACCGGTAGGGGCCCGAGTTATCGCTGGAGAACCGGTAGAGGCGCGAGTGATCGCGCCCGACTGCGAAGCTACGGTCTGCGGTTGATGACGTCGACCCCGCGCGGGAGGGCGAACTGGAACTGCGAATCTGGAATGCCCGTGTTCTGGCGGAGGTTGGAGAAGACGAACGTCGATTGGCCTCCCTGCGCGTCGCCCGTGATCAGCGTCCGGATCTGCAGGGTGGTCCGGTCGACCACCAGCACCATCCAGTCGTAATCCGCCTCGGGCCGTCGCGGCGTAAACTTCAACGAGTAGGTATTGGGCGCCGGGTCGGCGACATCCGCCATCGCGACCACAAAGTCGCGCGTCAAATGCCCCTTGCCTGTGAGAAACAGGGTCGGCGTGGTCGCGGCGTCATCGGCAGGCATGTCGCTGACGACCACTTGCCGGTCCTCTGGAATATACGAGTAGATGCGGCGGCCATCGGCGACGAAGACCTTTCGCTCCGGGCTTTCGTAGGTCCACCGCATGCGCCCGGGTTTCTTGACGAGCACCGTGCCGCGCTCGACGGCTTCCTTTTTGAGCACGCCGCCGCGGTAGCTGTGGACGAAGCTCGCCGAGAAATCGGAGACCGCCGCGTACGTGGTTTGAAGCGATCCGGCGATCTGGTCGGCCGATCGCGTCGTCTGCGGCACCGATGCCAACGCGACCGCGACCAGAACGGGAAGTGTCACCGCGCGCATGTCGTCTCGACTGGCGGCGCTACGATTTCGGCGCGGCTGCGGGAGCAGGGGCGGCAGCCGCCGGCGCGGGCGCTGGCGCGGATGGAGCCGCCGGGGCCACCGCCGACGCAGCTGGCGCGGCAGGCGCGGCAGGCGCGGCAGGCGCGGGCCGAATGGCGGCCTTCGCTTCGGTCGGGAAGTTGCCCGCGGCCCACTCGGCCAGTCCGCCTTTCAGCACACTGACCCGGTGTCCCGCCTTGATCAGGCCCGCGGCCACGCCGACGGCGGTAATCTCATCGGGGTCGGAGTCGTACACAACCACGTCGCGGCCCTTGGGCACGTCCTGAGGTTGCGCGCCCGATGGCGCGAATCGCAACGCGCCGGGCAATTGCATCGTGCTGTGCTCGAAGGGGTACTTCAGGCGGGCGTCCACGATGACGGGGCGCGACGACTGGTCGGTCGATTCGAGTTTTTCTTTGAGTGCTTCCTTCGCCATCCGCTGTACAGCCATGCCCGTATTGTCGTCGGCCTCGCCGAAACGTGTCAACCCGATCCCGCCACGCGCGGGTGCGCCACGCCCACCCGAAACCCGCCACGCCACGCTGCGTTGACGCCCCGCTCGGAATCGTGGCTAAATGCCTGTCGACTGTGCCATTGCCCGCATTGTTCCACGTGCGGCGGGGCTCCGGTGCCGCGCAGGCCGCCCGCGTGATGCTGCCGCTGCTGGCCGGGGCGATCGCCCTGGGTGTCTACGTCCTGACGCTCTATCCCGGGCTCGGCGACGGCGACGGTGATTCGGCGAAGTTCGCCTTTCTCGGCCGCGTGCTCGGCACGGCGCATCCGCCGGGCTATCCCGCCTACGTGCTGGTCTCCCACCTGTTTTCCTATCTGCCGATCGGGACGCTGGCGTATCGCATCAATCTGATGTCGGCGTGTTGCGCCGCGCTGGCGGTGGTGGCCACCTACGGGTCTGCCAGGGCGCTTGGCTGCCGGGCGAGCGCCGCGGTGGCCGCCGCGCTCGGGTTGGGATTCGGACAGGCATTCTGGGCCAAGGCCGAACTGGCCGAAGTGTACGCGCTGGGCGCCTGCCTGGTCGCCGGCGCGGTGGCGGGCCTGCTGTGGTGGCATCGAACTCGGCGCATCAGGTGGCTGCTCGCCGCGGTGGCGTGTACGTCGTTGGCGTTTGGCAACCATCTCACCGTGGTCGCGACGATTCCCGCCTTGGTGGTGTTCGCCCTCGTGTCGGATTGGCGCGCGTGCCTGCGCATGCGCGTTGTGGTCGCGACGGCCGCCATTGTCGCGCTGGGCGTCGCGCAGTACGGCTTCATCGTGCTGCGCACGCACATGGCCGCGCCCTATCTCGAGTCCCGGGCCGAGTCGTGGCGGGAACTCTGGGGCGTGGTGACGGCCCAGCGCTACGCCGGCGCGATGTTTCAGACCGACGCGACCACGCTCGTCGTCGTCCGGGTGCCGGAGCTGGCGGGCATCATCGGGAACGAACTCGGCGTGATGGGAACCGCATGGTTGATCGCCGGGATGTTCGCGTTGGGGCTGCGGAGAAGACCCGAACTGCTGCTGTTGGCGTTCGGCGCGCTGGGCGTGGCGTGGCTCACACTCAACGTGGATGCCGACACCCAGGGATTTCTGCTGCCAGCCTTCGTCCTGTTGTGGCCGTTGACCGCCGTGGGCCTCGAAACAACCAGCGCCGCCGCCGCTGCACACTGGCCGCGCACGGGCGCCGTGGTCGTCGCGGCTTGTGCGGTAATGATCCCAGTCTGGCAGCTCTGGTCGAACTTCGCCTTGAACAATCACTCCCGGGCTACTGCCAAGAGTGCCTACTACGACGCGGTCTTTGAGGTGCTGCCGGCCCGGGCGGTGATCGCGTCCGAAAATTACGCGACCGATACCGCCGTGCTCTACAAACTGCTCGGCGAGCGCGCGCAGCGGGATCGCGACATCCGACAGGTGCCGGCCGATCCCGCGACGCTGCGGGCCTTGAGCGATCAGGGCTATGCCGTGTTCGCGTTTCCCGGCGGGAGGGCATTGCTCCAGCGGTTCGGATTCGCCTTCGACGAGGTCACCCTGCTCGGGCCATCGCTCGGCGGCTATTTGTCCAACCTCAAGCGCGGCTGGATCGTGGCGGTCGGAGGCACGCCGGCCACGTGGCGATCGCTGCCGCCGGAGGCGGGGCGCCTGTTTGCCACCATCGGCGCAGCCGTGCCGGACGCGGGGCCCACCGGCGGTGCGTTCGGGATTGTCGGAGTGCGTGGCGCTTCGTCGGGCGCGCTGGTGGTGCGCGGACCCGCGTTGGTCGAAATGGCGGGGCCGCCAGGCGTGGCGATTGGGGAGACCGGGGTCGCCAGCGGTGCGCCGTTCGCGCTCACGGCCAGCGGGGCTGGCGCGTCGTTTGTCCTCGCGGGCCGCCAGGTGGTGCATGTCGACGCCGGGATCATTGTCGCGGTGTTCAGGTCCGATGGCCTGCTGATCGACGCAGAGGCGATTGCCCCGTCCGGCGCGCTTCGCGTGCCGCTCAGCGCAGGAGCGCGAGCGGTCTTTCGTGCGACGTTTGCGTCTCGCTGCGAATCGATCGGCGACGGCCGTTGGACCGACGTGACGACGGCGAACGCCACGGGCCGCGTCGCGCTGCGCATCGACAACGTGCGGCCGTTCGATTCGCGGTTTGTGGTCTACACGTCTTCGCCAGCCTCTGGCGAACCTCGCCTGGTGTCCAGCACCGGAACGGGCACGCCCGGCCTGACGACCGACACATTCCGGACCGATGTGCCCCGGGACCGCATCGCGCTGGCCGCGCGAATCGGCGCCGACCATCTCGACCCCACCGAGGCAGCCAGACTGGACGGTGTCGTGTCGCGCCTCGAGCTTCGCGTCAACGACGGGGGCGACTACGCCTCGATCACCATCGATCTGGGACATCGGTCCGGTTACGCCGTGGCGCAGGCGCGTGTCGATCGGCCCGACCCCGGAAGGGCCACCTTCTGCAGCGCACCGCCTGCCGGCTCGCGCGAGATCAGGTGATCGGCTGTTCCGGGTCGATTGATGAGACAATTCACACGTCGCCTCCGGGCTGGCCGTCCGCCATCAAGGCGTGCCGGCGGGAGGTGGGATCACCGATGACGCATCGCGGAGACGGGAGCCGATCGAATATTTATGGCGACGCGATCTGACAACCGGTGGACCGAGTGGATCGCGGGCAGCGCGGTCGTGCTGCTGATGCTTTTGACGTACCTGGTGACGATGTACCCCGGATTGGGCGGGGGAGGCGACGCGGCCAAGTTCCGGTATCTGGGGCACGTGCTGGGCACCGCCCATCCATCCGGCTATCCACTCTACATTCTGGTGTCCTGGCTGTTTTCGGTGTTGCCGTTCGGCACGCTGGCCTATCGCATCAACCTGATGTCTGCCGTGTTCGGAGCCCTCACCGCAGGCGCCACCTACCTCAGCGTGCGGAGCATGGGAGGCGCCAGGGCCGCGGCGATCGCCGCGGGGATTGGCCTGGGCTGTGGCCGTCTGTTCTGGTCGAAGGCCGGGCTGGCCGAGGTCTACACGCTGGCCGGCTTTCTGACGGCCGCCACCATCGCGGCGTTGCTGACATGGCGGCAGACGGGCCGGCCCGCCTGGCTGATCGGCGCGGTCACGTGCGCGTCGATGGCGTTTGGCAACCACCTGACGGTGATGTTCGCCGTGCCCGCCTTCATCGCCTTCGCCCTGCTCACCGATGCGAAGACGTGCCTGCGGCCTCGCATGCTGATCGCCTGCGCCGCGATCGTCGCGCTGGGCATGGCGCAGTACGGATTCATCATCCTCCGCACCGTTCAGCACGCGCCCTACCTCGAATCCCGCGCGACCACGCTCAGCGAACTCTGGGATGTGCTGACGGCCCGGCGGTACGCCAGCGACATCTTCACCTTCGACTGGGCGGCGCTGATCACCGAGCGCCTGCCGGCGCTGTTGTCGATGATCAGACAGGAACTCACCGTCGTGGGTCTGGTCTTTCTGGGCGTCGGCATGGTCTGGCTCGGCCGAACACGGTGGCGCGAGCTGTGTCTGTTTGGACTGGGCGTGGTCGGCATCGCGGTGGTCACGCTCAATGTGTCGGCCGACAGCGAAGGATTCGTGGTGCCGGCGTTCGCGTTTCTCTGGCCGGTGGTGGGCGTCGGCATCGGCGCAGCCCTTGGGTGGGCCGGCGCGGCCCGGTGGCGGCGCCTGGCGACCGGACTCGTGCTTGCCCTGGCCACCCTGATGCCGGCGTGGGAAGTGGCGGCGAACTATGCCCTCAACAACCACGCCAACCGGGTGTTCGAGGACATCTACTTCGCGTCGCTGTTCGAGATTCTTCCGCGCAGAACCATCATCCCGGCCGAAGAGTACAGCATCGATCAGCACGTGTTCTATCAGTTGCTCGGCGCCGAATCCGCCCGCGGAAGAGACATTCGCCATGTCCATCTCGACGTGCCCCAGATCAGGAACTTCGCGAGCCTGGGGTACGACGTCTTCGCGTTCGCGGCGGCCAGGCGCGTGCTCGAGGGCCATGGCCTCGTGTTCGAGCCGGTGCGCTTGCTGGGGCAGACGCTCTCCGACTATCTCGATGCCGTGAGGCCCGGCTGGATCGTGGCCGTCGCAGGGACGCCAGCGGCGCTGGCGCAGGTTCCGATGCCGGTGTCACGATCGCTTGGCCGTCTCGGCGCGGTGTCGGCGGGCCCGGGAGCCCCGGGCGTGGCGCTCGGCCTTATCGGGGTCAGCGGCGCGCGGGCAGGATCGGCCGTGTCGCTTGCGACCGGCTCCAGTCGGATCGACGTGGCGGCCGGGTCCGGCATCGGCAGTACCGGCACGACTGCGACCATCGAGATGAATGTGACGGCGGATGGCAGCGGCGCGGTTGTCTCGGCTGGCGGTCGCGACGTGATGCGAACCGCATCCGGCGTGATCGTCGTCGTGATGACGGCCAACGGGCGCGTGGTGGATGCCGAGCAGGTCGACACCGCCCAGGCGTGGCGCGTGCCCATTGATATGCGCTTGCTGCCAGTGTCTCGCGCGACGTTTGCCGGAAGTTGCGAGGATCTCGGCAACACGGGATGGACAGACGTCTCGTCGTCGCTCTCGTCTGGCGCGGTGATCGCGCGCATCGACAACTACCGTGCGTTCGACGCCAGCATGATCATCTATGCGACCAGCGACACACGCCTCGCTCCGGCGATCACGGCGGTGGCCGGGACCGGCACACCTGCACTGCTCACCGACGTGTACGACACGACCGATGCGGCGCAGGCCAGCGCGCTCGACCGGCGCGTCGAGGCAGACGGGCTCGACGATCGGGTGAAACACCGACGCGAGCGGTGGACCGTGCGGATCAGCATCAGGGTCAACGACGGCGGCGACTATTCGACCACCACGGTGAATCTTGGGCGCGGCCTGGCCTTCGGCCTGGCTCGAGCCCGGGTAGACTTGAACAACCCGAAGCGGGCGACGCTTTGCAGCGTGCCCGGGCCCCAGTGATCGGCCTATGGTGGAACCGGCGCGGGCGAGTGCCTCCGAAGTGTCGTCGATGCGGCCGGGCGCGGAGCCGAACGACGCCGGGCCGAACGACGCGGAGCCGACAGGCGTGGGTGCACCAGTGAGCGTCGATCGCCTCGTCGATGTGTTGCGCGAGACATTCGGTGCCGGGCGCGTTGGCGTTGACGTTCGACTGGCCCCGCTGACCAGTTTCGACATCGGCGGTCCGGCCGACTGCCTGTTCGACGCGCGAACGGCCGACGAAGTGGCGGCGGTTGTCCGGCTGGCTCGCGAAACGCGCGTGCCTGTCACGCTGCTGGGCGGCGGGACCAACGTGCTCGTGGCCGACCGAGGCATCCGCGGCCTGGTGGTTCGGCTTCGGCAGGCCCGCGTCGACATGGCGGGCGCCGATGTGGTCTGCGCCGAGGCGGGCGTCTCCATCAACGGCCTGGTCCGATGGCTTGTCACGAGGGGATTAGGCGGCCTCGAAGCGTGGGCGGGAACGCCGGGAACCGTCGGCGGAGCCATTTACGGGAACGCGCACTACGGGGGGCATCTGATCAGCGAGTGGGTGGTCAGCGCGACGCTCTTGAGCCCGGACGGATCGATTGTCGAGGTGCCCGCCGCCCAGATGGCGTTCGGCTACGATTGCAGCCGCCTCCAGACGTCGGCCGAGATTCTGCTTCGCGCGACGCTTCGCGTGATACCCGACTGCGACCCGGCTCACCTCCGCGTCGTCGCTCGACACTCGCTGATGCACCGCAAGCGCACGCAACCGCTGCATCTGCCCAGTGCCGGGTGTGCATTTCAGAATCCGGTGTCCGGGCGCGACGAGGTGCCGGCAGGGATGCCGTGGTCGGCCGGCGCCCTGATCGAGCGGGCAGGCTTGAAGGGCCGGTGGGTGGGCGGGGCCGCGGTGTCAATGGTGCACGCCAACTTTATCGTGAACAGGGGCGGAGCCACCGCCGCCGACGTGCGGAGCCTGATGGAGCTGTGCCGGCGCGACGTGCTGGCGCAATTCGGCGTCACGCTGCGCGACGAGATCGTGTGTCTTGGTGAATTCTGAACGCGTGGCTCGCGTCAGCCAGATCCGGGGAAAGGTGCAAACCGTGTCCACATTGCTGGTAGAAGGCGGTCATCGGCTCGAAGGAGCGCTGACCGTCGAGGGAAACAAGAATGCCGCACTTCCGCTGCTGGCGGCGTGCCTGTTGACCGACCAGGAGTGCGTGCTGACCAACATGCCACGGATTCGCGACGTAGACGTGATGGCGGCGCTGCTGGTCGATCTCGGCGCGACGGTGGACGGCATCGGCACCTCCACGCTGCGCGTTACGTGCGCTCGGGTGACAAGCGATGCACCGGATGCCGCGTTGGTTGGACGACTGCGCGGTTCGGTGCTGCTGCTGGGGCCGCTGCTGGCCAGGCGCGGTTCCGCCAGGCTGGCCGACCCCGGCGGGGACTTTCCAACTCGGCGAACGCTCTCCACACACCTGCAAGCCCTGACCGCGATGGGAGCCCGTCTGGTGGACGCGCCAGGGCACGTGCTCGATGCGCCGGACGGTGTGAAGCCGGTCTCCCTCTATCTGGAGGAGGCGTCGGTGACCGGCACAGAGACGGCGCTGCTGGCGGCCGCTGCGGCTCCCGGGCGGAGTCAGTTTCGCCACGCGGCATGCGAGCCGCACGTCGCCGAGTTGTGCGCGTTCATTCAACAGATGGGCGTCGGCATCGAGGGCGCGGGCACCTCCACCATCACCGTCGAGGGAGGCATGCGCCTCACCGGCGCCACGCACCAGCTCAGCGGCGACTACCTCGAAGCTGGCAGCTGGGCGGTGGTGGCCGCCGTCACGGGAGGGGCGGTCGAGATTTCGGGGGCCAGACCAGACGACCTCGAACCGGTGACCGCCGTGCTCGGACGGATGAAGGTGCAGTGCCGGCTCGACCACGATCGGCTTCAGGTGTTGCCGTCTCAGCCGGTCGGGCTCGGACGCCTGGCGACCGGACTCTGGCCGGGCTTTCCAAGCGACTTCGTCAGTTTGCTGGCCGTGCTCGCGACGCAGGCGACCGGGCGTTCGCTCATCCACGATTGGATGTACGAGCTGCGCCTCTTCGCGTTGGAGCAACTCAGCGGAATGGGCGCCGACTTCTTCTTATGCGATCCGCACCGCATCATCGTCACCGGACCGACGCGGTTGCGGGGCCGTCAGTTGGATGGACGCGATCTGCGCTCGGGGATGGCCTTGATCGCCGCCGCGCTCGCGGCCGATGGCGAGAGTCGCGTGCGTCCGCTCGAAACCGTTGAGCGCGGATACGCACGGGTGGTCGAGCATCTGGTGGCGCTCGGGGCACGGGTGGAACGCGTGGACGAGTAACGCCGCGCCCAACCGCGTCACACCCGCTCGAGAATCATCGCGATCCCCTGGCCGACGCCAATGCACATGCTGCACAGCGCGTAGCGCCCGCCGGTCCGCTGCAGCTGGTGCAGCGCCGTGGTGACCAGTCGCGCGCCGCTCATGCCGAGCGGATGACCAAGAGCAATGGCGCCTCCGTATGGATTGATGCGCGGGTCGGTGTCGGCCAGATCCAGTTCGCGTGAGACGGCCAGCGCCTGCGCGGCAAACGCTTCATTCAGCTCGATCACGTCCATCTGATCGAGCCCCAGCCCGGTCCGCGCCAGCAGCGCGCGCACCGCCGCGACGGGCCCGATGCCCATGATGCGCGGCTCGACGCCCATCGTGGCGGTACCGACGACGCGAGCGCGAGGCGTCAGCCCCTGGGCGCGCGCAGCCGCCTCCGATGCCACCAGCACCGCGCCGGCCCCGTCGTTGATGCCCGAGGAGTTGCCGGCCGTCACCGTCCCGTTCGCGCGGAAGAGCGCAGGCAGCTTGCTCAGCTTTTCGAACGTGGTGCCCGGGCGGGGATGCTCATCCCGATCGACCAGGAGGGGCTCCTGCTTTGCGCGCTCGATGCGCACCGACACGATTTCGTCGGCGAGCCAGCCGTGGGCGTGCGCCGCCTCGGCTTTGGCCTGACTCCACGTGGCAAACCGATCCTGATCCTCGCGCGAAATCCGAAACTGTTCCGCCACGTTCTCGGCCGTCTCCGGCATCGAATCGGTGCCGTACCGCTGGTGCATCACGGCGTTGACGAAGCGCCACCCGATCGTCGTGTCGAAGATCTCAGCCTTCCGGCTGAACGCGGTCGTCGCCTTGGGCATCGCGAATGGCGCGCGCGACATCGACTCCACACCGCCAGCGATGAGCAGGTCCTGCTCTCCCGCCGCGATCGCTCGCGACGCCACCGCGATGGCATCCATGCCCGACCCGCACAGCCGGTTGACGGTCGATCCCGGCACGCAGACGGGCAGACCGGCCAGCAGGAGCGCCATGCGCGCGACGTTGCGGTTGTCCTCCCCGGCCTGGTTTGTGCATCCCAGGATCACGTCGTCGATTCGAGAGGCATCCAGGCGAGGATTTCGGCTGAGCAGGGCCCGGATGGGGATGGCGGCCAGATCGTCTGGCCGGACCGAAGCCAGAGCCCCTCCATACGAGCCGATGGGCGTGCGGACGGCATCACAAACAAAGGCGTTGGCCATAGGAACTCCGGTTTCATCTGGACCGGCCGGACGGGTCGGACGCACCCGACCCCCATCCGAAACGTCGCCATGCGAGAGTGCGCCGGCGCGCCAGCACCGTTGTCGCCTGTGTGCGGAGGGCGCACAACGCTGAGCAGATTCCAGTCTATGCGGTTTTAGCCGATTTACGAGCGAGGAGAGTACATCCATGCCGATTCCGCGCCCCAGCCTCGTCGCCCTTCTGACCGTCGGTATCGCCCTGGCACTGCACTCGGGTCCGATGCATGCCGCGCAAGGCCAGGGGCGGTCAAACGGCGCCGATACCGTGGCTTCGGCACAGGCGAGAGTCGTCGAGATTAACGCCGAATTGAGCGGCAGCGCCGCCCAGGCGGCGTTTGATCCCTCGCCCGGTGGCCGCGATCGCCTGATGGCTCTGCTGCGCGAACGGGCTGGCGCGCTGACGCTTCTGATTCGAGAAGCCCCCGATCAGGTGGAGACGCTGGCCCTGTCGAACGGCGTGACGCGAACGCTGCGGGCGCTCGGTGCAGATGCGGCCGCATTTGTCGAAACGACGGGGGAGTGGACCGGGCGGATCGAGGCGCTGGCGAGCGACGACTTCGCAAACAGCCTCGGGCGCACCGCCCTCTATCTGACCGGGCCCGATTTCGAGATCGAGG
>Ga0194060_10001220_pt1 | contig 18494 bp, 17 predicted proteins | sample SepL225m_MetaG_FD_163427 | JGI IMG/M metagenome (GOLD analysis project Ga0194060, IMG submission 163427) | Anoxic zone freshwater microbial communities from boreal shield lake in IISD Experimental Lakes Area, Ontario, Canada - Sep2016-L222-5m | ecosystem: Environmental > Aquatic > Freshwater >...
ATCACAAACCTGGCGATTTCAGATACACATTACATTCCGCAACTCGCTACGCCGCATGAAGAGTATGAAGGGACATTCGGGCGTTTTGTGGATGGTGAGGCGGTAGATGTCAAATTGTTCTTTAACAAAACCTCAATTCCAGCACTGCTTCGCAAGAACTGGCATCCCAGCCAGCAGACACGGAAAATGGAGGATGGGCGGCTTGAGATGACCTTCACCGTCAACGGTATTCTCGGTATTCGCCCCTGGATTTACCGCTGGTTACCAAATGTGCAGGTTGTAGCACCGGAGGAGCTGGTTACATTGGTAGCCAGCGAGTTGAAAGCGGCTTTGGAGCTTCAAGCTGACGGAAAGGATCCCGTCAATCTTGCATAAACAGACCGGCAGGCTGTCAGGAAGGTGTACATATATTCGACCTAACGCCTGATGCGATTCTTCGTGAATCCTTCAGGAAGTCAGACCTTCCAAATTTTACCTGCCGGTGCAGAATAGATTTAGCCGGATGGAGTGCAGGTGTACATATATGCTTCGGCTCATATCCGAATTGTCTGCAAAGACAGCGGGTTCATACCCCGCCAAAACCTGCACGATTTTTCCGGCGAAATAACACCGTGCGTGATCGGCTGTAGTCAAGGTTTACATATAATTCGCCCTAAAAGGGGGCGTCTCCAGCATAAAACCCTGGACTTGATACCTGAACCTTGATGATTTTACCGATAACTTTTCTTCTCTGAACCTGAACCGGTCAGAATATTGAAGGAGGTTTCACCATGCAGATTAACAGACTTAAAAAACAGTCCGTCACCGTGCCGACTATCAACAAAGAAGGATACCAGGTGGTGCAGGACAACCTTACCCGACGCTTCCTGCTCTCTTCACTGGCACTGAATACCCGCCGTTCCCGTTCTTTCTACCACACCGACGGGGAAGCGTTTCAAGAGTTTCTTGGTCATGTCCGTGAAGCTTTGGAGAAAGACCGACTGTTTGCCCTGGGCTTGCCGCAACGGTCAACGCAATCCTCAACAGGGCTGTTGAGAAATTTGCGAGGGTTTGCAAACAGCTTTATCGTTTGCGAACGCGGTTGATGAGTTCATTTTTCTGTAGGGGCGACAGCACAGCTTCATCGTGCTTCGCCCTTGTTGCCACAAAGATCAAAGGCGGGCGAAGCAGATGAACCTTGCTTCGCCCCTACAAAATCTGCATTGTTCGCCTTTAGCAGTATAACTCCAAAAAAACCACATCGTGAGGCGGCAATGATAGAACTTACACAAGCCATAATTAAGGAATTAAACGCAATGACACCGGAGAAACGAAGGGATGAATTGCTGTATCTGATACAAGAGAGAACGGACGAAACGCCGGAACTGGATTACCTGAAAAGCAAACTGGCGGAGACGGAACAGCGGATAGCCTGGCACAACAAGCTGGCGGCGGAGCGGGAACAGCTTCCGGTTCCAGAGTTATATTTATCGTAAAGGAGTTTAGCCATGTTTGATCTACAGAAAAACGAATGCCCAGTTCAGATTCACGCAGACAGCCTTGATCCAATCGCCACGGAGCAGGTCAAGCAGATTGCCCATCATCCGGCGATTCATGGCCTTATCTCCATTATGCCGGATGCTCATGCCGGGGCTGGTTGTGTTATTGGTTTTACCGGCAAATTCCGCCAGGCGGTGATTCCCAATATTGTCGGTGTGGATATCGGTTGCGGTGTTGCCTCGTTTCCGCTTGCCGGTGTTGAAACTATAGATTTTCAGGGGCTTGATGATTATATCCGCGCAACGATTCCACTTGGGATGAACCAGCGGGAAGACTCCGATTTCTTCAAATCTGCCCCGGTGCCGGATACCCTGAAAAAGGCGGCCCACAGTCTCTGCGAACATACTGAAGATGGATTTTACAAAGAGCACAAGGTCGGAAGACATCTGCCACCCTTGATGCAGTTGGGGACGCTTGGCGGCGGCAATCACTTTATCGAGATCGGACAATCGGCAACTGACGACCGATACCATCTGATAATCCATTCCGGTTCCCGCAATCTGGGCAAACGTGTTGCCGAATTCTATCAGGGGCTGGCGCAGCAGATTACAAAACAGATGGGGATTTCAGTCCCGAAAGGTCTTGATTATCTCCCCATAGCCGCCGGTGGCGATAGATATATGCACTGGGCATCAATGGCTCAAGTCTACGCCCGCTATAACCGTAGATTCATGCTGGCCGCCGTTCTGCAATTTTTCGGTATCAGATTTGACGAGGCGCAGGTGATTGAAAGCGTCCACAATTATATTTCCGAAAAGGATCAGGTAATCCGCAAAGGGGCAATTTCAGCACACCAGGGGGAGCAGGTCATCATCCCGCTCAACATGGCAGACGGCACAATTATCGGAACTGGCAAGGGAAACACAGCCTACAACAAGTCCGCCCCCCACGGAGCCGGTCGCAACCACAGCCGCACAGAGATGTTCCGCAAGCTGGACAAGGGTGAATTTTCTCTGGAAGATTTCAGTAACTCCATGCAGGGTATTTTTTCCACTTCCATCAATCGGGAAACGTTTGACGAAAGCAAGTTTGCCTATAAAGATCCTGCGGTGATTGAGAAATATCTGTTGGAGACGGTGACAGTCACTGAGAGGCTGAAGCCGGTTTATAATTTGAAGGCTGCGGGGGAGTGAGGGTAGCAAGTCGGGAGTTTTGAAAGATGAACAAAATAGATTTGAGTTACAGCTATTGTGATATGCCTGACAAAGATGGTCGTGAGGGCTACCGGAACATATCATATAAATTTGCTATAGACGGTTCTTCCAGTACTCCATTTCATCATTGCCTTGATTTGTATGGTCTTGTGAAGAGTACTAAACATGATGGTGAGTTCTTCATCTTTACTTGTACCTGCGGAGAGCCAGAATGCGCCAATATCAATTTTGGTATTCTTGTTACGCACGAGGGTAACTTTATCCATTGGAAAGTCCCAAATCCGATACAGCAAGATTCTGAATCAGACTACGGAGATGAACCGGAAAAGTATGATGAATTTATTTTTGAGCGAGATTCATACATTACAACAATACGTGATGCACTCAACCAGCTCAAAAACTTTATAACTTCATATAATGGTGGCGTTCATTCCAAGATAATTTTCGGCCTTGCAGATTTTCTTCGCGCCGAGGCAGTATTATTACTCAATCTGTAAAGGTGTCTAACTATCAAGCTGAAGTGGTGTTGTGGAGTGTGGGATGATAAGCAGAATCCGTAACATAAACGGTCGGATAGTCTGGAAATTGAGTAATGAACACGCTCCCGTTGAAACTGTAATTGCAAGACTAGAAGATGTCGTTGCGTTTCTTGAGCTTCTTCAAAACTATAGCCCTTCTGATGGTATTGATTGGCGTAATTACAAAGGGATCGGCGTTCACTACTACTGCTTAAGAATGGAATATCCAACGCACAGTTTTTGTATCTTCAACGCTTTGGATAAAGTCTCGATTACTACTACGGTTCGATAGTATTTTATGAAGAAGATCGGGCAGTGTTGATCAAGTCTTTGAGTCGGTATTTGACAAAGAATGACCTGTTTATCAGTCTTTACCGTTTTATATGGAGCTTAGGCATCCTGCCTGAGTTTCAAGCAGGTTCATCGCTTGAAGGCATTTGATTTTGAAGTCAAAACCAACTTCGGGCATAAACCCGCCCGAAACGCAGGCAAGATGCCTACGCTCCAGCTTGTGTATAACGATGAGCGCGAAGCGTGGGAACGAGAAAAAATCATCCGCAGGGAGCCGCTGATTCTGGCTTTTGTCAGAAAACAGGTTCATATCCCGGATGATCTGGTGATACGGCAAATCATCCGTGTCCGTAAGGCTGGAAATGTACAATCGGCACTGTATAGACTCAGTGGTAGAGTGGTCGGGCAGGGAGCAAAACACCTGCTCAGGCGTGTCCCGTGGTTCGACTCCCGGTACAGTTCCAAAATCTTGTTCCAGCGCCTTGTGTGATAGCCATGTTCGCAGGGGAGTAAACAATGCCCACCGTCGGTTTGGCCGTACAGAGTGGAGTTTCGGCATCACTCGCGGCGGGAATTACTCTGATAGTTCTGTCAAGCCCGGGCAAATAACCCGGAAACTCACAGAAGTCGGCGTAACAGGGCTGTCACACAATATTATTTTCGACTCTGAGGCGGGGGCTTTTCCCCTGTGACAGAGGCTTCATCCGCTCCCATATTGATGCGGCAACAACCAGTTTCAATATGCGTAGGTTCTGTGCCTACCAAGCAAATGCCCGAATCACCGGATGAAGTTTTATAAAATGAATAGCCTTTTGGCGTTGCAGGGGCGGGGACGTTCTGGTTATTACCAGACTTGGGTAGGCCGGATGAAATCCCACCGGCACCGTCAGCAGTGCCAATATTTCTTCCGCTCCCACGTCATGACGGCCATCGTAATCATGGTGTGCGTAGGTCGATGCCATAATGCTAAAGCTCGATTCACCGGAAGACATCAAACAGGTAACTTGCTGGAGTGGAGGCACTCTCTGTATTCTCCAGCGGGGTGGAGCGAATGGACGCCCAGACTCCTTCCCTACAAAATCCTGGGAGTGTGAGTATCCTGTCCGCACATCCAGAAAAGACAATCTCTATCCAACTATTAAAAGCCTGTCTGAACTCGGATTTATCGGATTATGGGATTATCAGGATTAAAAACGAATCCGGCTGAATGAGAGATTACGTGGTTTAAAATCAGATTTTTATCCAATAATCTGACGAATCCGAGTTCAGACAGAGATGAGAATGAATCGGAATAAGAAGATGGGGTTGTGTTACGATTTTCAGAAAACAGGTTCATATCCCGGATGATCTGGTGATACGGCAAATCATCCGTATCGGTAAGGCTGGAAATGTACAATCGGCACTGTATAGACTCAGTGGTAGAGTGGTCGGGCAGGGAGCAAAACACCTGCCTAGGCGGGTCCCGTGGTTCGACTCCCGGTACAGTTCCAAAATCTTGTTCCAGCGCCTTGTGTGATAGCCCTGGCACATTGAGTTTTGAAGGAGTGGGAAAACACACGTTCACTTAAATGGACAGGGGGCGAAAAGCAGGCTGGGTGAAATTCCGGGCACCTGTGAGTGAAAACTCTGAACTGATTACTCTCTTTGCAGATCACTTTCCGAGGGCAATTAGAGCCCTCTTGATTGTGGTGTAAAAACTCTGATCTGGATAAACTCTATTACAGGGCTGTCACACAATATTATTTTTCGACTCCAAGGCCGGGGCAAAATTCCCTGGAACAGAGGCTTCATCCGCTCCCATATTGATGCGGCAGTAACCAGTTTCAATATGCGTAGATTCTGTGCCTACCAAGCAAATGCCCGAATCACCGGATGAAGTTTTAAAACTTTGAAAGGAACAACCAGATGAAAAAACTGACTATCGCCGTAAGCCTGGCAACAACCGTTCTGCTTGCGGCAATCTGCAACGCCGCACCGGCAAAGACCGACACCGACACGATTGATGCCGCCTATTCCGCCTGTATAGATAAATCGGGAGGTGTAACAATTGATATGAATAATTGTTCGGGAACAGCCATCAGTAAAATGGACAAACGACTGAATCAGCTCTACAAAACGCTGATGGGAAAGTTGCCGAAAGCAAAGCAGGATTTGCTGAAAAACTCGCAAAAGAAATGGCTGGCATGGCGTACTGCCGAGCAGGATTTGTCATATGCACTTGACCCGAATGAAGGTGGATCATTGCAGACCGTATCAGCCAATGGCTTTGCATACGATATTCTGAAACGGCGGGTGCGGGAGTTTGAGGGCTATCTGGCTGGGCTGGAATTGTAATCGCCTTTTCAACTCTGAAGCCGGGGCTAATCTTCCCTGAAACAGAGAGAAGGTTTCCACGAAAATAACTCATATATATGGTGAAATATCTTTGTCCGGCCTCAAGACCCTCTAGCGGTGGCTTCGGTGAAACGAAAGTTTCTTGCCACTGAGCGGCTCGGGAGGACAGGCTAACCGATTGCTTGAGAGTGGCGGCAGATTCTTGAATCAGGTTAGAGCGAGGCTTTAAGTCGTTTCGGCGGTGCGACCACTCCTGGACAAAGACCCAAGCCCGTGAAATGCTGACTGTGCGCTTCACCATTTGGTGTTGCGTCTGTCCACTCAGTAGCGGGCTTGGTTTTATGAGCCGCTATGACGACAGAAAGACGCCGGGCTGTTCGCTTGGGATATCTTATCTCATACATGAGGGATGCGGGGTTTTGGTCTCCGGTGGCACCCCTCCATAGCGATTTTTTCGATTTTCGCATACCTTGTCAACAACTCTCAAACAGAAGGAATCACCATGAAGAAAAAGATTATAGCATCTCAAAAGATCACCTTTCGCCTGACGGCTTATTGGCAAAAAGATGGGCCCAAAATAGGTAAACGCCTGAATGAAGCCGAATTAGGCGACTTTCCGGATATTGAGTCTGCCGCCTGTTTCCTGAAAGAAGAGAACCCGTCAAGTACGTGGTCATACCTTTTTTATTACAAACTGACGCCATCACCAGACTTCAAAGGTTGCGATGTCTGGCCAACCACAATATTTGACAGGAACGGTGTGCTTCGTGGCAGCTATGATGATTATAAGACCGACTGTTTTCCCGGAAGAGAGTCTGCAGACTGCCGTTTTCAACCTGGGGATATTGTTCAGTTTGGATCATACAAGCTGTATCTTGGAGTTGTCTTGAACCAACCTCCAAATAAGGCATTTGTAGCACGGGTTGGTGGAGAAACCGGTTTGATAGATGAGATGGATGATTCATATTATCTGCTGGTAGGGCAGAAGGGTAAAGACCATGAGCATCTTCATGAATGTTGCATGTTTGAGCCGGATGCTCCTGTTCCCAAATATCTTCTGACGCTGCAAAAACAGGTGCGAGCCGAAATCTGGAAGCACCCGGATGTAAAGGCCGACTTCTACCAGAAAAATCTCTTTTTCAAATGGCTTGAGGATAACACGCACCAGTTCAGCCATGAACCCTATCTTGTTGAGGAAGACAACCGCTCCTTTACTATTCGTTTCAAGGGAATAACGGAGTACATCTCCTGTGTCTTTTGTGAAAAGGGAGATATCATGGTTATGGTAGATTACGGCAACCTAAATTTCGACATCATCATGGAATTTGACCTGTATGAAGAAGAGACACCAGAAGGTCGCTATCTGTGCAGTATGTGCCGGGATTGGCCCAATGAAAATAAACCGCCAGAAGTAATCGAATACGAAAACCGCGCAGATCTCTGGATCAAACATTCCTTTGAAAAGCTGGCAGCCTACACACGGAAGGATTTTACTGATGATGCCGTGCTTTGCCTCAGCCGATTTGGTGCTGAAAGCACAGCGGCCTGCATTGTTACTGCTGGGGAGAAGCTGGAAAAGTTGCGGACGAAAGATAGCTTGTTCAAAGAGTTGCCGGTGGTAGTGAAAGAGAAGTAAACCTAGAAAAAGCATTTGAACATGGATTAACAGGATAAAGGCGGATAAAAACAGGTAGTTACTGCAATACATTGATTCACCCTGTTGGTTACCCCCTTTTATAGATTTTGTTGTGTCTTTATCCGTAGTTATCCTGTCTATCCATGTTAAACAGCCGTTTTTAGGGTAAAGCGATTATGAAGGGGACAAGATGACCAAGCAACCAAAACTCCAGATGAGAAACAGCACTGCTGAATTTCTGATTTTTTCCAAACAGTGACACAGGAAATCGCCAAAGCGTTTTCAGAAAGCGAGTTTGAAAAGTATAGAATCGTGCAAGATCGGCTGTTTGAGTCAGATTTTGATAAACAGATCAAGCGGTTGCTGGAAGAATAATTGTGAAACCAGAGTCAGCAAGTCGGATGCTCGATATTGTTGAATACTGGAGTTATGAATGTTTGAATATGAGGCTTGATGAATTGTATCAGCGCGCTGATTAACAGTTAGAACCCGCTCCCAGGTCAGAACGACTAAACGTAGGTCTGGCTTGCGTAGCACCGGAGTGAGTACAAACCTCGCCGGTTGCACCGGGTTCTTTGCCATGCGAAATAATGGCCGCACGATTTAGTAAAAAGGAAGTGGAACTGTGACTGCCATCATTCTCACCGGAATTCCAGCCAGTGGAAAAAGTAGTTTTTTCAAGGAGCGGTTCTTCGACACTCATATCCGAATCAATCTGGATATGCTGAAAACACGCCACCGCGAAAAACTGCTGGTGCAAGCCTGCATTGCCGCCAGGCAACCGTTTGTTGTAGACAATACAAATGCCACGCCAGCCGAACGGGAACGCTTCATCACACCGGCCAGTGAAGCGGGTTTCAAGGTTATTGGCTACTATTTCAGTTCCAAAGTTCAGGATGCGCTGGAACGTAACAGCAAGCGGGAAGGTAAGGCGAAAATCCCGGACAAGGGTGTGATCGCAACAGCAGGACGATTGCAATTGCCAATCTTGAACGAAGGTTTTGATGAACTCTGGTATGTGCGGATGGATGGCAACGGTGGTTTTATTATAGAGGAGTGGAATGATGAACTTTGACAAACTGGATAAAACCATGCGGATATTTGAGACCAGCACAGATCTGTGCGCACTGCCTGGAATCTACATGGTTGCGCGTATTGACGGGCGTAGCTTCAGTCGTCTTACCAAGGAAGTCTGCCGGTTTGAGGCTCCTTACGATGAACGTTTCCGCGATATGATGGTTGAAACGGTGAAACACCTCATGCAGTGCGGCTTCCGGGTTGTTTTCGCCTATACCCAGAGCGATGAAATATCGCTGCTGTTTCACCGTGACGAGGATTCATTTAATCGGAAGTTGCGAAAATATCATTCCATTCTGGCGGGAGAAGCCAGTGCCATGTTTACCAACCTCCTCGGTCAACCTGCCGCGTTTGATTGCCGCATCAGTCAACTGCCCAGTCCGGATCTGGTAGTTGACTATTTCCGCTGGCGGATGGAAGACACGCACCGCAACTGCCTGAATAGTCATTGTTACTGGATGCTCCGCAAACAGGGGATTGATGCAAATGCTGCTGCAAAGCGGCTGCTCGGCTTTTCTGTATCTGCCAAAAATGAGCTGCTTTTCCAGAACGGTGTCAACTATAACGACCTTCCGGCATGGCAGAAAAGGGGAATCGGTTTCTATTGGGAGAACATACCAAAGGAAGGTGTTAATCCGCAATCAGGGGAAACTGTTATTACCGAACGGCAGAGCCTGAAGGTTGATTTTGAGATTCCGTGGGGTGATGCGTTTGTTAAGTTTCTATTGGAGTTAATGTCAGGATTGTAGATTCAAACGGAGGAATAAACCATGATTACACCACTGACAAACAGAGATTTACTTGTGAAGGCTGATTTTGAGAACGGTCATTGGTTATGGCGTCGAAATACAGATGGCGTTTTTGAAGGTTGTTATCATGGTTATTGTGTTGGTCGGGGCATTCCGTTTTCGATCCAGCGTGATCTGCATTCTTGGTTTATAGAAGGTAGGAAAGCTTTTGGTGATGCCGATACCCTCGATTGGCGGGAAGAACACTGGATGGAATATGAGGCGAAGGGTGAAGCCCTGGCACACCAGTTGGCTGCCCAATCAATACAGAGGTTTACGATATACTACGCCTGCTCAAGACAGAACCCTATACAGTCAAACGAAAAACCCAAAACATTGGCTTGGGACGACAAGCTGTATGGTGGGCGCGGCAAGTATGGATATCCATTCAAATCTGGCAACGATATGTGGGAAGGTAAAATAACCATCTGCTTTGGTCATGCCGAATCAGGATGGGTACCGATGATTATTATTAACTCAAACGGAGGCAAGCATTTTGTCCATCTTTCCGAAGTTTATGACCCATTTCCCGACATCATAAAGTGGTTTACCATGATCACACGCGGTGAGGCAGCAAAACTTGAAGTTGATGAAGAAGGTCACAGTACTTGGTTCTCCTTCTGCAATATTGATGAACAGATGATTGAGTTTGTGGTTGAGTCCGCCGCTTTTGATGAAATGACCAAATATGATGGAACAGAAAGAGAAATACTTGCTGTTGTAAACCGGCGAGCTTTCGTCAAGGAGTTCTACCGGCGATATACTGATTTTCTGGAAAATGACTTTCAGCAAAATCATTGGGATGAAATTGATCCCGATGATTACGAACCGGAGGAACTAGCCAAAATTCTGGCATGTCAGCCGCCTGGTCTTGATCTGTCACCGATTAGAGAGTATCTGGCGCAAGACAAGGATCTGCTTCTGCCATTGGCACATCCTCCGCTTTTTAAAGAAACCGAGGTGTACAACTATGATGATGATGACGACAAGGAAAACGAGGATGATTTTGAGGTTGAGGAGGATAAAAACACAGATAACAACGAAGGGCACGGCGACCACTGGCAGGCGATTGACGAGAACTATCTTGATTTTATCGGCACAATGATTCCGCGTATCTGCCAGGAGGGGAAACTGGATGGAACCGGTTTCTTCTCGTTTGATGTAGCGCAAAAAATCGGATGGCTACCTCAACAGGCCACTTCTTTTGCCCTGCGCTATCTTGAAACACCGATTCAGTACTTGGCACTGGTAGTTGATGAACAAAAAGATCCCGATGAAGGTAAAAAGTTTTGGTCTGCCTATCCGATCTGCGCTGAGGGGGTAACGCACACCATCACGATAGACAGAATATTCCCCTGGAAAAACAGTATAGAATCGGTTATTGAGGCGCAGTTGCACAAAGGCGGGATGATCTGGTTTTTCGATCCTTTTTTCTATCGGAACAAGGATGAATACCCGATTGGTCGTCAGATCGAAGTTCGCATTGCCGGTTTGGCGTATATGTTACGCAAGGCTGAAACAAACGAGCTTGAAATTACCGAAGGGCCGATGCTGGAAATTCATCGCCAACAAATATTGAAACATGATCCTGAAGCTGATGTGAGTACGATAACGTCAGTACCTGTCTCCATGAAGGGAGCATCCATCTTTTTGCCAAACGATGCAAAAAACGGAGATGCAGAAATCAGAATGACGATTAAGCATGTTGATTATTTGGATGTTGATGGGAAGGAGTTTTGCCGTATCCTCGGAACATTCATGAAGCGAGAAGAACAGACATTCGATACTTACATCTATGCCGCGCCGCATGTCCTGAAAGATTATCGTCCAGAAGTTGGTGACGACATTGAGGCGCTTGTCTGGATGCAGGGATACCTGCTGCCGCAATCATACACCCCGAAGACGCCGGAACAGGAATTTATTAGCTTGGCGGCAAACCCAGCACAGGCGAGGCTTGCAATGAACTATGCACTTGCCTACAACCTGCTTGATACACGCTGGATTACGGATAATTGCAACCAGCATATTGTTTACAAACCACGGAACAAATGCTGGAACACATCACATAAAGGGATATTTTTTAAACACTTAAAAGACCGTTTCAGTATTTTCAAAAATAATCTCAAACGCAGTGGGCGGATACGCTGTGAACTGGCAACTAACCCAGAAGATGGAGCTTCCGGCGTAATTTTTTATCAGGTGGATAGTGATTATCAGCACGGTATAGGTCCACGCAAATTCTGGGTGGACATTGTGCCGAATGATGCCGGACAATTTGCCGCTATCAGCTTTTCGATGAATGATCCATCACCAGCCAATGTCATAGGTAGCGGGCTTTTCCCAGGTGTTTCGCCAAACATGGTAGAGTACGCGCTTTCGTATCGCCCATCGAAGCTGGCAAGGCATTTGGCGCATTATTTGACGCTTTTTGTCCATGAACCAATGACAGAAGCGGACGAAGCCATGCTCACATCAGTCAACGAAATTGCTGTTGACTATCCTTGCGCTGTTGTCAGTCATTTAGCAACGATACCTGAGAATGTCGGCTATAACGAACGCTGCAAATACAATGAATCAGCACCGTCGCCATTTTTATGGATCAAGGATCACGATGGTGAAATGATTGTCACTGTAGATGGTTATTGTACTACTTACGATTTGAGAGCTTTTCTGGATGAAATTTTCTATTCAGCAACTGCCGAAGAGCTGGAAGAATACGCTGTAGAGCTGCTTAACAGAATACTGGCCGGTGACTATGGTTGGAATTTTGACCGTATCAGTGATGTCCTGGATCATGTTGTCGCCATCGTAGAACCTTTGGGATTAGAGGAAAAGCTGGATTCGTTACTAAATTTGGCGGCGGATTACAACACAGTGGCACTGCTCAAAAAGAGTTCACGCGATGGAGAGAACATGGAAAAACGGGTTATGGCGAGGATTGCAGAGAGGAAAAAATGAGCAGTTTGAAAGTGGTAAACATAAAAAGGCTTTACTGCCTCGTTACCAAGCTCCTGCTTGGTAACGCAGTGGTAATGCAAGCTCTGCTTGCCGAATCCTAATACCAAGTTGCATTCAATAAATTATTTGTCATTCCCGAAGGTGTAATCGGGAATCTGGGTTTTAAAGCTGGATCCCCGATAAAGGCACTCGGGGATGACACATCTTTTGATTGCAACTTGGTATAAGACGCCAAGCAGGAGCTTGTCGCGCCATTACGTTACGCAGCAGGAGCTGCGTAACGAGAAAAAAGTGCTGAATTATTTTAAGCAAAATATAATGGTTTGCCGACCTTTGCGGTTTGGTTGCCCTGCCCTGATGCGGCAACGTCAGTGAAGGCAGGCACAGCATAATGCAACCAACCGATTTTTAGACTAAAGCTATGAAGTGGGTAGGTTGCGTTGAACAGCCTTATCGTGAAACGCAGCATTGCAATTTCACGTTGATGAAGCTAATGCGACCTGTTGGAACAAGTTCTCTGGAAGAGCAGAAAGTCGGCTTCTGCCGGGGCTGCCGGATAATAATGGCAGCAGGACTGATGGAGGAAATGTCGCCCTCCCCAGAGAATGTGTTGAGTGCTTTGGCTCCAGGGAACTTAAGAGGGACTGGTTCTTGCCAGTCGAGGACGCTGGGTCCGGCGTCCTCCCAAAACTGTGTGAAATATTCTCTGGAAGACCGGAAAGTCGATGACCGGCGGGGTCGCCAGCAATGGCAGCAGGCTCGATGGAGGAACTATCGCCCTCCCCGGAGAACAACAAAATAAGCTCAGTGAAGGCCGGAAAGGCGTGTTCCTTGTCTCTATCAAGGGTATCCAGCGGAGAGACCGCTGTGTTTTATTCATCCGCTCCCATATTGATGCGGCAACTCCCAGTTTCAATATGCGTAGTTTCTGTGCCTACCAAGCAAATGCCAGAATCACCGGATGAAGTTTTTATTCAGTATAGAGTTGTGGAGAAATTCATTGTATACAGGGAGTCACCAATGGGCTGGTCATTTCGTAAAAGCGTAAATTTTGGCCCGTTGCGGGTGAATCTGTCTAAAACCGGCGTCGGTTCCAGTTGGGGGATTCCGGGCTTTCGTGTCGGTGTTGCTGCCGATGGTCGCAAGTATCTGCGGATTGGTTTTCCAGGGACGGGGTTGTGCTGGACGAAGTATTTTTGAAAAGGTGGAGACGGCTGAATGAGCAAGAAACCAACAAAACCGCCACATTCAAAAGAGTTCCTGACAATTATGGAGCAGGCTTCTCCAAATGCGGCCATCAGAGCATTAACCCATGCAAGGCCGCTGTTGGTCTATTGGATAACTCCAGAGTGTGACGTCATAGACGCCGGTAATGAACATTTTGCCAATCCGCCAAAAGGTGACAAGTCTGTGCTTTCAAGCCCTACTCACAAAGGGCATCTGCGAGGCAGAGCCGCTTTGATCGGGGCTGTGCTGTATATTACCGTGTATGGAGATAATAAAGTTGACGCCTTGTCAACGAAGCAAATCCGCCACCTGAAGCAGTCATATTCAAGGATATTTTCTACATTGAGAGATAAGTGCGTTTCTGAAGAAGTGCTTGCTACTGCGCGGTTTATTCAGGAAGATGGCAAGGTTGTTGAGTTTGATATACAATGAGCCAACGGAGACTATTTTATGACAAACGCGCAAACTGACCGCTTTTATTTTCTCAACAATTCATTATACAACGCCGCTTACATTGAAAATGAGCTGCCTAAAACCCCCGCTTTTCAGGAAGATATTTCTACGGCATTTAAACAGGTAAAAAAAATCTACAATGCCGATATATTCGGTCAGGTCAACGAAGCAACGATGGAAAAGGATTTTGTCCTGCCGCTTCTGGAAATTCTGGGTTGGACTGGTATTTATCAGGACTCTTTTTCGGTTCAAGGGAGGAATATCAGACCGGACTGGACGCTCTTGCCAAACGATGAAACAAGGCAAAACTATTATGCCGCCCCACAAGAGAACAGGCTACCGTTTGTCACCGCTTTTTGTGAATCAAAGGCATATACCGTTAAACTGGATAGCGGCAAGCTCGACAAGAACAACAACCCTCATTTTCAACTGATTGATTACCTCAACACTCTTCGGCTGAGATATGGTTTTCTCACAAACGCCCATTTATGGCGGTTGTATGACACAAGCGTGACTGGTCGCAGCAAGGTGTTTTATGAGATAGACCTTGAAGCGATCATTAACCAGGATGATCTTGAAGCCTTCAAATACTTCTACCACATCTTCAAAAAAGCAGCTTTTGTGTCGGTAGACACTGAACCCGCCTCGCTTGACGACATCCTTGAAAAATCTGTGCAACTTACACTTGCAGTGGAAGAGAACCTGAAGGCTGTTATCTACGGTATTTCAGGCGAGGATTCTCTTTTTGAGAAAATCGGCGAAAAGCTGTATCAGGCATACCCGAAAGCGACAACCGATGAGATTTACGAAAACAGTATGTCTCTGCTCTTCAGGCTGCTCTTTATCGCCTATTTTGAGGATAACAACGCCCGGATGCTTCAAACTCATTCGTTTTACCCTGAATACGCCCTTAACAATCTCTACCAGAAGCTTACGCTTGACCCTGATAGTTATGGCGGCTGGCACAGAATGAACAATCTTTTCAAACTGCTGGACAAAGGGGCAATAACAGCCAAAATTCCCCTGTTCAACGGCGGTCTTTTTGATCCTGAGAAGGCTCCGCTTTTGAAAGACATCTGCATTTATGACGATGTTTCACTCAAAAGCATACTAGACCGGATACTTTTCAGAACAGAACAGAACAGAACACTCTTTGAGTTCCGCCGCGATTATAAAAGCATATCCGTTATCCATCTTGGCAGAATTTATGAGGGGTTGCTTGAATATCGTTTTGAAATAGCCGACGAAACGCTCTTCTATCTGGAGTGCATCGAAAAGGGGAGCAAGACCAAAACGCTTGATGGATACTTTGACGTTATGGATTATGAACGTATCCAGAAAACCCATACCATATCCAAAGCCCACGAAGTCAAAAAAGGGGAGATATACCTTAAAAGCAGCTCCAATTCCCGCAAGACAACCGCCAGTTATTACACCCCGACCGCTCTTTCTGGCTTTCTGGTAAAAGAGGCGATTGACAAGGCGATTGCGGACGGCAAGAAAATACCGGAGCTAAAAATACTGGATAACGCCTGCGGCAGCGGTCATTTTCTGGTGGAGGCGCTCAATTACCTTACCCAGAAAGCTTTGGACGACTACGAGCATAACGCCGATTTGCAAGCACTTGTTGCAACAGAAAAAAACAGAATTACCGAAAAAATGGCTACCATGAGGTTGCCTGTTGAGCCGGATGAAGCGCAGGTGCTGAAACGCGCACTGTTGAAAAAGTGCATATTCGGCGTTGACTTAAACCCCTTTGCGGTCGAGCTTGCCCGTTTAAGCCTTTGGATTGACACCTTTATTTTCGGAACGCCGCTAAGTTTTATCGAGCATCATATAAAGTGCGGAAATGCCCTGATAGGTACAAGGATAGCTGATGTAACCCACTTTTTTATGAACCGAAAGGGGAGCAATCCTCTTTTTCAGTCGCAATTCACCGCTGTTTTTGATGATTTGAAAGACGTGGTGCAGACGCTTGACAATCTGCACGATACAACAGACGAAGAGGTTGAACAGTCCAAAAAACTCTACAAAGAGGAGATACAACCTAAGCTTGAACGGCTGAACCGCGCACTTGATCTGGTTACATTTGTGAAGTTCAAGACACTGGAAAAGGATAAGGCGATAGTACTGGAGATTGACGGAGACACCGCTCTTGAGGAAAAGATTCTGGGGGATTCGCCAAACGGACTACTGAAAAAGATACGCGAATATGCCGCGTTACATCGCTTTTTCAACTACGAGATAGAGTTTCCCGAAGCTGTTGACGGTTTTGACTGCATCATGGGGAATCCGCCGTGGGACAAGACCAAATTCAGCGACACCGATTTCTTTCCCCAATACAACAGCAGATACCGCAGCATGACCAACAGCCAGAAGAAAGAGTATCAGACAGACCTTCTGGACAAGTCTTTCATAAAGGCGAGATATGACCAGGAATCAGCCCGGATTGCCCTTACAAACGACTATCTGAAATACAGATATCCGCTGAATCGTGGCGCAGGTGACGGCAACCTGTTCCGGTTCTTTGTGGAAAAGAATCTGTCAATGCTTGCGGAAAAGGGGACGATCAATTACTGCCTCCCGTCGGCGCTTATGTTTGAAGATGGCTCAAAAGCGTTGCGGGAACATATCTTTGAGAATTATTCGCTCAACTTCTTTTACAGTTTTGAGAACAGGAAGCCGATTTTTCTCGATGTTGACAGCCGTTACAAATTTGCCCTGATGCAGATTCATGCCGTGCCGCAGACAGAACCGACCAAGACACTTTTTTATCTGCTTGACCAGAACATATCTGAACGTACCCCGATTCCATACGACCTTGAAACCGTGCGGATGCTATCACCAAATCACCTGGCGTTTATGGAAATGCGTTCGCCAAAGGATTTTCCTATTCTGAAAAAATGCTACGCCGCTTATCCACCGCTTGATTCGGAGTGGCTTGATTTCCGCAACGAACTCCATATGACAGCGGATAAGGAACTTTTTCTGGAGAAAAAAGCAGATGGGCTATGGCCGCTATATCAAGGAAGAATGATTTGGCAGTTCAACCCGTTTTTCGATGATGCACAAATGTTCCTTGACCCGCAACAGTTTGACAACTACCTGAAAGATACTGAAGTGCGGCGTATGGTGGCGGATGTTTACCCCACACTTAAAACCGAGGAAACGCCGCAGATTATGGCTGTTCTAAACGCTCTGGGATTGCCGTATAACCCGGACAGCAACGGAGATAACCTGAAACAGCTTTATAAGTTTGTTGTGCCTGACAGGACATTCTGGAGAGTGGGATTCAGGGATATTGCGCGTGATACTGACGAACGAACCCTTATATTCAGCTTACTTCCTAAAAATTGTGGCGCAGGCAACAAGGTGAATATCAGCATCCCTAAAACATATTTACTGGATGGCAATCAAATAATTATAAAGCCTGTTTCGATCACACGTATTTTGTTTTTGATGGCGATATGCAACTCCGTTGTTCTTGACTATCTCGCACGATTTATGGTGCAGATTACTGTCAACAAAACCTACCTTATGCGCCTCCCCATCCCGCAACCGACCGATGCTGAAATCCGCTCAAATCCTGATTACACGAAGCTCGTGAATAATGCGCTGAAGCTTACCCTTGCCAACGGCTTTGATGCGTTTTCCGAGCTTGCCAGTCAGTTTGGCATTTCAAAGAGTGACGCTACGATAACAGACAAGCAGAAGATGAAAATAATGATTGAAAACGACTTGACTGTCGCCCGGCTGTACGGCGTGACAAAGGATGAACTGGGGCATATTTTGGAGAGCTTCAAGGTGCTGAAAAGCAAGAAACCGGATTATGTTGCGGGTTTGCTGGCCTCTGCTGAATGATGCGGGGTTGCGAATCTGTTTGAAGAAAGCCTATTGAAGATTTGAGAGAGTTTGAATACTAAATTTATGAATCCAAACGGCGGCTTGAACGTAAAAAATAGCCGAATATATTTAAATCGGAGTCTTCATGCCCCCCGAAATCATCCTCAATCTCTGGTACTACGTCGATGAAGATCAGCAATTTATCTTTGCCCTTGCCGGTCGGGCGTACATGGCCAACGGCACCGACGAAGAAAAAACCGCCCTGCTGAAACAGCTCGCCGCCACTGATTATCCCCTGGCGCTCAAACTGCCGACACCTGACCGCTACGTTACTTTTTATGCTGATAAAATGCGCCCCGGCATTGCCCCTGCTTCCGAACTGGACGATCCGGCAACGCAACTGTTTGAAGAGGTGTATCAGGCGATTGAAGCGGACTTGGCAAAGATGGCAGAAGACCGGGATTGGCCGCTGGATGATTATAAAATCCCCGACAATCCCCTTTTCGTCATGACTGCGCTTTATCAAGAGGATGAAGGCGGGGTGCGTGTGTTGGGGGTGGAGGAATGAAAAAACAAGCAACACTCCGCATCAGAAACAGCACTGCCGAATTTCTGATTTTTTCCAAACAGGCAGGAGAAAACAGTATCGAAGTCCGTGTTGAGAATGAGACCGTTT
>Ga0194060_10001221_pt1 | contig 18489 bp, 10 predicted proteins | sample SepL225m_MetaG_FD_163427 | JGI IMG/M metagenome (GOLD analysis project Ga0194060, IMG submission 163427) | Anoxic zone freshwater microbial communities from boreal shield lake in IISD Experimental Lakes Area, Ontario, Canada - Sep2016-L222-5m | ecosystem: Environmental > Aquatic > Freshwater >...
GTTGTCAGGTGACCAAAATCGAATCCACCACCCATGCTGTTCAAGCGAATGCCGTCCAGCAGCACCAGCGTGTAGTCCGAATCGCCGCCGCGCGGGAACAGCGACGTCAGACTTCCAGCGCCGCCGGTCGGCGCGACCGAGAACCCGGGCACCAACTGGAGGGCCTGCGCGACGGTCGTGACCTGACGCGACGCCAGGTCGGCAGAGGTGAGCGTGGTGACACTGCCCGGAGCTTCCGATCGAGGCATGCCCACGTAGCCGGCCGAGATCACCACGGTTTCAGTCACGCCCGACAGCCGCAGATGGATCTGGAGGTCGCCTGGCGCGTTGATGCCGACGGTGACTTTTACCGGATCGGCGCGGAAGCCATCGACCGGCGCGAGCAGCTCGTAGAGGCCCGCCGCCACATTGGCAAACGCGAAGGCGCCATCGGCGTCAGTCTCCGACCAGCGCCCCAGTCCCGCGGCCGATCGCATCAGCACCGCGGCATGCGCCACCGTGCGGCCAGCCGGGTCGATCACGTGCCCTCTGACCGTCTGCTGGTTGGCCTCGTCGGCAGACGCGGGGCGGGCACACGCGCACAACACCGCGAGCATCATGAGGGTAAAAAACGGACGGACCATTCCACCTCCCGTCGGTGTGACCTCGCACCGAACAGTTCCGCGAGCCGTCCCGATGGGCGGGATGGCGCGGAGGAGTGACCTCTGAGGTCGAATCGCCAGGTCTCCTGACTTGCGGATCGTCACGCCCGCATCACGTCTTCCCGCGCCCGTTGGCGCCGTGACGGGCCGTCTGCAGCCAGACGGCCTACGATGCGCGCGCTCCCCGCTTACAGTGGCGGGACCGTGTGGGTGTTGCACCCAACTTCCCTGGTCGTTCGACCGGAGCACGATTTGTCAGGTGCGAGTATAGCATGGCAAGATCGGGCCAGATGGTTGGCGAAGACAGGGTCGCACGCGCGGAACTGACCGACATCAAAGGCAAGCTGGACGCCCGGGAACCACTCAGCCTCGAGGACGGCGTGCGGCTCTTCGAGTGCGGCGACCTGTACGCGGTGGGCTGGCTGGCCAACCGCGAACGCGAAAGGCGGCACGGCAGCACAACGTACTACAACCACAACGTCAAGCTGGAAGCGACCAACGTGTGCGTGGCCAATTGCCTGTTCTGCTCGTTTGCGAGGCTGATGCCAGGCGATGCCGAGGCCTATACGTTGTCGCTCGAGCAGGTCTGGGAGAAACTGCGCCGCCACGCGAGCGAAGCGATTACCGAAGTGCACGTGGTCAACGGCCTTCATCCGGATCTGCCGTTCAGTTACTACCTGGACCTGTTGCGAGGGCTCAAGCGCATCCGACCGGATGTGCACCTGAAGTGTTTCACCGCCGTCGAGATCGCGTTTTTCGCCGACCTGTTCTCGATGACCGACGATCGCGTGCTGCGCGAATTGAAGGCGGCGGGTCTCGATTCGTTGCCCGGCGGCGGCGCGGAAGTGTTTGCCGATCGGGTGCGGAAGAAGATCTGCGCCGACAAGTGCGATGCGACGCGATTCCTGGCCATTCACCGGTTGGCCCATCAGCTGGGGATGCGATCGAACATCACCATGCTGTACGGGCATATCGAGACACTCGAGGAGCGCGTCGATCACATGCTGCGCATCCGCGAACTGCAGGCAGAGACCGGGGGCATTCAGGCGTTCATCCCGCTCGCGTTCCATCCCGACAACAACCAACTGCGCAAACTGCCTGCGCCGTCGGCCGCCGAGACACTGCGGGTCCACGCGGTGGGCCGGCTGATGCTCGACAACGTGCCGCACGTCAAAGCGTTCTGGGTCGCCACCGGCGTCGAGGTCGCGCAAACCGCGCTCTGGTTTGGCGTAGACGACATGGACGGCACGGTGCAGGAAGAAAAGATTTACAAGATGGCCGGCGCCACCACGCCGGACGGCATGACGCCTCAGCAGATTCAGGCCGTCATCCGCGCCGCCGGACGAGACCCGGTCGAGCGCGACACGCTCTACAACGTCATATCCCGGAACTAGCGGCGGAGGCACCTGATCGCCACGGCCAGCGCGTTGGCCAGGTTGCCTCGTCGTCCCACGCGAACCGAGTCGAGACCGAGCCACGCCGCGAGCGCCAGAAGTTCGTGGGCCAGCGCTTCGGCAACTGGACGCGCGTCCGCCCAGACTTCGAGAAACGCACCAGGCACAAGCAGGCGACCGGCCTCGCGATCGGACTTGACGTCGACTCTGGCGGCGAGTCGATCGCCGAGCAGGAACGGCAGGACAAAGCTGCCCCACTTGCGTTGAGGGCGTGGCACGAAGATCTCGAACCGGTAATTGAATTCAAATAGTCGCGCGGTTCGCGGCCTGAACCAAATCAACGGATCGAATGGCGACAGCAGCGCTCGAGCGGAGACGGACGTCGGCGCCGTTACGCCCGGGCAGCGATAGGCTGGATCCCGCCAGCCGTCCACGCGCGAGGCTACGAGGGCCCCAATTTCAACCAACTCGGAGATGCGCGGCTTCACGGCACCGACGTTCATGCGGAAATAGTCCGCCATGTCGGCTGCCGTGGCGATGCCGCACGCGCGGGCAGCGGTCAGCACCAACCGGCGATGGGCCTCATGGCGATCGATGACGCAGTCCCTGTGCTCGAACGGGATGACGCGCTCCACCAGATCGTAGACCCGCGAGAAATTGTCACGGCGCGACGTGACGACGAGTTGACCGCGGCCGAAACATGCTTCCAATACTGCCCTGGGAACGGTGCCGTACCACGACCCTGGCAGGCGCCTCGCGGCGTGCGACGGGTCGGGGAGATCGGCGGCCCCGAGCGGTCCGCGACGCCGAATCTCGCCGATGGCGGTCTCGACGTACGCGTGATGCCGCGCCATGATCTGCTCGAATCCCCACGGGCGGGCGATGTGTGTCTCGCGCCGGTCGCGAAGCAACGGCCATGTGGTTACCGGCACGATCGACGCCTCGTGCGCCCACGCTTCGGTGAACTCGCGCCGTTGGTAGACGACCCGCTTCAGGAGAGAGCGGTCGTATGGACCGAGGCGCGAAAATGGCACCAGATAGTGCGACGGCGTCAGGACGTTGACGAAGTCGAGCTGGAGCAGACCCATGCGGCGGATAACGTTCGCCATCGTGCGCGGCCCGACGCGCGTCGGCCTCGGGCGATCGAACCCCTGAGCCGCAAGCGCCAGGCGCCGGGCCTCCGATAGCGGCACGTCATCGATGCGCACGTGTGGTGACCAACGAGCGAAAGATATCCACGCCGCAGTCTAACCCACGCCGAGGTCCACGGCCGCCGAACTGATCGACCCACGCGCTGGCATAGCGCGCGGGTCGGAGCGTTCGACCGGACAGACGTCTGTCCATCGGACCGAGTTGCCGACGGTCGCATCGCTCGCCGTGCAACCCGACGCGGTGCCAGCCGGAATCAAAATGCCGCTGTCGAGCGCGATGTAGACCGTGCAGTCGGGGAACGTCACCTTGCCGTTGACGATGGTAAAGCTCGCGCCGTTGTAGGTGAGGGTGCGGCCACTGACCGACCCGGTGGCCGGTCCGCCGGAACGTGGTCCGGCGAACGTGCTGCTGGATCCACCGCTGGAACCGCCGTTGCTCGATCCGCTTCCCGCACTTCCTGTGCTCGCGCCGGTGGAACTGCTGCTGCCGCTGCTGGTCGCCCTGCTGCCGGTCGGCGTGCAGCCCGACGCGGTGCCGGCCGGAATCAGAATGCCGCTGTCAAGCGCGATGTAGACCGTGCAGTCGGGGAACGTCACCTTGCCGTTGACGATGAGGTGCGTCGAGCCGTTGTAGGTCAGCGTCGTGCCGCTGACCGACCCGGTGGCCGGTCCGCCGGAGCTGGGCCCGACAAACGTGCTGCTGGTCCCGCCGCTGGAATTGCTTGAGCTCGCACGGCTGCTCCCACTGGTTGCGCTGCTGCCGGTCGGCGTGCAGCCTGCCGCCGTGCCTGCCGGAATCAGGATGCCGTTGTTGAGCGCGATGTAGACCGTGCAGTCGGGGAACGTTACTTTCCCGTTCACGATGGGGTAGACGGTTCCGTTGTACGTCAACTGCGTCTGGCTGCTGTTGACTCTCCCGGTCGCGGGGCCTCCTGCGCTCGGCCCGACGAATGCCGCGGTGCCCGCCGTCACCACCAGCGTCGTGGTCGCCGTCGCCCGCGCGTAGTGCGCCGTGTCGGTCGGGGTAAACGTGGTCGATAAGGTCAGTGTGCCTGCGGCCACAACCGTCCCGGCCGCCGGTGTGTAGGCAAAACTGCCTGCGACATTGGCGGAGGCGTTCAGTTGCGTCGCGCTCAGGGCGGAGCCGGCCGCCACAGAGGAAGGATTGGCCCATACGATCGATGGCGTGAGGAGTGCGGACCCGGCCGCGGTCACCGCTACGGTCTTGACCGTGGTGTTGGATCCGCCGTCGTTGCTCGCCGCAAGGGTGATGGTGTAGGTGCCCACGGTCCGATAGGCGTGTGTCGGGTTCTGAAGCACGCTGGTGCCGCCGTCGCCGAAGATCCACAGCCAGGACGTTGGTCCGCCGGCCGAGGCATCTATGAAAGTGATCGTTTCGCCGGCGACCGGCGCGTTCGGTGACACCAGAAACGCGGCCGTCGGCGTCGCCCCCGCAAAGAACAAGTAATCGGTATTGCTGATGTAGGGCGCCAGCAGGGCTTGGTCGGCAATGACGCTGGAGTAGAGAAAGGGCGTCGTGCACAGCGAGTAGTCGAACCTCGTGCCGTCGGCATAGGTGCCCGACATGATGGACTGCCGCAGATTGGCGAGCGCGGTCTTCTGCGCGGTCGTCAGGGTCTTGTACACCTGTGCCGTCACCGTCGCGTACGCGTGGTTGTTCTCGCCGTCCAGATCGCCGTAGATCCCCGACAACTCCAGCACCCGCGCCTTGACCGCCGCACTCGATGCGGTCGACACGAGCAGACCGCGCAACAGCGTTGCGATTTCGGTGCGCACCGTGACTATATTGGTGGTCGACGACGCGTAGAGGTTGTTGCGCTGGGTTTCCACCAGGCTCGACATGACGGCCGCCTGCGCCGCGGTCACGTATCCTTTCGCGCTCTCGCTGAGAGCGGCGCCAGCCGTGGCGGTGAGTTGTTCGTTGATGCTGTACCCTTCGTGGCCGATCGCCGGCGCGTCCTTGATGTAGAACGATCCGAAGTAGGTGCCATGCCGCTCCGGACAGAAGTACACGTCGGCCTCGACCGATCCCGCGTACCAGCTGAACAGGTCGCTGGCGTACGTCATCACGGCCACTGACGTGCCCTGAGGCAGTCCCTGCATCTTCGCCCTGATCTGGTCGTCGGTAATGTCTGGCCACGACCCCCAGCCTTTGCCCTTCATCGCCGCGAGATACGCCTTCTGCGTCGCATCCATCGAATTGAGGATGGTGGCGTAGAGCAGGGCGCGGTCGAAGCTGATTTGGCCGTCGATCAAGTACAGCTCCCTCGACGCCTTCTTGACCGCATCCAAATTCAGTCCCGTCGATCCGGTCGGCACGTCGCCTTCGAGCAGGCGGCGGAACGCCTTCATCAAGGGAAAGCGCTTGTAGCCGTACAGATTGATGTGATCGGTTTGCGCAACGGCCAGCGTCTTCAACTGCGCGAACTGGGTGTCGTTGAGGACGTAGATGACGTTGTTGGCGACCCTGGTGAGGAAGCTCGTATTGTGGCCCATGCCGTCCGGGTCGTTGTCCCGAAGGTACTGGAAGCCGGTATAGTCGGCCACTTTGCCGGGAGGGAAGAACGATTGAGCATCGAGATTGCCCGTCATCATCGCGAGCGCCGAGAACGCCAGCGTGGTTCGCTGCGCCTCATCCGACACAGTCTGGGCCATCGTGAAGCCCGACCCCGGACCGTTGGCCGCCGGGTCCTGGCCGACCGTGGCGCTTGTCGTGTTCCCGGTCTGCTGCGCCGACATCACCATCGGAGTCGCCACGACCAGCGCGATCGCGCCGACTACAGTGGCGACCGCGGGTTCCTGCCACCGACCAACCAGCCGACGAATATGAAGACAAAACGCGCTCATCAATCACCTCCGATTACAGAATCTAACCGGGGCACCTTGCGCGAATCTTGAGCGCGATCGTCAGTCGGGACGCCGCGTGCCCGCCGGGGCGGTGAAGGGGCATTCCGCAGTCGTCAGCCCAGCCAGGTGTGCGCCGCGCCCCGTGCCATGCGGGTTCCGGCAGGCAGGTGTTCGGCACGCGTCCGAGGCGGATACGAGGGCTATTGGGGCCGGGCGGGACTGATGACTGCGCGGAGTCCCGTGTCTGTGGGCCTGGCGAATGAGAGGTCAAGCCCGAGGCGTGTGACCGATTCCGCGACGATGGCGAGGCCGAGGCCCTTGCCGTCGGGTCGCCTGGTGCGTGCCTCGGACCCGCGGAACCATCTCGTGGTCAACCGTGCCAGCTCCTCGTCGGTCACGCCAGGGCCGTCGTCGGTGACCGACAAGGTGAACCCGTCGTCGGCCCGGTCGAGCACGACCGCCACGTGGCCGCCCGCGCGGTTGTACCGGATCGCGTTATCAACCAGGTTGCTCAGCGCTTGCTCCAGCAGCGTGTGATCGGAGGGCAGCACCAGTGGCGGGTCGGGCGCCGCGCCGTTCAATTCGACGTTCGACGCGCGCGCGATGGGCTGGTGACGAGCGACGACGCGATCGACGAGCGCGGAGAGATCGACCGGGGAGAGCGCCAGCGGTTCGGTGGACTCGTCGAGCTTGGTCGCGGCCGCCAGGTTGCGCAGAAGCGACCCCATGTAGTGCGCCTCCTGAACCGCCGCCCGTACGTGATCGCGCTGCTCCGGTGCCTGGAGCTCGCGGTCGAGTTCGGCCAAATGGCCCTGCAGCACCGTCAGCGGAATCGCGACGTCGTGCGTCGTATTCGCCACGTACGAACGCAGTGTTTCTTCCCGGGCCTGCACTTCCATCAGGTGCGCCCGCACCCGCTGGCCGGCCTCGTTGAATGCCCCAGCCAGCGAGGCTACCTCGTCACGCCCTTCGACGACCACGGGCTTGGCGTAGTGCGACGCTGCCGACGCGAGTACGCCGTCTGCCAGGCGTCGCATTCGCGAAATCACTGGCCCGGCCGCGATCCAGGCGGCCGCGAGCACGCTGACCACGACCAGCAGCAATGCCTGAGTCTGATCGCGAAGCTCGTTCGGCCGCGGAGGAATGCGAGCCAACACGTATGCGCACGGGCCGTTGCCGCCGAGAGAAGTCACCAGGCCGACGCTGGCGCCGGCGAGCGACCAGTACGTGATTGTGTCCACATCGGCGCGGTTGGCCGGGAGCGGCGGCGCGTCGTCCGACGAGGCGTTGCCGTTCGCGTCGTATGCGAAGTACTGGTAGGCGTCTCCCGAGCCGCGAATCGGCCGTCGAGGCCCGCCGCCTGGCCCCGGCCCGGGCCCGGTCCCCTCGTCTCGCGGCGGCGCGTCGCCCGCGGCGCGCCAGGGGCGCGTGGCGGAGCCGAGCGGATCGCGGCCCTGGTTCGGCGAATCCTCAGGCGGGCCGTCACCTTGGCCGCGCGGCCGGCGGGGACCCTGATCGCGGCTGCCGCGACCATCATCCTGCCCGTCTGGTGGTGGCGTGTCACGTGGTGATCGTCCGCTCTCAGGCTCTGAAGGCTGCCTGGGGCCACCGCCCCTGCCGGGCCTTCCCGTGCGCGGAGGATTAGCTTCACATCGTTGCTGCAATCCCGCCAGCAGGTCCGTTTCGACCGACCGCCTGAGTTCCTGCTCCTTGGTGGCGAGGCGCATGTGCGTGTCGATCACAAACCAGCCAGCCGCCAACGGCACCGCGATCGCGAGGCTGGTCAGGAAGAGGCGGATGCGAAGGCTCATGCACCCGGCTCCAGCCGATAGCCGACGCCCCACACGGTCGCGACACTCTTGCCGGCGTCACCGAGCTTGCGCCGCAATCGGGAGACGTGCGCGTCGAGGGTGCGCTCGTCGCCGTCGCGCGCCGGGTCCAAGATGTGATCGACCAGCCACGCGCGCGAGACGGCTGCCCCGGGCCTGCGGGCGAGGGTGGCCAGCAGGTCGAACTCGACACGGGTCAACTCCACGACGGCCGCGCCCACGGTCGCCCGGCGCCCGGCGAAATCGATCCGGAGCGACCCGACAACCAGTGCGTCGGCTTCTTCCGACAGCGCTGGCCGCCGCAGCCGTGCGTGGACACGGGCGATCAATTCTTCCGGCCAGAACGGCTTGGTCAGATAGTCGTCGGCGCCCAACTCCAAGGCACGGACCTTGTCGGTGGTGTTCTGCCTTGCGCTCAGAACGAGCACCGGTACGTGATGATGCTCTTTGCGCAGCGCCTTCAACACGTCGAAGCCGTGCGCGCCGGGCAGCATCAAATCGAGGACGACCAGCGCGAACGAACCGAAATCGGCCGCCATGGCTTCGTCACCGCGGGTTGCCCACTCGGTTTCGAAGCCGGCCGCCCTGAGCCCGTCGGCCACCTGTTTTCCAAGCTTCTCGTCGTCTTCGACCAGCAGGACGCGCGTCATGACGTGAAGCCTACACCCAACACGGTCATCTCAAGAATTCCGCAAGGTCCGGGAACGGCCACAGGGACGCATCTCGATTGACTCTGCCTCCCCACAATGATTAATACTGGCGTTTCCGAGCGGGACCACAGCGGAATTGAAGGCGGGGGCGAACGTTCGGCAGTAAGCGGTGCGAAGGAGGCCGGCGACCAGGACGGACCTGCACCCCTAGCGGCAGGAACTCGACGGCTCGGCGTTAGAGGAGAACCAGTCATGGCCAATCGATGCCGAGTGATCACCTGGGTTGCGACGGCCGCGCTGTGCGGCGGGTTGGCGTTGTCTGGCGGCGACCTGCTCGCCCAGCGGCAGCGACCCAAGCGCGACCGACGGACCGCGTCGGCGCCGCCAGGCGCCACGCAGGTGCTCGGCCGTCCCACCGATCGTTCGATCGTGTTGAGCGTGATGGTCCCGACAGATGTCGAGGCGTACGTCGAGTACGGGACCCGACCCGGCGCGTACACCGCCAAGACCGACGTGTCGTCCGCGAAGGCCGGCGTGCCTCTCGAGTTCAGCCTCGACCGGCTGGAGCCGGACACCCGCTATTACTACCGGGTGCGGCAGCGCCAGCAAGGTGGGAGCCGATTCGGCGAAGATCGAGAGTGCACGTTTCAAACCCAGCGCGCGCCTGGCCGTGCGTTCACCTTTGCGCTGCAAGGCGACTCTCATGCCGAACGCGAAGGCCGGATGTACGATCCCGCGTTGTACCAATTGACTCTGGGCACGGTCGAACGCGAGCAACCGGATTTCTATCTGACGCTGGGCGACGATTTTAGCGTCGATCCCCTCATCGCGCGCGGCGCGCTGACCCAACAGGCCGTGGACCAGCTGTACATCGACCAGCGGCAGTTTCTCGGAACTGTTGGCCGTTCGGCTCCACTGTTTCTCGTCAACGGCAACCACGAGCAGGCCTCACGCTACCTGCTCAAAGGCACATCCGACAGCGCCCCATTGCTGTCTGGGCGGGCGCGCGTGCGCTTCTTTCCGCTTCCCTCACCTAGTGCGTTCTACAGCGGCGACACGGAACAGGTCGAAGGTATTGGCGTGCTGCGCGACTACTACGCATGGACGTGGGGCGATGCGCTGTTTGTCGTCATCGATCCCTACTGGCATTCGCCGGTGCAGGTGGATGCGCCAGCCGGCGGTGGCGGCGGCGGGAAGGGCGGCAATCGCGGAGCAGGCGGGGGCCGAAGGGGGCGAGGCCAGGGCGGCGCCGATCAGCAGTCTGGCGAGACCGGGAATGGACGAGGACGAGGAGGGACGCGCGACTGGTGGGGCATGACCATTGGCGACTCGCAGTACCAGTGGCTCAAGAATACGCTTGAGCAAAGCAAAGCCCGCTACAAGTTCGTATTCGCGCATCACGTGATGGGCACGGGGCGTGGCGGCGTCGAAGTAGCTGACCTCTACGAATGGGGCGGGCACGAGCGGAACGGCGCATCCACGTTTGCCGCCCACCGGCCGGGATGGGAACTGCCAATCCATCAGTTGATGGTGAAGCACGGCGTGACGATCTTTTTTCAGGGACACGATCATCTCTTCGCCAGGCAAGAGAAAGACGGCGTCGTGTATCAGGAGACGCCGAACCCGGCCGATCCCACCTACGAGGCGTTCAATCGCGATGCCTACCGATCCGGAGACATCCAGCCCAACTCGGGCCATCTGCGCGTGAGCGTGTCGGCCGACGAGGTCAGGGTGGACTACCTCCGTTCGTATCTGGCGAAGGACGAAAACGCGGAGCGCAAGTCCGGGACGGTCGCCTTCTCGTACGCGATCAAGCCGCGTCCGGGCCGCTGACCGGCGCGCAGATCCGCTCGTCAGGGTCGTCGAACCACCACCGGCGCGAGGTCGCGGGGCGTGAGCGCCCGCTGTCGAACCACGTGCGGGGTCGCCAGAATCACCAGTTCCGTGTTCAGGATCTGACGCTCGTTGGCCGAGAACAGGCGACTGAGTAGCGGCACGTGGATGCTGCCCGACACGCCGGCAAGCGCCCGCCGGTCGTCATCGTGAATCAGGCCGGCCAGCAGACTCGATTCGCCGTTGCGCACCCGCAGCCGGGTTCGAACTTTCCGGCTGCCGAACGACGGCAGGTTCTGTCCCGCCACGTTCACGTCGCGGCCGCTGGTGCTGCTCTCGACATCGAGTTCGACGAGGATCTCGTCGTCGTAGGTAACCACGGCCGTCATCTCGATATTGATGCCCACCGATCGATACGTAAACGACGTCACCGGGTTGATCGCCGTTCCTCCGGTGGCAAGGGGCTGAAACGTGGTGGACGGCACGGGAACCTCGTCGCCGAAGTTCGCCGTCAGTTTTGTTCCAGAAGCGCCGCGCAGAGAGGGCCTGGCGAGCAACCGGGTCCGCGAGTCCGACTCTAGGAACTTGACGACGACGGGAGGCACCGTCCCGATGAAATACGTGGTGCTGAGGCCGGCGAGCATCGTTGTGAAATCCACCGGGCTGCCGCCTGAGGGCGATGGCGTGGCGCCGCCGTCTGGCGAGTACTGGAGACCGACCTGGAACGAAGCCAGGTTCAGGCCGTGAGATTTCGCCCGGGACCGATCGATCTCCAGGAACTCGAGGTCGATCACGACTTCGGCTTGCGGCCTGTCGCTAGCTTCAATCAACCGCTCGGCCAGCGCCACAGCGGGCACGGTCCCGCGGATCGTGATGGTGTTGGCGCTCTTGTTGGCCTGAACCTGCGGCCGGCTTTGCTGCGGCCCCTGCCCGCCCAGCATGCTGTTCAGCACGGCGCTGAGTTCGGTGGCGTCGGCGTGCGAGAGGCGAAACGTCTGAACGAGCAGTTCCTCGTACCTCTGCCGGTTCTGCGGCGTGTCGGCTACGACCAGGACGGATCGTGGGGTGAGCACTTTGTAGAACAGTCCGTTCGACGTCAGGATGGCGCCGAGCGCCTGTTCGAGGCTCACGTTGTCGAGGTTGATGGCCGTCGTGGTCTTCGACTCGGCGACACTGCTGTCGAAGTTGACGCTGATGCCGCTGGCGTCGGCAACGAACACGAGGGCTTCTTTGATGGCGGTGCCCGCGGCGAACCGGAAGGCGAGCGGGGTGCGCGCCGCCGGGTTCAGCGCCGACGCGCCGGCCACTTGCGGATCCGTCGCGGCGACCTGATCGGCACTGATATCAGGCGGGTCTCGGTGGTCGTGCCTGTGGGCAGATGCTTCGACGCCGACTGACCACGGGATCGGATGGACGGCGCCTGACGTCCCCCAGACCGATCCGCTCAGCGCCGCCAGAGCCAGCGCCGAGATGTGTCGGACACCCAACATGCTGAGGAGCCTATATCAAGTCGCCGTGGCTCAAGGTTTCCTCAAGGTCTGTCTGACAGTGTTCACGCGCATGCCTCGATATCGGACACTGTTGCGTTTCTCCTTCGTGTTGGACCTGGTCGTTGTCACGCTGATCTGGACGGCTTGCGCCGGCGGATCCAGCGCCACCTCGTCGTCGACGCCACCCACGGCCGGGACGCTCTCCGCGTCGTTCACCCTGGCGCCAGCCTCGCCGACCGTCAGCCAGGTCGTGCAGTTCACCGACACCAGCACGGGCAGCCCGACCGCGTGGTCCTGGAACTTCGGCGATGGTGCGACGAGTACGCTGCAGCATCCCACCCACGTGTACGCGGCGTCGGGCAGCGTCACCGTCACGCTAGTGGCGACCAATGCTCGGGGATCCGGCACGGCAATCAGCGCGGTGACTGTCGGCGCCTCCCAATCCAAGACGGCCCTCGGGATCGTGCTGGGACGTCCGACCGACAACTCCGTGACCGCCAGCGTGAGGGCCGATGCCGGCATGGAGGTCGTCCTCGAATTCGGTACCGCGTCGGGCGCGTACACGAGCCAGAGTCAGTCTGCCGTCGGCATTTCGAGCGGACCGGTCGTGGTCCTGCTTTCCGGACTGCAGGCGGATACGCAGTATTACTACCGCCCCAGGTACCGCGCGCAGACCGACACGACGTCTCGCGTCGATCCCGAGCGCACGTTCCACACAAAGCGGCCGTCGGGCGCGTCCTTCACGTTTGTCATTCAGGCCGACCCGCACATGGACGGCAACTCGAGTTCGGCGGTCTACAGTCAGACCTTGCTCAACGCGTTGGCCGATCGGCCCGATTTCATGATCGATTTAGGCGACACGTCGATGGCGGAGAAGTGCTCGATTGACGGCACGAACCTCTGCGCGGCGGCGGGGCCGGCGACTCCCGCGTCAGTGTCGGCGCGCTACTCGATGATGCGGTCTTACTTTGATGCGGCCTGCCACTCCATTCCCCTGTTTATGGTGCTGGGGAATCACGACGGAGAAGCCGGCTGGGTGGGCGACCCTGGCGCGAACACACTCGACACGTGGGCGGTGACTGCTCGCAAGTTGCTATTCGTGAATCCGGAACCCGACGTCTTCTACTCCGGCAACAGCGTGGCGTCGGCTGGGATCGGACTGCGCCAGAACTACTACGCGTTCGAATGGGGCAGCGTCCTTATCGTGGTGCTCGATCCCTACACCTACACGACCCCCAAACCGGGCACAAACGGCTGGGGCTGGACGCTGGGCGCTACCCAATACCAGTGGCTCGCGCGGACGCTGGCCGGCAGCCGCGCCCGCTTCAAGCTGGTGTTCTCGCACCACCTACTGGGGGGTAACGGCACCGACGCGAGAGGCGGGGCGGCCTTCGCCCAGTTCTTCGAATGGGGCGGTCGAAATCTGGACGGGACGTGGGGGTTCGACAAACAGCGGCCGGGCTGGTCGGCGCCCATCCACCAGTTGTTTGTCGACAACAAAGTGACCGCGTGGTTCCACGGGCACGACCACCTGTACGCGCAGGAACAGGTTGACGGCATCGTCTACCAGGAGGTGCCGCAGCCGAGCCTCGCGCGTTACGACACAGCCGACCCTGGCGCCGGATACGGCTACCTGGGCACGGTCGGTTCGAACATCTTTCCCAGTTCTGGCCACTTGCGCCTGTCGGTCACGGCCAGCGACATCCGCGTCGAATACGTGAGGTCGGTCGCTCCATCGGACGAGACTGCCACGCGAAAGAACGGAACCGTTATTGCCAGCTACACCATTCGGTGAGCACCTCCGTGTCACGCGAGAGCCCATGCATTTTGCTTTCGGTCAGTCGTTCGTGAGCTCAGAATGGCGCTCGTCCGGCATCTTCGGACGCTGTGCCGCGCGAGTCTGCGGCCGTGCGCTGGTCGTCTTGGCGTGCACGCTCGCCGCGCTTCCCGTCGCAGGCTGCGGCGGCAGTTCCTCGGTGTCGCCGTCGCCGCCGCCAACCGCAGTGGCGCCGACGGCGGCGTTTACGTTCCTGCCGACATCGCCATCGACGGACCAGACGGTCCAGTTCACCGATACCAGTACCGGCAGCCCCACGTCGTGGGTGTGGACGTTCGGGGATGGCTGGACCAGCACGGTTCAAAACCCGACGCACGCGTACTCGTCGGCCTCCACTTTCTCGGTCACCCTGACAGCGACCAATGCCACGGGATCTGGAAGCGCGACCAATACCGTGGGTGTGGCGCCGACCGAGGCCAGACTCAATATCGTCCTCGGCCGTCCCACCGATTCGTCGGTCGCCGCCAGCGTGCTGGCCGATGTGGGGACGCAGGTCTACCTCGAGTACGGATCGGCACCGGGCAACTACGCGTCCGCGACCCAGCCCCAGACGGCGGCGACGGCGTACCCCGTGGTCATCGAACTTGGCGGCCTGAATCCGAGCAGCCGGTACTACTACCGGGCCCGGTACCGCGCGGCATCGGAGACGTCGTTTCACGTCGAGCCCGAGCGCTCGTTCCAGACCGCGCGGGCCGCCGGCAGCGCGTTCAGCTTTGCGATCCAAGGGGACTCCCACCCCGAGCGCACGAACAATATGTTCAACGCCGATCTCTACGCGCTGAACATGCAGAATGCTGCTGCTCGCCAGCCCGATTTCTACATTGCGCTCGGCGACGACTTCAGCGTGGAGCCGTTACTCAACAAAGGCTCGGTGACCCAGTCCAACGTGGATCAGTTGTTCGCGAATCAGCGGTCGTACTTCCGCCTGCTGGGGCACTCGATGTCGGTGTTCCTCGTGAACGGCAATCACGAGCAAGCCGCGGCCTATCTTCTCAGCGACCAGTACCCGACGCTGTACCGCGACAATCCCATCTTTCAGGGCAAGGCCAGAACGACCTACTTCGCGCTGCCGGCCCCCGACGTGTTCTACAGCGGAGATACGACGCCGGTCGCAGGCGTCGGCCTGCTACGTGACTACTACGCGTGGGAGTGGGGCGATGCACTCTTCGTGACGATCGATCCGTACTGGCACTCGCCCGTTCCCGTTGACGACGCGGTGCCCGGCGTCAATCGAACGTCAGACCCGTGGGCGATCACGATGGGCGACGAGCAGTACGCGTGGTTCAAGAAAGTGCTGGAGACGAGCCACGCCAAGTACAAGTTCGTCTTCGAGCACCACGTGCTTGGCACCGGCCGCGGCGCAGCCGCCCTGGTTCATCAGTACGAGTGGGGCGGGTACGACAAGTCTGGCACCACGTACCAGTTTCCCGCCAAGCGTCCCACCTGGTACAAGCCCATCCATCAGCTGATGGTGGAGAACAAGGTCACCATTTTCTTCGCCGGTCACGACCACCTGTTCTCCCGCGAGCAGGTTGACGGCGTGATCTACCAGGAGGTGCCGAACCCGGCTGACAACACATACACCGCCTTCAACGCCGATGCGTACAAGCCCTCGAAAATCAGTCTGCCTGGGGCGCGGTACGACCCGAGCTACGGCGTCACGATGCCGAACGCCGGCCATCTCTACGTTACCGTCTCGCCAAGCCATGTGACGGTCGCATACGTTCGGGCGGTATTGCCAGGCGACGAGAGCAAGGCGGGCGCGACCAATGGGGCTGTCGCGTTTTCGTATTCCTTGCCGGCCGCGTCGGCCGATCAGATGCGGCCAACCCGAAATAGCGCGTCGACAGCGCGGCTCAAGACCTCCGCAAGGCTCGTCCAGTAGGGTTGGTAGGACAGATGCGGTGGGCAGGCGGAACAGGAGACCCCGGTGGGATTGCTCGTGGTGCTTGGCTGGCGGGTCGTCGCCCAGATGGTCGCCCTGGCGATCGCCGCCGGAGCCGTGTCGCCTCACGGCTTGTTGCCGCCGACGAGCCTTCCGCTTTCGCTGGCCGGCGTCAGGATCGATCGGGAGACGGCGTCCCAATCGGCGAGCCTCATCCGCTGCACGTATCGCCACGGCGAGCAGCGCAGTTACCGGGTGGGCCAGGTCGCCTGCGAGGTGGCCGAGATCACGGAGATTCAGCCCGACGCCGTCGTCATCAAGAATCTGCTCACCAAGCGCGCCGAGCGTCTGGTGTTTCCGTCCACCTCGCCGCCGGCCAACCCGTCGCCGCTGCCGCCGCCTTCGCCCCCCGTCGTCACGGTGACGCGTGAGGCGGTGGCGGTCGATCTGGCAAAAGGATCCGTCGACCACTACCTCGAGAATCTGAACGATCTGCTGGACGCCGCCCTGGCATCCCCGCGGCTCAGGGAGTCCGCCGACGGGGAGCGCCGGATCGACGGTTTCGAAATCGGTCGCATCAAAGAGGCCGGCCTTGTCGAACAACTCGGCCTTCGGAACGGCGACGTCATCCTTGAGGTGAATGGTCAGTCTCTAGACAGTCTGGCCACCGTCATCCAACTGTTCGGCCAGATCCAGACGATGGCGCAGGTGAAGGTGACGGTCTTGCGAAATGGCCTGCGAGTGCCGTTCGTGTTCAACAGGAAGTGATGCCGACGATGACGTTCTTACCATCCGGCGTTCGCATTCACGCCGGCCGGTTTGTCGAGAAGTAGTAGACAGACGAAAGGGACAACACGATGAAACGAGGACTCTTGATCGTGGCCCTGATGGCCTGCGCTGCGGCATTGGTCGCCTTGGCCATCGAGCCGGCACGGGTGCCGCCGCCGGACAAGAAGCCCGGCATGGCGCTCGTCCCGGCGGGCTCCTTCGAGATGGGGGACCATCACGGCTTCGTGGATCCCGCGCACGGCAGCGACGAGATTCCCGTCCACACGGTGCGGCTCGATGCCTTCTACATCGGCGTCAACGACGTCACCAATAAGGAATACGGCGAGTTCCTCAACGCGGCGTTTGCGGAGAAGCAGATCGTGGTTCGCGACGGCGGCGTGTATCTGGCCGGCGGTAACGACCTGTTGTTCGAGACGCGGGCGATGTCGCCGTACAGCCGGATCGGCTGGGACGGACAGACGTTCGCGGTGCTGGATCGCAAGGAGCAGCACCCCGTGGTGTGCGTGCGCTGGACCGGCGCGGCCGCGTATGCCAACTGGCTGAGTGCGCGCGACCACGTGCCGGCGGCCTACACGCCGGCCATCTGGGACACCGATTTCAACAAGAGCGGCTATCGCCTGCCGACTGAAGCCGAGTGGGAATACGCTGCGCGCGGCGGGCAGCAGACGCCGTACCGCAACTATCCGTGGGGCGACGACGCGGATGCGGCAAAAGCCAACTGGCCCGAATCAGCCAATCCGTTCCGAACAGGCCCGCAGCCGTGGACAACGCCGGTGGGCTTGTTCGACGGCAAGCTGCATCGCAAGGTGGATGTCGGCTGGCCGGGTGCGCAGGAGACGTATCGGGGCGCCGACGGCGTCAACGGTTACGGCTTGTACGACATGGCGGGCAACGTGTGGCAGTGGGTCAACGATTGGTACGAGCGCGACTACTACAGCTACGGTCCGGCCGACAATCCGCCAGGCCCCGACCGCGGCAGCGTGATGCCGGATGGCAAGACGTACCGGGGCATGCGCGGCGGCAACTGGTACAACGGCGAGCACGGTCACGGCCGCGTGTCGAACCGCGATCCGTCTTACTTCCGCGGGCCGCAGGATCCGAATCACCCGTACTACCACATCGGCTTTCGGCTTGTCCTTCCGGTTGGCGCCGAGACGCGGCCCGTCATCAAGCCCACGCCGGTCCAGCGCGCGGCGCGCAACGATGCCCGCCCCGACACGCCAGGGGTGAACGCCGGCGATGGCCGCCAGGGTCGCGGGCGAGGCGATCAACGAGGCGACACCGCGGGCGACGGGCGACGACGCAGGGCGGTGCCAGCCGGCCGGCCGGCGGACGCGATTCAAGTGCCGGTGCCGGGTTTCATCCTCCGTAGTCCCGACCTGACCGCAGGAAGTGTGCTGCCGAAGGAATTCACCGGCGATGGGGCGAGTGCCACCCTAGGGCTCGAATGGAGCGGGGCACCGGCGGGGACGGCGAGCTATGCGCTCATCATGGACCATGTGGACCCGCAGGGCGTCGTGAAGTGGTACTGGACGCTCTTCAACATTCCCCCCACGGTGCAGCGGCTCTCCAAGAATGCCGCTGGGATTGGCACGCTCGGGACCAACAGCATCAACGGGCGAATCGGCTACGCACCTCCGCGCTCGAAAGGCCCGGGGCCCAAGACCTACGTCATCACCGTCTACGCGTTGTCGTCTGCTCCTCCATTGAGCGTCCCGGGCGGAACAATCGGTCGCTCTGAACTATTGGCGGCTATCAAAGGCCGCGTTGTCGGCACGGCGGAGCTCGCGGTCGTCTACACCCGAGAGGGAGAGGACGAAACGGCGGAGGACGACGCGGGTCGGCTTGCGCGCGACGGCCGCGAGGCTGATCACGGTCCATTTGATCTCGGCGATACTCGGGTTGGCCAAGGGACCGGCGACCCGCAACGAGGTCAGGGACAAAACGACCCTCAGCGCGGCGGAGGCCAGCGTCGCGGCGGACGCGGCCAGGGCGGACGCGGCGGGGCGGAGATGGCGGAGAACAAGCTGCCCGCCTCGCCCAATCCCGGACAAACGGTCGGCCTGTACCTCAATATGCCGAAGGCCTCACCCGGCTACACGCTGCTCGCACCGAAGCACAA
>Ga0194060_10001223_pt1 | contig 18478 bp, 19 predicted proteins | sample SepL225m_MetaG_FD_163427 | JGI IMG/M metagenome (GOLD analysis project Ga0194060, IMG submission 163427) | Anoxic zone freshwater microbial communities from boreal shield lake in IISD Experimental Lakes Area, Ontario, Canada - Sep2016-L222-5m | ecosystem: Environmental > Aquatic > Freshwater >...
GCTTGCGGCCGTGTCGGTCGGCGAGCGCGCCGAGGACCGGGGCGGAGAAGATTTGGATGAGGGGGAAGAGGCCGAGGATGAACCCGAGGATGATCGTCCGCGTCGCGTACGGCGTGCCAATCGGCAGAATTCCGTTTGCGCTCAGGAACAGTCCCGGAAGGACGGGAAGCGCGATACCGAAGCCGATGAGGTCGGTGAACACCGCCAGGAGGAGCGGGACGAATGCTTTGAGATGTTTCATATCGGGGGTAGTATAGCAGACGTACGGGTAGTGAGTTTGTCGAACTATGGAGAGACCTCGATTTTATTACGACGGGACGTGCCGGTTTTGTCGTCTATGGGTGCAGCGGTGGAAGAGGACGACGCGGGAGGCGGTCGAGTACGTCCCGTTCGCGGAGAAGAGGCCGTCGTCCGAGTTCGTCGCGACGGACGGCACGGTGAGCCGCGGGGCGGAGGGGGTATTTCGGTTGCTGGCCACGTCGACGCCCGGGCGATTGCTTTGGTGGTATCGCCGCGTTCCGCCGTTCGCATGGGCGTCGGAGATCGCGTATCGGACGGTGTCGAGCTGCAGGGTGTGTGCGTGGAAACTGACGCGGTTTCTTCTTCCAAGCGAACGGGACTAAAGTCCCTGGGAAACCCGACGGGACTAAAGTCCCTGTGAATCCTGTCAGAGCGTAAACGTAATTCCCAGTCACTTCAGTGGCGTCAAGAATTCCCAGGGACTTTAGTCCCGTCGAGTATGTCTCGTTTCTTCCTCCTCGATTCCTGGTACTTCATCACCGTCCCGACGGATCGTCACCGACCGATCTTCAAGGATCTCGCCCTCCGCGAACTTCTTCGCGTTCGCCTCGAGGAAGCGTTCGTCAAATTCGGCGTCGAGTGTCCCGACTATGGAATCATGGAGGACCACTATCATTTTCTTGGAAGCTTTGGGAAGAGCGACGTAATCCCTACGATGTTGCAGTGGATTAACGGCGGCGTTTCGTTTCAGGTCAAACGGCAGGTGGACATCGCGTCGCCGGTTTGGGGTGAATATCACGTATTCGTTCCGATGAAGGAATCGTTGCTCGATCGCGTTCGTGGATATGTCATTGGCAATCCTTTGAAGCATGGCGACGTGACGGATCTTCAGGAATTATTCGACTGGCCATTTTCGTCGTATCGCTATGTGATCGTACGAGAGGGGAAGGAGTATGCGGATGATGTTATCTCGTCAGTGATGTCGCTGGGAGAAAAGGAATTCTTTGAGTCATTGCCGACGCGGATCACGGCGGGACTAAAGTCCCTGGGAAGCGCACGGGACTAAAGTCCCTATGAAATCGTTTTCCCAGCCACTTTAGTGGCGTCTCGTATTCCCAGGGACTTTAGTCCCGATCGTGGGAACGTCGCGACTCGGAGGACGGGACTAAAGTCCCTGGGAATATCTATGACCCCTTTCGCCTCACACGTCTACGCGATCGTAAAACAAATTCCCCGCGGCAAGACGCTTACCTACAAGCAGGTGGCGATCGCGGCGGGGAGGCCCGGGGCGTGCCGGGCGGTGGGGACGATATTGAGCAGGAACTTCGATCCGACGATTCCGTGCCATCGGGTCATCCGTTCCGACGGAAAAACGGGAGGATATAATCGCGGGGAGGGGCGGAAGGCGGAGCGGCTTCGGGAGGAAGGGTTTTCTGGATGAGGCCGAACAGGAGCGCACGCTCCTGTTCTTTGTTTGCGACGACCTGCGCCGAGGCAGCCTCCTCCAGCCGCCGGCGTCGCAGGCGTTCTTTTTTATCGTCGTTTGGGTTGTCTCCGCGACGTTCCATATCCGTTCGAGTGTAATAAAAATTCCCGCGTCTTACAAACGCGGGACGAGGTCGTTGGCAACGTAGCGGCCGACTTGGATCCAGGCGATCCAGTTGTAGATGGCGGTGTGGCCGAACTGGAACCAGAGGGTCTGGGACCAGTACCAGGGTTGAGCGCGCCGGATTCCGCGGAGGCGCTCGAGGAACGTCGGCGGGCGATAGCGCTGTCCGTTCGCGATGCGCGAGTCGGAGCGGCGGACGATGCGGTCCCACACGGCGCAGTAGAACTTGAGCGGGATGCCAAGCTCGGCGAACCCCTCCACGAGGCGGAGCGTCTGCTGGATCTCGGGCGCGTCCGGGAGCAACGCCTGGGCGCCGCGGGTATGGACGACCTTCGCCATCCTCGATCCTCGCAGCGGCGTGCACATCATCACGAGGGCAAGGCGGCGGACGAGCGTCGGGTCGTCGTAGAGCAGCGCGGAGAAGATCCACGCCAGGTCCTGGCCACCCTTGGAGAACCCGATGCCAATCACCGGGCCTTCGCCGACCCCGTCGCGGATCCACGCGTTGCGTTCCATCGTCTCTTCAAACGTCTCGTAGTTGCCCTGCCGCGGCGTTTGCACGAGCAGGACGCGGAACCGGAACGCCTTCGCGAGGAACCATCCGAACGGGTAGGCGGAGAACGGCGTCTGCTGAAGTCCCGGTGCGAGGACGATCGTCGCGCGCGCGGTGCCGCGCGGCTGGATGACCGCGGGAAACTTTCCGAACGTCGCGAATCCGGCCAGGGCGAGCCCGTCCTCTGCGAAGACGAACAGGACGTGCGTTACCACGAGGACAAACGTGTCCACAGGCCGGAGAATCTCCGCCGTCTCACGGAACAACTGCTTCCATTTGCGAACGAACGCGGAGGCTCGAACGAGCAGCCGCTTTTTCCATGGCTTCCTCATGTCGCCTCCTGCACGAACCCTAGCGCATTTTTGCGGTTGCGTCAATCCATTCGACGCGCTATCCTACTTCCCACTATGGAATCACTTCACATCACCGGCGGGCGCCCGCTTTCGGGTTCGATCGAGGTTTCCGGCGCGAAGAACGGCGCGTCCAAGATGATCATCGCGTCGATGCTTACCGACGAGGAGGTCATTTTAAAAAATGTCCCGCGACAGCGCGAGACGGGGATTACCGAGGAGATCGTCACGACCGTCGGCGCGACGACGGCGTGGGAGGGCGACCATGTGCTGCGCCTGAAGACGCCGGTCGTGTCGACCGCGTCGGTGCGCGCGCTCTCGGAGAAGAATCGCATTTCCGTCCTTGCGATCGCGCCGTTGCTTCACCGCGCGGGCGAGGCGTTCGTCCCATTGGTCGGAGGAGACAAGATCGGGCAGAGGCCGGTGAACTTCCATGTCGATGCGCTGCAGAAGATGGGCGCGAACGTCGAAGCGACCGCCGACGGATACCATGCGACGGTGAACGGACGATTGCACGGCGCGCTCATCGAGTTTCCATATCCATCCGTGATGGCGACCGAGACGGCGCTTCTTGCAGCGGTTCTTGCCGACGGTCGAACCGTGATCCGCAATGCGGCGGGGGAGCCGGAGATCAAGGGACTCATCATGATGCTGCAGAAGATGGGCGCGGTGATCCAGATCAACTCGGGCCGCAACGTCGAGATCATCGGCGTCGAGAAGCTCCATGGCTGCGAGGCCACCGTGATGCCCGACCGCATCGAGGCCGCCAGCTACGCGGCGATGGCACTCGGAACGCGCGGCGAAATCTTCGTGAAGGGCGCCGAGCACGAGCATCTCATTACCTTCCTGAATGCGGTCCGAAAGATCGGCGGCGACTACCGCGTGCAGGACGATGGGATCTGGTTCTCGGGAAAGGGCGGTCTGCGCGGGATCGAGCTCGAGACCGGAACGCACCCGGGCTTCATGACCGACTGGCAGCAGCCGTTCCTCGTGGCACTGACCCAGGCGGAGGGAACGAGCGTCGTCCACGAGACGGTCATGGAAGGACGTCTCGGCTACACCGAAGCGCTCAAGAAGATGGGCGCGGACGTGACGTTGTTCAGCAACTGCCTGGGAGAATCACCGTGCCGGTTCAAGGAGCAGAACTATCGCCACAGCGCGGTTGTGAACGGCGCGACGACGTTGAAGGCGACGGATTTGGAGGTCCCGGACATCCGCGCGGGACTGGCGCTGGCGATCGCAGCGCTGGTCGCGGAAGGAACGTCCGTCCTCACCGGGATTCATCATCTCGACAGGGGATATGAGCGGCTGGTGGAGAAACTGAGGGGCGTCGGAGCTATGATTGAGCGTAAAATTAGCTAGGTTGAGCATAGAACGCTTGACAAAGCGGCCGGAATGTGATAGCATTCCGGCTTGTTTCATTCTGCCATGGTGGCGGGGTGGGACGGGATTTTCCAGGAGTCAGAATGACATTGTTCTTGATCACGAAGATGGGATTCGATGCGTATGGCATCGACCGTATGTCGCCGCGCGTCAAGCGGTACCTCGGCATGTACGCGCAGATGATCGTCGTCCAGTTCTTCATGGACTGGTTCCTGTGGACCGCGGTCTTCGGAATCGCGCTCAGCGGGTCGTCGGTCAGCATCCTGTTCGGGTTCGCGATGGCGTTCGCCATTCTCGTGCTCGAGGTGACCATCGGCGCGCAGGACACGACGGAGGGACTCAAGCGGGTCGCCGGTCTCATCGCGGCACGCGTTCTGCTGATGTTCGTCATGAGCGGGTTCACGTCCACCGTGTTCGACCTGCTGTTCTTCCACGACTCGATCGACCAGCAGATCACCAAGGAGGAGAAGGAGGACGCGGACGGGATCCGTCAGACGGCGATCGACGCGATCGAGGCCGACTATGCCGCGCGGCTTGCGGACAAGAAGGCCGAGCTCGGCGGGCGTCCCGACGAGGTGAAGGCCACGAGCGCGGCCAACCGCGCCACGCTGGTCGCCACGCAGAAGGCGAACCGAGCCGACATCACCAAGCGGCTATCCGCCGTCATGCTGGACGCCGTTCGTGAGTCGGCGGGCCGGTACATGGGCCCTCCTGGCGCGGGCATGACCACCGGAACGCTCACCGCGCAAGCGACGGCAATTCGGAAGGAGCTGAAGGACTACGACGCGGCGGCCAAGGTCGAGCTCTCCGAGTTTGACGCGGCGGCAGCGACGCAGCAGGGCGACGCGGTTTCCGGCGGGCAGGCCGCGGGCGACGCGGTTGTCGCGGAGCGCGACGAGAGGATCGCCGCGATCCGCGCCCTGTCGCAGACCGAGCTTGCGGCGGCCTACCCGGGCGACTGGGTTCGCAGCCGCGGCGTCATGGACCAGTACCGGACGCTCAAGAAGCTCATCGCGAGCGACCCGGTCAACGCGATCGTGGCCATGTCCCTTTGGGTCCTCGGGATGATCATCCCGACCGTCGTGCTCCTCCTGAAGTTCATGGCGCCGCTGGAGGTGCAGAACAACTTCTCCAAGAAGCACCACGCCGCCAACGGCGACCCCGAGGCGGCCGGGGATCTCCGGATCCTTGGGTTCGGCGGCAACATCGGGATGCTCGGTTGGAGCGCTGATGCCATCGCCCGGCATAACGCCGTCGTGGCAAAGCGCATCGAGCTGCGCGAGAAGCTCGTCGAGTTCAAGCGGTGGTTCATGCACGCATGCGCCCCGGACTCGATGACGCATGTCAGCGTGCCTCGCGCGACGCTGACGCGGATGGCCGCGACCCGCTGGGACTCCTCGGTGAGCACATGTATCCGCGAGCTCAGCGACATCGAGGCAAGCACGCGCAGCGCGGGCGTCGAGCTCCAGGGCTGGCCGGACGACTGGGAGGTCGAGGATCCCCGCGTGGAAACTGACCGTGTCTGGCTTGCGTCGGACGAAGACATCGAGCGCGACTACGGCTGGGTCAGCCCCGGCACCCCGCGTCTCGTCCGCTCTGCTCCCTAACGGGACACCCTTGGCTGCCGACTCCTGTCGGCGGCCTTTTTCTTTGTGCTATAATCCTCCCGTATGTTCCTATCCCTCCTTTCCGCCAGCCCCATGACCGCGCTCGCCTGGCTTGCGGCGATCCTGACGTCGCTCACCATCCACGAGTTCTCGCACGCGCTCATGGCCAAGCTGCGTGGCGACCTCACGGCCGAGCGGGAAGGGCGGCTGACGCTGAATCCGCTGGCACACCTCGACCTGTTCGGGTTTGTTCCGATGCTGCTGTTCGGGTTCGGCTGGGCCAAGCCGGTGCCGTTCAACCCGTACAACCTCAAGAACCCAAAGTGGGATTCCGTCCTGATCGCGCTCGCCGGCCCGTTTTCAAATCTCATCGTCGCGACCGTCGCGGCCCTGGCAATCCGGTTCTTCGTGGGCAGTCAGATCGTCACGTCGCTCAATCTCCTGATCGTCTTCCTCTTTCTCCTGATCATCCTCAACCTCTTCCTGATGTTCTTCAACTTCGTCCCCGTCCCGCCGCTCGACGGATCGAAGCTGTTCCTGGCCCTGTTCGACGCCCCGCGCTATGCAAACCTCCGCCAGATCGTCCTTGTCCGAGGTCCGCAGCTCCTGATGGTCCTGATCCTGCTGTCGCTCGTGACCCACCTCGACGTGTTCTTCTTCGTCAGCCGCCCCGCGTTCGCGACGTGTGACGTTCTGCTGGGGGATTCTTGCGCGGGGTTCTTCAATGCGATTTTCGCGGGATAACGAGAAAAAAGGCGGGATTTGCGAATAACGAATTTGTTACTAAATTGCATATGATACCAATTGTTGCGAACGTTGCGAATTCGTGACGTTCGCTGCCATTCGTGTCATATGCAATTTAGTAACAAATTCGTTATTCGCAACCTGTTGACGCATTTAACCCCCCATGATACTTTACGGCCATATTTTATGGGCCCAGCCGAAGGTCACCTGACCCAATCGGCCTTAACGCCCGGCTTCTTAATGTATCACATCCGTTATGCCAACGATGAACCAGCTGATCCGCAAGGGTCGCTCCACCGAGAACGTTAAGTCCAAGTCCCCGGCGCTGCAGTACGCGCTCGACTCGTTGCACCGCAAGCGCACCATGCTTTCGAAGGGATCCGCCTTCAAGCGCGGCGTGTGCGTGAAGGTCACGACCATGACGCCGAAGAAGCCGAACTCCGCCATCCGCAAGATCGCGCGCGTGCGCCTTTCCAACGGCACGGAGGTCACGGCCTACATCCCGGGAGAAGGGCACAACCTGCAGGAGCACTCCATCGTGCTCATCCGCGGCGGACGCGTGAAGGATCTTCCTGGCGTTCGTTACCACATCGTTCGCGGAGTCTACGACACCCAGGGTGTCGCTGACCGTCGCAAGGGACGCTCGCTCTACGGCCAGAAGAAGCCGAAGGCCGGAGCGGTCGCGAAGGGCGCTGGCAAGAAAAAGTAGTTTGTGGCAGTCGTGAGTAATTTGTAACTAATAAAGCCCCGACGGAGTACTCCCCACGCAGGGAGGAAGTCACCGGTCGGGGACCTATCAACTAAAGATATGCGCGGAAAGCAAGCTGTACGCCGTCAGATTACCCCGGACCCGAAGTTCAACAATGAGAACGTGGCACGCTTCACCAACCTCATCATGCACGACGGCAAGAAGAGCACCGCGATGCGCGTGATCTACGACTGCTTCGACATCATGGAGAAGAAGACCTCGTCGAGCCCGGTGGAAACCTTCGAGAACGCGCTCAAGAACGTCATGCCGACGCTCGAGGTCAAGTCCAAGCGCGTGGGAGGAGCCAACTACCAGGTTCCGATGCCGGTTCGCGGAGAGCGCCGCTTCATGCTGGCCGCCCGCTGGATCCTCATTGCCACGCGCGCCAAGAAGGGCCGCCCGATGGCGCAGAAGCTTGCTGACGAGCTCATCGCCGCGTCCAAGAACGAGGGCGACGCCGTGAAGAAGAAGGCCGACGTCCAGCGCATGGCCGAAGCCAACCGCGCGTTTGCTCACTTTGCGAGATAATATAGGTAAATTGGTAAAATTGGTTAAGTTGGTCATAACCAATTAACCAATTTTACCATTTTTACCACCCTCACAACGCCTTATGCCCCGACAATACCCACTTGAAAAAACGCGCAACTTCGGAATCATCGCGCACATCGACGCCGGAAAGACCACGGTTTCCGAGCGCGTGCTTTTCTACACCGGCCGCTCGCACAAGATTGGCGAGGTGCACGAGGGAGAGGCTGTCATGGACTGGATGGAACAGGAGCGCGAGCGCGGCATCACCATTACCGCCGCCGCCACCACCTGCTTCTGGAAGGACCACTGCATGAACCTGATCGACACCCCGGGACACATCGACTTCACCGTTGAGGTGAAGCGCTCCCTTCGCGTGCTCGACGGCGCGTGCGTCATCTTCGACGGCGTCGCCGGCGTGGAACCGCAGTCCGAGACCAACTGGCGCTATGCGGACGACTACAACGTGCCGCGCCTCTGCTTCATCAACAAGCTCGACCGAACGGGCGCCGACTTCTACAAGGACCTGAAGTCGATCGCCGACCGTCTCACCAAGAAAGCGTACCCGCTCCAGCTTCCGATCGGAACCGAGGCTGATTTCGTCGGCGTCGTCGACCTTCTCAAGATGAAGGCGTTCTACTACCGCGACGACCAGGGCAAGGTGATCGACGAGCTGGAGATTCCGGAGGACATGAAGGCGATCTCCGCCGACTACCACGGCCGTCTCATCGAAGCGATTTGCGCCACCGACGACGCGCTCATGACCAAGTACCTCGCCGGCGAGGAGCCGGGAATCGAAGAGCTCAAGGTCGCGCTGCGCAAGGCCACCATCAAGGTGGAGATCATCCCGGTGCTGTGCGGATCCGCGCTCAAGAACAAGGGCGTGCAGTTCATGCTCGACGCCATCGTCGACTACCTCCCAAGCCCGCTGGACATTCCGTCCGTCGTCGCCCATAACCCGGACAACCTGGAGGAGCGCGTCGAGCGACCGACCTCGGACTCCGCCCCGTTCTCCGCCCTCGCGTTCAAGATCGCGGCCGACCCGTTCGTGGGCAAGCTCGCCTTCTTCCGCGTGTACTCGGGCTCGGTGAAGGCCGGATCGTACGTGCTCAACCCGCTCAACGGCGAGCGCGAGCGCATCAGCCGCATCGTCCGCCTTCACGCCAACAAGCGCGAGGAAATCGACGAGGTGTTCGCCGGAGAAATTGCCGCGGCCGTGGGTCTCAAGTCCACGTTCACGGGACACACGCTCTGCGACGAGAACAACCCGGTGATCCTCGAGGCCATCGTGTTCCCGGAGCCGGTCATCTCCATCGCCATCGAGCCGAAGACGAAGGTCGACCAGGAAAAGATGGGAACGGCCCTTCAGCGACTTGCCGAAGAGGATCCGACCTTCCGCGTCCGCACCGACGACGAGACCAACCAGGTCATCATCTCCGGCATGGGCGAGCTGCACCTCGACATCATCGTCGACCGCATGAAGCGCGAGTACAAGGTGGAGGCCAACGTGGGCGCCCCGCAGGTGTCGTACCGCGAGACGATCAAGGCCGACATGTCCGAGGGAGAAGGAAAGTACATCAAGCAGACGGGAGGGCGCGGACAATACGGCCACGCCTGCATCCGCCTCGAGAAGAACGAGGCCAACAAGGGCTACGAGTTCTCCGAGGAGATCAAGGGCGGCTCGGTGCCGCGCGAGTTCTGGAACGCGATCGACAAGGGAGCGCACGAGGCCGCCGACCGCGGCGTGCTCGCGGGCTACCCGGTGCTCGACGTGAAGGTGACGCTGACCGACGGATCGTTCCACGACGTGGACTCCAACGAGGCGGCGTTCAAGATCGCCGGTTCCATGGCGTTCCAGGACGCGGCCCGCAAGGCCGGCCTGATCCTGCTCGAGCCGATGATGAGCGTGGAAGTCGTCATGCCGGAGGAGTACATGGGAACCATCGTGGGCGACCTGAACTCCAAGCGCGGACAGATCCAGGAGATGACCGAGCGCTCCGGCGTCAAGGTCATCACCGCCTTCGTCCCGCTCGCCGAACTGTTCGGCTACGCGACCCAGCTCCGCTCCATCTCGCAGGGCCGCGGGTCCTACTCGATGCAGTTCGACCACTACGAGGAGGTCCCGAGCAACGTCTCGAAGGAAATCATCGAGAAGCGCTCCGGAATGAACCGCCGCGTGACATAACAAGAGAAGAAAGAGACAAGATTCAAGAAGACAAGAAACAGGGAGATTATAAGATTAAGGTCCAGGGGTCAAATCCTTGGACTCTTTTCTTTGATCCCTGAACATTCCTTGTCTCCTGCTCTTCTTGGATCTTGTCTCTTTTGCTAAACTGTCTCCGTATGAACGAGAATCGTCCGTCCGTCGAGCAAGAAACCGCGAAGTCCGTCGAGTTTCGGATCGTGCGCGATTCGCATGTTCGTCGGCTGCTGCGCGACCGGACGGAGGCGATCGTCGAGGCGGCATACCACAACGGGACGCACGCGCTCGTGTTTCTCGACAAGAGCGCACGGCCGATCTCGTGGTTGGTCCGCGAGGTGTGGAAGAAAAATCATGGGATGCTGAACCGTCCGCAGATTCGGTTTATGAACGTGGGGAAGCCGGAAGGAGGGAGGCTGGCGATCGATGCCCCGCGTTCTGTTTCTCCGGACGCGGTCGCGGAGCTGCGAAGGCTGTTCGGCAGCCAGTTTGCGGACAAGGACGTGATGATCGTCGACGATCTGTCTGCGACGGGCAAAACGCTGGAAACGGCAACGCGGGTATTTCAGGAGGCGTTTCCGTCGGCGCGTGTCATGACGACCTTCGTCTCTGACGCCGAGGACATGCCGGAAGACCGGTTTCCATGGTCGGAAATTCCAGGATCGACGGACGTTTTGGAACTAAGCGAGACCATCGTGAGTCATTCGGCGTTGGAACATCGGATTGATCCGGTTCATGAGATGCTGTTGACGCGGCTGCGTGACGCGCTCGGCGCCAAGGCGCGGGGTGTCACCATGAAAAAAGAAATTGACCGCGCGCTTGCGGCCATTGGAAACGGAAGGGACCTCGTCGGCGACCTGGAGGGCGTTCTGGCGCACATGCAGATTCTCTGCGCGACCGAGCCCGTTCCCGTCGACCTGATGTCTCGCGTTGTGACGGCCATTGAGGCGGCGAAGCGCGCGTTCCCGTCGTTCAAGCGGGGGACGAAGGGACCGTCGTCCGTCGAGCTGTACGCCAAGGTCGCCGAGATCGACGTGCTCGCGGAAGAGCTCGCGACCGCCGCGGACTTCTGGCCTGGTCCGCCCCACTGGGGAAACGCCCATGGCGAACTCGACGAGATGTTGTCGGACTGTCGGAAGGACGCCGAGCGAATCCTGCGTCCCGACGATCGGCCTGAGTTCGTCGCGTCGTCTCGGATCGCACGGGAAGCGGCCGCCTACGCCGACCCAGCGCGACTCGCGGGTCTCGCCGATCAGCTGCGGGCCGAGATGAAGGAGATCTCGAAGATGCCGGTTACTAAGGAATAGAAAAAAGCGGGGTCAGGCGACCTCGCTTTTTACGTAGATGCGGATTCTCCCGTGCTCCTCGATGGGTTTCCAGTTTACAAACTTGAAGTCGTTCGAGATCACGCGCGCGCCGGGCGGGAGTTCTTCCTGGAGTTTTGTCTCGAGCTTTCGCATCGCGTATGGGACCTGGTAGAGGAATACGACCGTGCGGTCCGAGATGTTTGATTTCCAGAAGGACTCGCGGACGAAGCGGGCGTTCTTGAGGCCGAGGCGGTGGGAGGAAAACTCGGACGCCTTCACGAGCGCGCCATTGATCTCGATTCCGAGGGCGTCAGCGACTCCCTCCGAGGCTGCGGCGATGACGATGCGGCCGTCGCCGGAGCCGAGGTCGGTGATGCGGTCGGCGGGCGTCAGCTTCGCCAGGCGAATCATCGCGTCGACGTGTTCCGAGCGGGAGACCACGTACGGGCCTCCGTAGTGGATGAGAGGAAGCATGAGCTGGATGACGTACCAGAGGCCGACGGCGGAAACGGCGAGCAGCACGAGGAGAGTGACAGAGAGCGCGGGGGTGATATAATCCACAGGGTCACGAAGTACGAATAATATTACGAAAGTCACGAACTACCCGGATATGATTCCACAAGACATTGTCGACGCGTATGATTTCGGGGCGATCAAGTCTGTTAAGCCGATTTCCATCGGTTTGATTCACCAAACATATCAGATTTCGGCCAAGAACGGAACCTTCATTGCCCAGCGCCTGCACCCGGTGCTGGCTTCGGCTGCGATTGGGAAGGACTTCTTCGTCGTCACGACGTTCCTGAACGACAAGGGATTCCCGGCGCCGAAGACCGTCGTCACGAAGAAGCTGCAGGTCCTCGCCAAGGACGCGGAGGGAAGGGTTTGGCGCGTGCAGACGTTCCTGCCGGGCGCGACGTTCACCGCCGTTCGTGACGCGAAGATGGCACGCGAGGCCGGGGCGATGTTCGGGCGGCTGCACAAGACGATGGCGGGACTGAAGTACGACTTTAAGTCGAAGAAGATTTTGCACGAGACGGAAAAGATCTTCGCGACGTTCGTGAAGGTCGTCAAGAAGAATTGGAAGAACCCGCTGCTCGACGACGTGGCCGAGGACGTGGCGTTCGTCGCGAACGAGATGCACAAGGTCCTGCTCCCCGCGTCGCTTCCGTTGCGCGCGATCCACGGTGACCCGAAGATCTCGAACCTCCTCTTCGACGACAAGGGTCGCGCCTCCGGCGTCGTCGACCTCGACACGTGCAATCGACGACCGTTGCTCGTCGAGACCGGCGACATGTTCCGGTCGTGGTGTGGCATGCAGGAGGACGACGCGAAGAATACGTTCCGGCTCGACATCTTCAAGGCGGGATGGAACGGGTATGCCAAGGCTGCCGACGGATTCATCTCCGCCCGCGAGCGCAAGCTCGTCCCGAAGTCCGTCGCGACGATCACGCTCGAGCTCGCCTCGCGCTTTCTCGCGGACTATTTCGAGGACAGCTATTTCGGCTGGGACGACGCGCGCTATCCGTCGCGCCGCGCGCACAATCTGGCGCGGGCGAGGGGGCAGCTGGCGCTCTATCGCGATCTTCAAAAGAAGATGGGGAAGATGGAAGCGATTGTCGGCTGATACCTCGCGGCTGTCATGGGATTGACAGATTGCTCCGGAACCCGTAGGGTACGCCAGCCGGAGATTGCATGAATTCTTCCTCATTCGTTGGACTGATGGGCCTGCAGTGCCCGGACGAGCTCGCGCGGCTGTCGGAGCTCGCGCCGATCTTCGCGGAACGATCGCACCGCCTGCTGCTTGGGACGTACGCGGACTGGTGGACGCTGCATGGCGCGGCAAGCCGTCCGTTCCTCCCGGCGCGTGATACGCTCGCGGAGCTGTGTACGCCCGGCGGTCACAAGGCAGATATCGCGGTACACTTCACGCCGTCGTGGGAACAGTCGCTCGCGGAGCAGCTCTACGACCTGATGTGCGTGTGCCCGAACGTCTCGGTCCTCATCCTTCACGCCGTCTGGCCGAAGCGGGACACGCTCGTGCAGTTCCGTCGCCAGTGGCCGAACGTTCGTCTCGTGCTGTGGGTGTCGGAGGAGTGCTTTATGGACCTGAGCGAAGATCCGATGCGCGTGGCGAAACGCGTCGCGGAGTACGTGCGGATCGACGTCGTGGACTCCGTGATGTTCGACCTCGCCGCCGGGTGCGGGGCTCCGATCGACAACGCCCGCGCCGTGCTGGTGCTTCGATTTCTCCGTCAGGCGGGCGTGATGGTCCCGTACGGACTCGCCGGCGGACTTTCCGCGGAACGGTTCGACGCCGGATTCACGCGGGTCGTCCGCGACTTCGACCCGCTGTCGCTCGTCGCGTCCCGCCACATCCGCCGCCACGATCGCATCGACCCGGATCTCGCCAGGCGATTCGTCGAGCGCGCGCTCCTTGCCGCGACCCCGTAGCTTCCAGGCCCAGACGGCCTGGATTTTCTTTTTTCCCCGCGACCAACAAAATCGCCTCCCCGACAAGCGGAGAGGCGATTTCTTTTTGATTCAGAAGTTGAGAAGACCAGTTCAGGCTGTAAACAGTGTTACTAGTTCCTGCGTGTTATCTTTCTACTTTCCTGTGACAATGTTCCTTTTGGGATACCTTTGAATCCTTGCCAGTGCTAGCTGTCTGGCCTCACAAGAAGAGATACTATCAGACTTCCGGGATTCCGTCAAGCGTTTTGGGGGTTGATTGACAGTTTTTTAGCTAAGATCAGCTAAATTGGACTCTTGGCGTTTCGAGCCTTTTCCTGCAGGGCAAGCACGTCCGGGGCTTTGTCGCCGTCCTTTCCAAAGGCTGAGAACTCATACAGGTTTCCACCGTTTCTATCCTTGATCGCGACGGTTTTCCTCCATGCCAGCGCATCCGCGTCCGATGTCGACAGGTTCCAGAGGCGTTGGTAGAGATCCGAGATGTCCTGGCGGTGGCTGTCGAGAAGCGCATCGACCGCCTCGGCCGTGGGACGGTCCGGGCCGCGTTCCCATTTCAGTCTCGGCAGGTTGGCGTACTCTGCCGCCAACGCTGCCAGCCGCGCGCGACCTTCCTCGTCGATGGCGGCGCTTGGATTGCGATCGGAAAACTTCGGATTGAAGAACTCGGTCGGGCTCGTCTGAACGCCCTGTTTCTCCAGGACCTCCTTTCGTTGAAATCCAAGGATGGCCGACGCGGGAAATCCGACAAGGAATCCGCGCAGGACGTCGTTTTCGCTCGCGGTACCGAGCGCTTCGAATTTTTCCGCGAGCCGGTCGACCGAATCGCCGTCCTGCCAGCCGGCAAGCCGCGCGAGCTCGGGCTCGTCCGCGATTCGCTTCGCGACGGTTTCGCGGTTCATAATGATGTGTGGCGTCACAAGCGCGTCGATTGCAATGGACGACAGATAGTCGCGGATTCCCTGGAGATTCTGGATTGTCCCGTGCCAGTCCTCGAAGGCGGCCGGCTTTATTCCGGAGAGGACGCCGCGAATCTCAGGCCGGGAGAGAATTTCGCGGTCGTTCATGGACAGTCGATCGATGGCGGGAAGGGAGGATTCGTCGATCATAGGATTATTTCAGGCCGCACGCGGCACGGATGATCTCGGCTCCCTTGCGCGCGTCGGACTTTTTCAGGTTGAGCATTGGGCTCAGGAACAGGGTCTTGGAATCGGTGAACTCGACGACCAGGCCGGCGCGGTAGCATTTCGCGGCGACGAGGACGGCGACGGGGAGGTGGAACTCGATGGCGAGGACCATGCCGATGCCGCGAACTTCCTTGACCTTTTTGAGCGACTCGAGCGGCTTGAGAAGGTCGAGCAGGTAGGCGCCGACGCCCGCCGCGTTCTCGTCGAGGCGGTCCCGGATGATGATCTCGACGTTCTTCTCGACCGCGGCCAGGTCCTGGAACATCCAGCCGAACGTGGGATGCGACGGGATGCCGCGGGCATTCTTGAAGACGGATTCCGTGACCAGCGTCGCGGCCATGGTCGCGTACCCTCCCGTGAACGATTTGCCGAGCGTGACGATGTCGGGCTCGATTCCCCAGAGTTCCGATCCGAACATTTTGCCGCACCGGCCCATGCAGGTGGCCACTTCGTCCATGGCAAGGAGGACGCCGTAGTTGCGGCAAAGCGTTTGGACGGCGGGGTAGAAGGCAGGCGAGGGGATGAAGCATCCGGCGTTCGTCCATACCGGCTCGGACAGGAATGCCGCGACGTCGCCCTGCGCGAACAGCGCCTCGATCTCGCGGAGCGTCTCGATTTCCTGCTTTTGATTCTTCGGCATCGGTACCTTCGCGAATCCGTCGCACGGTTCCAGCACTCCGCCGAACGCGTTTCCGACCGATCCCGCACCGTACGTGTGGCCGTGGTACACGCCTTCGATCGTCACAACCGTCTGTTTCTTCGTCGCGGCGCGCGCGGCCTTGATGGCGAACTCGACCGCCTCGGACCCTGAGCACGCGCGAAACACGCGGTTGAGCTTTCCCGGCGCGAGCTTGACGAGGCGCGACGCGAACGTCTCGTGCCGCTCGACGCGAAACCACGGCGGCTCATGGAACCCCTCGCGCGCCTGGGCCGAGATCGCCTCGGCCATCTCCTTGTTCTTCCATCCGACGGTGCCCACGCACCAGCCGGTCTGGAAATCGAGGAACTTCTTTCCGTTCTTGTCGTACACGTAGGACCCGTTTCCGCGGACGAAGTCGACGGGCGCGGAGCCGTAGTCGGCGAGATGTTTGGGCATACGGGGACAGTATAACAAAAAACCGCGTGTTTAACGCGGCAGGAAGCGTCTCTCGCGGATTCCAAGGATCAGTCGGCCTCGGGAGATGCGGGAGATGAGGTGGAAGGGTCCGAGGTCGGCCCCTCGAAAGCCGGGGGCCTTCATGAGGATGAGGTGACCGGGCGGGGCGAAGATCGGGCGGGGATTCGTTCCGGCGCGGTCGTCGCAGAGGGCGAACTCGCCGTCGCCCCAGAGCATGAGGACGCAGACGAGGTTCACGCGGCTGGTTCCGTCGTGGTGCGGCGTGATGCCGATCGATCCGGGCTGGTAGCGCTGGAGCACGATGTCGTTCGGTGCGAACGGCGTGGCAAAGGGCGTCCGTTCGAGCGAGTCGAACGCGCGGGAAAGGTCGGCGACGACGCGTCGCGCGAGCGTGGCGATCGGGTGCTCGCCGGACAGGTACGAGAGCGGAGAGATCTCGACCTGCTGCCGCACGTGGCCGCGACCGGTTGTTTCCGGCTGGAGGGCGAACGGCAGGTTTGCCGCCGACCAGTACAGGTCGAGCGCACGGTGCACGTCGATGACGGCGAGGGAGATCGCCCCTTCCGCGTCGATGCGATCGGCGATGGAAGCGGCGGCTTTGAATGGTTCCTTTGGGTCGTCGTAGATGGGCATTGCATGGACTCCGGAGCGATAGGAAACCATGAAGGAAATCCGGTGTCAATAAAAATCCCGCGACCAGATCAGTCGCGGGGGAGCGCGTACGTTCGGATGACGAGCTGGAGGCCGCGCATGTGCCAGCCGGTGAGCTCGCGCGGGCCGGTGCGGACGAGGCTCTTGAGCGGGCTCGTGGCGGGGAGGCAGTCGAAGCCGTCCTCGTGGAGCCAGATGAGCGTGCGCCGGGAGCCGTTGTGCGCCTCGGTCGCCGCGCCTCCGGGAAGGCGGTGCGGGTCGCCGATGATCTTCCAGGGAGACTCGGCGATGCGGCAGGGATGGCGGAGGTCCGTGATGTGACCGTAGATTCCCGATACGAGGGCGTGCCGTCGGGTGCGGATGACCGACGTCCACGTGGAAAGGTCCGGGGCCGGAGGAATGTGGAATTCGGACGGCTCTGACCCGCACCGGACCACGGTTCTGCCGTCGGGAGTCCGGAGGATCGTGTGAATGCCACTTCCCTCCATGATCACGCGCGCGTCGACGTCGGATTCCGCGAGCACGACGACCTCGCTCGGGATGACGCGCACGGGCCCGGAGAACACGGTGCCGGTGAGCGGGCCCGTCCTGGAGTCGGTCCACGCGACGTATTCCGGCCCGTCCTTGCCGAGGCGGATCGTATCCTGCTGGATTCGCGCGAACGGCAGTCCGACGGCGGAGAGCCGGCGTCGCGCGTCCGAGTCCGTGACGACGACGGCCTCGGCCCGCCCCTCCTTGGGAGGATCGAGTCGGAGGGACCCGGTACCGGCATCGTAGCCGAACGTCCGGTTTCCGAGGTCGTTCGTGACGATCCTCGTTTCCGTTCGATCGGCATCGTACTCCTTCAGTCGCGATCCCGTGAGCATCGCGACGTTACCGCGAGGTCCGAACGCGACGCTCGTGACGGGGCTTGTCGATGGTATGACGCGGGTGGTTTCGGAAATGCGAAGAGGTGTGGGAGGCGGTGTCGCGGAAGATAGATCCATGATTGCCCTCGTATGGCGAGCCGAAGTGAACCAGATCTGGACGCGATCGTCAATGTCGGGTAGGGTCTCGGCGGAGGTTCTCAATGTCGATTCCCCTGCAAGACCCGCCAGGACACGTTCGGCCGTATGCGTGCGGCCGACGCCTGACCTGGTACAAGGCCCGTCTGACCGCCGCGAAGATCGCGTGCGCCGCCATGACGATCATGGTGCTCACAATCGGACGCTCGGAGTACCGTGCGACCGGTTCCGTGACGTTTGACAGCGTCGTCGAGATTGTCTTCTGGGCGACGATCGGGAACGTGATGCTGTACGCGGTAATCGTGAGCCCGTCGGCAACTCTTGGCGGGAACGGCGACCTCATCTGGATGCCGAAGGAAATCCTCCTGCTGTCCCGCACGCCCGTCGGCTGGGCCCTGCTGCGGGAGGGGGTAAGGATCTCGGAGCGACGAAGGGAGATCGAGAACGGGGAGCGCAGCCTCGCGGCGTTTCGAAGGCTCGCGATTGCCCTGGACCCGCAGCAGATCCTGGAGCTGGAGGCCAGCCTGTTGGCAGCCTGGAACAAGACGTTGTTCGACGAGGAGGATCTCCTCAGCCGCCAGGGCAAACACCTTGCCGGCGAGGTCGTCGCACACGACGCGTCGCTCGCGGCATCGCCATGACCCAGGCGTTCTGCGACCCTCCCGGCCACAGGCGGCCGCGGTGCGCGCGGGAGATTCCATACCCGATGGTCGCGTATCCGTCGCGCCTGCGGGTCGCGCTCGACGTCGCGAACGTCGCGGCACTTGTCCTCTATGCGGTCGTGTGG
>Ga0194060_10001225_pt1 | contig 18464 bp, 33 predicted proteins | sample SepL225m_MetaG_FD_163427 | JGI IMG/M metagenome (GOLD analysis project Ga0194060, IMG submission 163427) | Anoxic zone freshwater microbial communities from boreal shield lake in IISD Experimental Lakes Area, Ontario, Canada - Sep2016-L222-5m | ecosystem: Environmental > Aquatic > Freshwater >...
GAATCGAACCTTGAACCTCTGGTTTTGGAGACCAGTGCTCTACCAAATTGAGCTACCGTGGGATATACAGCGTCACTTTGTCATACTGCGGGAATCGAACCCGCTATCTCCCGCTATCAAGAGCAGGCGTTGCGCCACTTCAACTATAGCATGATCTGGGAGTTTATGGCAGTGAACTCCCAAAACCAGACGTGGGGGGAGCAGGAATCGAACCTGCGGAGTCAAGGTTATGAGTCTCGACGAGCTACCAACAGCATTCCCCCAAAAGCCGACACGAACAGGACTCGAACCTCCACGTCTTACGACGACACTTTTCAAGAGTGTAGCAATGCCAAATTGCGAATCCCCCCTAAGTTTCAATATCCTCGAAGGAGCATCCGTGGCAGATAGGACATTCATAGGAAACCGCATACGATTCACCTGTTGATTCATCTTTACTCCACTTCATTCTGAACTCCATAACACTCACTGTTCCGCAATCCATGCAGACCTGCAATGTGATATCTCCTCCGTTACTGTTGACCAATTTCATAGCGATTGAATTTTGATTTCTGTGAGAAGGGAAGGACTCGAACCTCCAACCTCCGTTGTGTTTCAAGGCTTACTGCTTTTAATCGAGTTTCTTTCAAGTTATGATCCTGATACACTGGCTCGACAAGGTAACATGCTATCAACGGTGTGATTTCCTCTTCACCACCTTCTCGCCCACACGGCAAGGAATCGAACCTTGAACCTCTGGTTTTGGAGACCAGTGCTCTACCAAATTGAGCTACCGTGGGATTGTGTTGTGGGGGAGCAGGAATCGAACCTGCGGAGTCAAGGTTATGAGTCTCGACGAGCTACCAACAGCCATCCCTCTAAAATGTACCGGCTTTCCGCTCTATAGTACGGATAATGCGGACTTTAGTGTTCCGTCGCCGGTCGTGCCTGACATGACGCATCGGCCTCGAATCTCCCTTCTTTAATCACAGGAGATCAACCCTGTGAAACCTGCTTGCCTTGTGAGCCTGCTGGAGGATAGCGAGAGAACCTTCCTTTCGGAGTTTTGCTATTCAAAAATGAAATGCCTGCGAAAGATGAACCTTCCAATTGGGCACAGCTTTAAAATATTGGGATCGTCTGCATCCAGTGACTCTCTTTTCGCCGTCCGTGTCACAACGTTGATTTTACCCGTCTCCTTGAACACCCATGAGACTATCCAGTACTTGTCCACAATCCGGTGATATCCTTCTCCGGTTACAAACTTTTTCCTGTAAAGAATCTTGTCCCCAATCTCAAAGTTTCTCATGCCAGTACAATTGATTGTTGAAAATATACCCACCACTTTGTTAATACAGCATTGAAGTACTACTACTGCACTATGTTTTCAGGGAGTGGTGGGAATTTGGCCATCATGGGCAGGCATCGAACCTGCGTCTCGCCCGTTCCCTCGCCGGTACTGAGGACGCTCTTCCCGTCTAAGCTACCATGATAGTGGTGCGGCCAGTATCGAAGCTGGCATCAGGGCAGCCGGTGGGCCACCCTCTCTACCATTAAGTTACGCACCAAAAAGATTAAAAAGGCAGGACTTGAACCTGCATGACATCCGGTTATGGACTACAACAAGGGTTGTCAACCCCCTGCATAGCGTATGGTTCCTCTGAATTGCCCGCTAAGGCTTCTTCCGGCCATTTGATGGGCTTTTCAACCCAACCTGCTCACCTTTGCAATACCATTTCTGCCACTTGTTTAATCTGTGCCGCTGGAAGGAATCGAACCCTTTAGTCAAATGACACTGGTTTTACAGACCAGTCTGCTTCACCATCAGCGATAGCAACGGCATTTCAAAATCATCCAGAGATAGTAATTTTGCATGATTTTTGAACTTCTCACGGGAATCGAACCCGTACACAACCATCAGGCGGCTGCTCCTAAGCGAAAAGTTCCCAACATGTCAGACAGTTGGCAACAAAGGCAACCGGTCTGGAGCATAACGATAATCTCCAGCAAGGGTTGAACCTGTGACAGTCACGGGCCGCGACCCCGTACCTCTGCATGGCCAGTGCAGGATTCTACGCCTTAAAATACACTGTCTTTAGTGAGATCTCCGTCTCAAATATCTGAACCTCGGAACTATTGTTCCGTTTGGTTCCGTAACTTCGGCCAAAAATAGAGATTCGTATCGGCACCACACTTGAGGATCTACTGACTCCCCTTCCAACGCCTTGTAAACCACCATTTTTTGCCCGTTCTCTGCGCTCCTTCCTACCATGAGCACCTCGTAGGAGCTTCCCTTAAAGTGCCGATACACGCCCCCCACCACCGCTTCTTGAGGATTTAAACACATTTCCATAGTTTCAAAATTTAAGTTGGAGCCGAAAGAGGGATTTGAACCCCCGACCCGCTGTGTACAAAACAGCCGCTCTGACTACTGAGCTATTCCGGCTTATTCCGAACCAAATTTTCAAAAAACATTTGCCGCTGGGGGCTTTTTGTGGAAGTGTCGGTCACGAACCTGTTTTTAGCTTCCTGGGCTTCACTTCCTACCTAATGAGCACCAATCATAGTATAAGACCGAAAATAAAATTTAGAAGTTCCCGACTATTTTCTACTTCTAAAGCTTGTCTCCTGAAAACTCAATATACCACTATCTTTTAATTTCTCACGAACAATTCTTTTTGCATACATTATTGCCAAAGTTATTTTTGCAATTTCATTTACCTGCTCCGAATCGGACTCCTTGCAGAGTGTGTGTGGCCTTCCGTCCCTGGGATCCAAAAAGGTGCTGGCTGGGATTTTGGTCACAAGCAGGTTTGCTGCAATGTCTACCATCCACTCCACCTGTTCCTTCTCATTCAGATCCCGCACTGGCAAAGCCTTCAAAACCTTAGACTCTGTAGCTGGGGGCTCTGGCCATTCCATTTCTGCCTTGCAGGGATTTGTGTAAACTAATCCTGAAAATTCATCCATTGTGTGTAATTATTAGAGGTTATCAATACTTTACTTGGAGACTTGCACGGGATTTGAACCCGCATTACGACCTTATAGAGAGTGTTAACCGTCTCTCGTATCGCGCCTACCATTCGGCCATCAAGTCTCAGTTCGAGGGGAGGCAGGTCATTAAACCCACACGGGAGCCTATTCTCTCACTCCCCTTCCTTACGAGGAAAACACCACTAAACCCCGTAAATTATACTGCATCAATCAGCTCAATCGGCTTTTCGCCATAGCCATTACTCAAGAAAGCGGAGTATTCCGATAGCCTTTGGAACGCCAAAGCGAGGTTCTTGGTTTTAAAAATCTCACTGGAATTGGTTTCGTCCCACACAGTGTACTCTTCATTTTCATCCACCGTAATTTCGCCACCCTTTGTGACGTTTGTATACCCTGAACGATCCTCCCGTGTCTCTTCGATTTGAACGCCCGCCTGAAGAAGCAGAAGGTCGCCTCCGACCTTGAATACCAGTGCCTCCCTTTCAGCCACAATTCGCTTTGTCACGCCAAGAAGCTCATTGATGGTGGGAACGTCTGTCTCACGGCAAGTGACCTGAATGTCGTTATTCTCGATCCACACTTTGGCCGGAAGGTTCAGCACGACCACCGTTGCCGTGAACTCATAAAACCAGTTGACGAGATCCTCAAACTGCTTCTCTGTTAAAACCCTGGGCTCAACTACGGCTTCAACCACCGGCTCAACTACGGCCTCAACCACCGGTTCAACCACGGCTTCAACCACGTTCACGATCTTCTTTCTTGCACTTTTTTCCATTACAGTTACGGGATAAGGTTAAAAAAAAAAAATTGCTTTTGTTGTAAAATCTTTTGGCTCTCTCTGCCGATCAAAGTTCACTCTTCAGCCGGAGCCTTTAGGATTCAAGCATGACCCATAAGACTTGGTACTTCCCGACCCTGGGGTTAATTCCCCGCGCTTGACAAGGAGTTCAGATACCCCTAACTAAGCAACAAAAGCAATGAATAAAAAATTTGTTTTGTACCACCATGCTTTATAACTATAAGACCGAAATTGATGGCCAGAAGTTATAAAATATCAATATTTTGAGTTTAACAAAATGAATTTCTTCAGCCGGTCAATATCGTATGCCGCAACCCATTCGGTGTTGAAAATTTTGGCTGGCTGTCCATCTCTGCTCACCTGAAATTGGATTTTTGAGTCATTCAGCACAACGCGAACGGTGCCGTCAACGTCTGCCCCTCCAGAGGCTGCAAGGTCAAACAATTTCTGCTTATCGTTGATGGTCAAAATTACGATATGTCCTTTTGACAGTATGGTTCCATGTAAAATAATCATGATTTCTTCTGGCTATTGGTTATTTTTATTTTCACTCTGTTATTCGTTTCCCGTAAATCTTCAAATGAGCAACTCACCCTCTTTCCCTGTTTGCTTTCCAGTAAAGCGGTGCTTGGCCCTGTAAAGCCTATCAGTCTCCAGACAAGCGCACGGCTATATGCCCATGCACAATGGTACTTCAGCCCGATTGTCGGCTGTTGCACCTTCTCGAACTCCAATCTCATTTCAGGTGTCATTGTCCTTTACTAAAACATTCAGAAAACCAACGGTTTTCTATCAAAACTCCGTCTTTGTTCTCTTTCACGGTGATTCGATTTCCCTCCCCTATGACCTGTAGCAATAGGCGATGGTCTTCGGCCACGCGCACTTCTACAAGGTTGTCAGGATACGCCGTGATCTCCAGCTTTCCATTGATGCCTTGGAGGCGGATGATTTCACCGTGAAATTCTTTAAAATCCATTTTATTGTCCGTTCGGCCCTTCACACAGGTTTCCCCATTGCTCCGCCATTGCTTCAGCAATGCCCAAATACGTTGTCGAACGTATTTTCCAGCGGTCGGGGCTTGGCCCCAATTTATTTTGCCCGCCTGGGGTTTGGTTTGTCCATCTTCCACTGGCAGGTGTCTCCAGAATGTTTGTCGGAGTAAGCTTCGGCAAGTTCTTCAGCCAAAGGCAGGTGCTCTTGCTCTCAGGGTGGCCAAATTGCCACGGCTGAATAATCTGATCAGGCTTGCGAATCTTGCTGCTTATAACCGATATCGGATTCTCAACCATAATCCTTGGAATGTTTGCATCCATGAGAGCCTGCACAAAGTCAAGTGCCCTCTGCTGACGGCCATCGGCAATCTTCTGGGCAAAGTACCGGCTGCCGGACACGGCAAGGTCGGTACATGGCGGGTGAAAAATTCCCAAATCCCAAACCCAATTCTTATCTTTCAGAACCTCCAGTATGTCTCCAGTAAAGTGCCATTCAGGGTTCCCATCTGTAGGGAGAATATCACACGAATATGCTTTGTGCCCTCTATCCCTAAATGCTTTGGCTACCCTCTGTGAATACTCACACCCAACAATTACTCTCATATTATTTCCAAATTTTATGATTAACTATTCTATTTATTGTAGGTCTCGAAACTTTAAATTTGCTTGACAGTATTTTATCTGTTTCCCCCTCTGCCGATAACCTGCGAATTAAATTAACCTACTCAAGGGTTAGCTTGGCCCCACCATTGCGAAGATCCCAAGTTCCATGAAACTTCTTGTCATGTTCATTCTCTTTATGAGTTCCGTACCTTAAATTTGTGCTCCAGTTCTTTTTAGAATCTCCATCCAAATGTCTTACTACCTCTCCAACTGGCCTTTCCCCTATGAAAGCCTCCGCTACTAAATTATGAACCCTCGCTTTTTTCTTCAAGCCATCAGAAGAGCATAAAGTAAGCCCAGCGTAACTTTTTTTATCAAAACTTGGCCGTAGATCCTTCCACTCACCTTTCCATTTGCTTTGAACTCTTCCTAAATTTGACACCCTATATTGAGGAAATTTAGCTATGACTAAAAATTCCTCAATCATAGTTCAGGGCACAGTTGTACTTATCTCCCAAAATCATTTTAAGCTACAGCATACCCAAGTTCTTGTGAAGTATATTCCCTGAGTTTAATCAGGAAATTGTGAGACTGTTTTTTCGTCAAGCCAATCAACCTTCCAACGGTCATTGGAGGGATAGCCGACCGGTTCATTTGCCCAAGTTCTGCCACCTCAAGATTGTATGCCTCATGAACCTCGTTTGACGGTTCAATGACGTTCGCTACAAACTTGTGAAAATCTTCACTTACTGAGCCTGCAAAAGCCAGAAGCCTTTCGGTAAGGTCTACAACGCCCGCGAAGTCTTCAGGGCTTTCCTGGCGATTTCCACGGTATTCATTGGCACTTTGAAAAAGCTTTTCTTTAAGCTCAACCTCCATGCCCTTGTCATACTTGCAGAGGTCGGTCTTGCGAATTTGCCTTCTGGTATGATCGATACCCCAATCGGTCAAGACTTTTTTCATAAGCCAGAACCTGTTCTTGCCCTCGATATGCTGAAAGCCCTCGGTGGAGAGTTTTTGAAGAGCTATCAGGATAAGCTCCTGTACCAACTCTTCCCGTGAATAGTCCAAGTTGGTCTGAATTTTGTACGAACAACTTTCAATCAGCTTGTAGTAGTCTTCAATCTTCAAGCCGTGGTTCGGATTCAGGTCGTTTGTCATTTGAGTATTGGTTTGGTGTTTTTGTTATTCACTACCTTTATATAATATGGAATAATTTTACTATTTCAAAGTTATTTTTCCTTATTCAAGATTATTTTGTTCACCTCCCCATATACCTCTTCTATCGCAAGAAACCCATCTTGGAAAATGTCAGAGATATGGTAAACCCCATCCCGTAAATTCTCAACCCAGCACTCAATCAAAGCTGGTATCCACCACAGCCCATACAAAGCCACGCACAAGACCCGTCTGAGGTAAAATGCAAATTTATTAATCTTCATGGCTCCCTCTGATTAAAATTGTTCTAACAATTCGTTTTGCCAATTCCCAGAACCCCAAAACCAAAACCACGGTCACTGAAAAAGTCATAACCCCGACCACGACGTTGGCTATAAGCTGGATGAAGGTTTTTATAAGTATTTCAAAGCCGTTCATGCTGCACTCCACTTTTTGTACTCTTTGAAAAGACAGAACCCTAAAACTAAAGTGCATCCTCTTGCAGCAATCTCACGAAATATTTTATCCTGAACCGAACAGTTATAAGACACCGGTAGCTCCGCCAGGACAAAAGCCATAAAACAAACCGCTGCAAAAAACGCGTAAGCCAAAAATTTTTTCATTGTGATGTTTTTATCGTTGTTGAAACTTTACCTAAGTAATCTACAATAATTTTTTACAAAAGCAACAACTATTTTTCCAAATCAGGCCAATTTTTGATTAACTACCATTAAATACATGAGCCGGAAGGCAAAAAATTGCAAGTCTCCGGCTATTGGTTTCATAGGAATTTTATTTTTACGTTTGAACCACTTCATTTAAGTCTCTCTTTTAAAAATTGATAAATGTCTCTTGCTCCTATCTCTCGTGACTGGATGCCTTTCATCAAGTCATCAATCACCCCGATATAGTGACCAAAGTGCTCCATTGGTACATGAAGCATTCCGTTATCGCTTACATACGCCCTCTCAAGGTTCTCTTCTACGATCATGATCACGTCATCCATAAAGGTGAAGGTGAAAAAGTTTTTATACTTTTTCCATTTCTTTTTAAATGGAGCGGCCTTTTTGCTGTTTATTAGGAATATTCTCATGATTTATTCTATTGGTTGATATACTGTTAAGACCGAATTTTAGCCCCAGAAGTTCTCGTCAAAAGTCAAGAACTTTCCAGCCTCCACCTTCTTTGTAGGGCTTTTTGAAAATGGCCCTGAATTGGAAGGGGAAAAGCTCGGCTGCAATTTTGATTTTTGTCTTCCCATCACCCAGCCAAACCCCTTTGGTCTCCATGAACTCCATCTGGCCATTGGCCATGAGCACGGCAAAGTCTGGGGTGTAGCTGGAGCCTTTGGCCAAATTAAAGGTCACACCCTCAAACTTATACCACAGAATATCTCCGCTGATTAATCTCTGCTGAAGAACTTTATCAAATTCAGCTTCCAGTTTATTCATAACTCCAGCCTTCATCCGGCCAAGAGCCAGAGTTCTTTTATTCACCATGTCGTTCTGCAAACCCATTTTGGTTATTAAAATCTTTTCTGGCTGCCAGTGCCGTCTCCAAATCCAGTTTCTTTCTCATATTTTTCCTTCATAGAGTTCTTTTACTCTGTCCACTGACTTTTGAAAATAAACCTCGTCCTGCAATCGCCCTGAATCAGGCCCCCGTCTTTGAATCTTACTTTACTCAATTTGATTCCACCAAGGTTGAAATTCCACCATGCTTGTGGGCGGTAATGCACTTATCGAACATGGTCTTGATATTGTCCGAGTGGGATATCATGTATACGCATGACCCGCTGAATAGCTCGCTCACGGCCTGAACCACGTTTTCAACCCCAACTGCGTCCACTCCCTCGGTTATTTCGTCAAGGAAAAGGACGTTGGAGCCTGCTCCAGTGACCTCGGTAATGAATCGCTGGAAGGTGAAGGTAAACACAGCGTCAACCCTCCGTTTTTCACCACCTGAAAGGTTTTTGTAGCTTATCCACTTCCCTTCGCTCTTCTCCATTTTGATTTCCACTCCCTCGGTGCTCCCCATTTCAAGGTAGATCACTACCCCATCAAGGATGGCCGGTGATATCTCTGCCAGTGCCACGTTGATATAGCCCAGATACTTTTTAATTATGAAGGATCGGAAAGGGCTTGAGGGGAGCATGAGCTTTTCGAGGTATCCAGCGATTTCCTGCTTCTGGCCGAGGTCTCCCTGCTGTTGTATGCAATATGCCAGAGACACCTTCAGCTCCCCAATGACTGCCTCAATGGCGGCTATGTCCACTTTTACCTTATTTTTTGCGAGCCTCGCTTGAGCACCCTGCAAGGATGCCGTGAAGTTTGTAACCCGATTTCCTATCGTGTTCTGTTCCAAGATACTGGCTTGATACTCTCCATTAAGTTTGACGTATACTGGTTCCGCCTCCGCAACTTTCACTTCTGCCATACCCTTCAGGACATCCGCCATTTCTGCCTTTTTCTCCAGCTCCATCACTTTGTCGGCGGCCATCACAGAGCCACAAACTTGGCACGATTTCCGAGCAAGGCTTGACCGGTATTGCGCAGCTTCTGAAGCCAGGCTGGAAACTTCATTACGGGCTGCTTGCAGTCTGGTTCCCATCTTCTGCAAATTTGCGATGTCATACTTTGGGAATGCTGCATACTCCGCCTGAGCCACGCCAAGTTGGAGAGTGAATTGAGCTATCTCTGCCTCTATCTCGGTAATGACAGACCCCATGAGCTGTTTTGATGTCTCCAGCTCCGAATTTTTGGAAATGAGAGACCCCTGCACAACGCCAAATTCCCCGTCAACCTTCTGTTTATCGCGGGAAATTTCCTTTAACTTTGCATTAAACCGTTGTTTGTACTCCGCGTAGAACGTGCTGCCTATCATGTCTTCGATCACCCCTTTGCGGATTGTAGGTGTCAAAGCCGTGAAGCTTGGCATGAGGTTTTGGAGAATTGCCACAGTGTGGACAAAAAGTTCATAGCTCATGCCAATGGACTCCAGAATCAAATCTTTCACCTCCGCTATGCGCACTGGTGTGATATTTTCACCATCACGGTAGATAAACGCCTTGTTCGCGTTCTTTTTGTGGTGAAAGAACCGGTGGATACGGTATGTGACCGACCCTTTCATCCAGACAATCTCACCCTCAAAATCACCTTTCCCGTCAGTGGAAGGATCTTCCCGCTCAAATTCCCCATAAATTAAAAATCCAGGTAGTTCAACCAGTGAACTTTTCCCGCTTCCGTTCGATTGAGCCTTGTCAGAATCGTGGTTCTGGCCCAGGACGATGTACAGGCCAGTTTTAAATTCGTGCTCAATGCTGGCAAAGCTCATGTAATTCTTTGCCTTCATGCTGATAAATTGAACTCTTTCGCTCATTTTATGCCTCCCCAGACATCATATTGTAATGGAAACATTGATAAAAATATTTTTATTTTCATAAGTCCGTGTAAATTATAATTTGCCCTTTCACGGGTAGTGAATACTTCCTTTCCATGTAGTCAATCTCAAACTCTCCAGTACGTGTGTCGTCAATCCGTACTTCAGTGTCATCCGTAGCACCAGCCATCCGGCACTCAAACAACTTTTTCTCAAGGTCACGTAATGTTGTCATTGTGCACCCCCGATTATTCCAGTTAAAATTTCCATAGCCTCTGGCCTTGCCACAGTCACGAACTCCCTCAAAAGGTCGTCCGGCTCATGAACCTCGTGTTGCGCCTCACCGTCAACCGCCCCTTCCACTACTTCTCTCTTTTGTGGGGGCTTCTTTTGCATATAGGTGTAATCTGCCAATGCAGCATCCACTTCTTCACGGTTTTCCGCAGAATACAGTTTTATTAGCACCTCTTTTGGTTGATGCTTGAGAGCCTCATCAACTGAGGTACAAAGTACATAATGTTTCGATAGGGTGTTCCGAATAAATTGAACTTCCCTTGTGTCGAGGTCAATAGAGCACATCCCGTATGTAAGTTCACCTCTCTCAACAAATTTGTTTTGAACCAGAGCCCCAGGAAAATAGGCGTTTTTCACTATTTGCGGTAGGTGGATATGCCCCGAAATAATGATTGGCCCTTCTGGAGTGGTCACGCCGTTGTTCGATTCTCGCCCACTCTCATACCGTGCTCCGGTAAATTCGTTGTGAGAGAATATGTAATCGCACGAGGCCATCTGCTCCCAGCCCGCAATCAGGTTATCAGAATCACAGAAAGGCAAAAAACCTATGCGTTTCCCCGCCAAAATCATCTGTTGTGGTTTTGTCAAGACTGTGCAAATATCGTTTGAAAACACCGTCAAGCTTGTAATGATTGGATTCAGTGAAATGCAATCATGGTTTCCCATTATGATAAAGTGGGGAATACCCAAACCCTCGCACGCCTTGTTGATAAGCTCCATCCCTACCCCAGCCGCATGTAAAGCCTGAACAGGAATAACGTCATAATTCTCAAAAACGTCTCCGAGATTTACCACAAAAGCAGGCTTTACCCGCTTTATTTCATCAGCCACCGCCTTGAATCCACGAAGCACGTTCTCAAGCTGAAGCGAAAGACCCGTAATTCCAGTGTTGTTGTAGGGAAGGAAACTACCTGTCAGTTTTAGGTGCTGGTCTCCGTATGCAAAAGCTTTCTTGTTCATTTCGGTTCTTGTTTGGTTTCCTAAAGACTACAGACCGAAATTAAAAACCAGAAGTTCCACTTTTGCTATGAAATCGCCTCACTTGGTGTTCTCATACCTCTGAATTGTGAGGTTTATAAAACTTTTTTCAGTGTCACACCCGACAAAATGCCGACCGCCACCGGCCAAAATTGTAGCGACACCCGTCGAACCAGAGCCCAGAAACGGATCAAAAATAACGGCTTCCGGCCCTGTCGAAGCCAGGATTATTCTTCTCAACAGCTCCAGAGGCTTCTGAGTTGGATGTTTTCCGAACCCCTTCTCCACTTTCGGAGTGGTGGGAATACTCCAGACTGAGCGCATTTGCATTTTCTCTTTTTTCATCTTGTCTTTTGGCCACTGGCCCATCTTCATGGCAGCATAGTCAAAATAGTGCTTTGCCTTCTTATCCTTCTTGGCCCAGAGAATTGTTTCATGGCTGGCCGTGAAACAGCGACAGGATAGATTAGGGCTGGCATTAGCTTTGAACCATGAGATATCATTGAGAAGGTGGTATCCGGCCTTCTGCAAAGAGTATCCGCACTGATAGATCGAATGGTACGTGCCGGTAATCCAAATCGTACCATTGGGCTTCAGCACACGCCTGCATTCATTTATCCAAGCATCGTGAAATGCCGCATCCACCACGAAACCCCGTGAAGCGTCCCATTGGCCTTTATTTACGCTCGTTCTCCTTCCTGAAGCCACGGAGCACCCTCCGTTGGACAGGAAATAGGGCGGATCGGCAAAAATCATGTCAAAAACCCCGTCCGGCCTTGACCTCATGAAATTGATGCAGTCCCCTTGATAGAGCTTGAAATTGGTGTCCTGATAAACTGGAAAGCTCATGGTGTGTATTTTAAGTGCCTGAAAAATTCCACAAGGGTGGGAACTACCCACCCAATAAATAGTCCCACAGTCACCCAAAAGGCCGCAGTTTTGGCCTTTTCTTTGAGTATCATGTTCAACATAGCTCCGTTTGGAAATTCCATTACTCCAACCCCCTTATATCGTCAAGAGCAAAGACCTCGTTTAAGGCATTGCGCAAGTCCCGTGACTGGTCATCGTTCAGGGAGCAATAGGTTCCAGGATAAATGCCTCCGAGTTTTTTTCCATTCCTGAAGGTGCATTTACTTCCATAAACCGGTTTATCCAGGAAGTTCAGCCATCTGACGGCCAAAACCATTTCTTCTGGATCCTTGAGGTTGAGGTAGTACTTCAGCGGCTTCAGCCCAGCTATGACCGGAGCATATTCCAACCCGAACGTGTAGGCTGGAACTGGTAAGCTGGTCACTATAGCTCGGCCAATATACCCTCTACCGCTTTGGTAGACGAATATCATGTCTCCGACCTTGCTCTTATTGAACCTGTTTCCCCGTGCACTCACAAAGTTACGTTCCAGGCCATATTCAACCAAAGCGTTGGTTACTTCTTTCACTTTGGCTTTGCCTTTGTCTGCACTTACATTTCCCACGTTGCAGTGGAATCTTCCAGTACCGGTAATGAGTCTCATATCAATAGTTGTCGTTGGTTATTGGATAAACATGCCCAAAGGCATGGTAAAGGAGAAGGTCTCCGTTGGGCATCAAAACAGTTTTGGTGCATGAACTTTCGTGTACCCGCAACCTATTTGCTGCCCGCATGAGCTGCCTGATTGGAGTTTTCATGTCACCTATTTGGAATTTTCCAAAGGTAACAATGTCTCCTTTAATTTTTATTTCGGTGTTTGCCATAAGGGCTATGTAAATGGTTAAAGAATAAAGACCGAAATTGACGGCCAGAAGTTCTGAATTAAAAATCTGGATTCTGTCGTTCAATGGAATACCTCCAGAATGGGGTGTTGGGTTCTCTCTTCCTTGCCAAGAATCCTACAATTTTCCCATTGTTTGTCCGCTGAGTATCACCCAGCTCCAGGTTCTGCATTGTGCAAAACCTGTTTATGGCAATATCGTATGTTTCGTACATCCCTATGTATTGACGCACAAATCCAGTAATTCTAAAAAGATGTATTTTATTACTCATGGTTTAAGGTGTCAAGAGTTCGTGGAGCATAGCATACATTTTTTGACCATCATTTCTGCATACACATCGGCCTGTGCCGTCAACCGGCATACACTCAGCATTGGCCAAAAATATTGGACAATTGTGGTCACAACTGGAATTATAAAGTTCACACAATCCCTCCAGGGCCCCGTTAATTTGCTCTCGCGTTATTGCTTCGCCGAGAACAAGACCGATGATCACTTCAGTTATCATAGTTGTACTCTCCTCTTTCTTTTTTGCAATCGGTTACGGTATATTGTATATCGCTCCTCTCCAGAGGGATTTGGAATCTCTTTTCCCTGAAAAGCCAGAGATTGAAGTCTATCAAAGCTATGTCCACCACTGACACCCCGATCTCACCAGAGTCAAAGACTGGATATGCCGTGGTGAAAATCGTGTTGCCATAAATTGAGTTTGCTGCTTTGTAAAATGGGCTATGGGCGCGAACCCAAAGTTTTACCTCCCAGGAGTCCACCAAGGTATCCTGGGTTTCCTGTTCAGCTATCCGTGTGGCCCTGTTTGGCGCAATGGCTGGCCTGCAATCTTCTGACCATTTCAGCATGTCATCTGGTGTAGTCATTTCCCCCGTGGGCGTGGTTATTTCCATCTCAAAAAGTCCTTGGTTTGGTGGTTAAATTCATTTTAGGAACTCGGATCGATAAGCACATCCTGTGACCGTCATTCCACTTCAGCTTATGGCCCAGGATTTCTTCAATCGAACCTTTCTCAAGGATCTCGTGGTTCCCGTCACTTATCCATTCTCTAACGGTTTTCCCGTCCACCCGCTCCCGTGATTTTTCAGGAACAGAGTCAAAGGCCATTTCAGTTCCGTCTTGGTTGACTGCCACAAAGGATATAAGTTTCTCGGTTGTCATTGCAGTGGTGTTTAATGGTTATGGTTGAGTTACTTCGATGGAGTGTAGTGCCATGTAGCTTTGTACCATCCATTGCCTTGATCAGTGAAGGTTATAGTCTGACCATCTACTTCCTGGACGAAGCTACCTGATTGATCCTCAAGATAGGTGGTCTCCGTGTAGTAGTAGGTGTAGCTGGATCCATTCCACACCGCCTTCACCCCTATGATCGATCCATCCTTACGAGTGATAGACCCACTCTTGGTCTTCCAGTCTATGACGAGCCTCCCAGTAGACTGATCGTAGGTCACTACACCTGACTTGGGTAGAGTAATAGGAGTAGGCTTAGCATTTAGAACTTGATTTAAGCCCGCCGCCGCGACGATGGTGATGGTGAGGATTATACGTTTCGCTATGTCTTTCATTGTAATGGTGTTTAATGGTTATCTTATTTCGTTTCTGATTTAATCTAACAAACTTTTTCCACTTGTCAAGCCCCTTTCTTGATAAAATGCCATTTATTTTTCAAAATGGCATTTATTTTCAATTATTTGTCGAAAACATAAACTCTCCTCTGAATCCTTGTGTCCTGATGTGTTCCCGAAGCCTCCGGTTTTCAGCCGCCAACTGGCCATTGCGAAGCCGCAGTTCAGAGACAAGCTGAACCAGGGCTTCAATCCGTGCGAGCAAAAGAGCAATTTTCATGGCCAGTTTGGTCTCCGGCTTTTTATGCGCCCAAGCTCTCCGCAAATTCTTTCATGAATCTTATCTGGAGGCTCACTGGCATCCAGCACACAAAATCGGTTTGGGTGTTTTTTGGCTATCATTTCGTAACCATCACTCACCTTCTTGAAAAACTCAATTCCTGCCCGCTCCATCCGGTCAAGCTCTCCGACCTCCCCGTCCTTACTCCGCTTCCTTGCCATCATTCCCTCCGGATCCAGCCGAAGGTAGAAAGTTACTGAAGGCTCCAAGTAATCCGTAGAGAACTGGTTGATTCGGTCAATCATATCCACGTCCACTCCCCTGCCATAGCCTTGGTAAGCCGTGGTTGAGTCATAGAACCTGTCCATGATAACCACTTCATGGTTCTCCAGTGCAGGGAATACCGTGTCATTTATCAATTGTGCCCTGCTTGCGGAGAAGAGCAAAAGCTCGGCCTTAATCGCCATCTTCCCTTTACTGTCCAGCAACAGGCGACGTATGCTTTCTCCCAGCTCCGTACCCCCAGGCTCCCGCACAACGACCACCGGCTGGTGGCGGCTCCGGTATTTTGCAGCAAGCATCTGGATTTGGGTTGATTTCCCAGCTCCGTCAATCCCTTCAAAAGATATTAAATTTCTCATATTCCCTCCCCAAGCCAACCAAGTGCCGTTGCTGTGTACGGGAAGTTCTCAGTGAAAATCTCTTGAATAGCGAGGGCTATGTCACGGTGCTCCTTTTGAGTGTGCTCCGCCGTGCGTATTTGCAGATAATGGATCCAGCTCCGTATGGAGCCTTTCATATAGAGTTTGGTTGTCGTACCAAGGGGCAACAACACCCTTGCACACTCCTTGGCTATGCCTCCCTCAATGGCCTGATTGTACAACTCAAAAGACAGCTCGGCCACTTCTTCCTGTGCAGCCTCGAACCATTCTTTTGTCAGTTTACCAATGTTGTTGATACTGTTCTGACGGTTCTTCACGTCCTGCCGACGTGCCTCATATACTTCAATTCCGGTGGCCTTGGCATAGCGTTGGCTGTTATGTACCACAATCCCATTCGCAACATAATTATGTGATGCGTGGTTCACTTCTATGTCATACGTTTCTTCTTCTCCGATACTCTCTATTGACTTGATTTGTTTCCATCTGACCGTGAGCCTTGCTGCCTTTCTCTCATTTATGGATTTCTCTTTATGGCAAGTCGAGCAGATAATCTGAAGATTGTCCAAACACATTGCAAGCTCCCGATTAACCGAACAAGGGATGATGTGGTCTATAACTAAATTTTCGGGGGATCCACATAACTTACACTTATTCCCTGCCTCATTTATTAATCTTCCTTTATGTTTATTCTGCCACTGCCAGATTTTACCCCTCCATGAAACATTTTGGGAATTTCCATTTACGTATAAATTACTATCCACCCCCTTCCTTGAAGATTTTTGCATTTTTTGGCGGGATGCTTCAGTATGGTTTTTTCCTGCCATAGGCTGAAGCTCAGAAGAGATTCCCTTGTTCCACACCTCTGTGTAGAAACTCACTTCTTCATGGGTAAATTGTATGGACAGTTTTTTTAACCATTTTCGGATGGTGTGGTACGAAACTCCAGCCTCGTTTGCAATTCCTTGAACCCCTGTTCCGTTGTTTATGCTCCGTTGTTTAGCTTGCGTCAGCCAATCAAGGGATCGGTATAATTCTTGGCCATTTACCGCTACCACGTCTCCAACTTTTAACTCTTCAAGGGGTAGGAAACCCCGCCCATAAGTCAAAAACTTATGCTCTTTTGTGGATTTTAGCCCCTTTCCATCTTCCAGTGTGATTTTGAGAAGAGGTTTAATCCCTGTCTTAAAAACCTCTTTTATCGTTGCCCGAATAAAAACCCCTTTAGCTTCATCAAACACCCGCACCCCGCCTTGGAAAATAGCTTTCATGCGAGGATCGCTTTGGTATTTGTATAAGGTGGCGATAGATATTTTTTTAGTTCGCCCATTTACAGGCAGAGTGGTTATAAGACTGTCCCCAGAAATACAAAACTCCTGAAAACTGAAGCTCCTGTGCCTCAAAATCTGCGGTGCAATGGCCCGCGTGGTGGTAATCTCCACCGTCATATCGGCCAGTTCAAAAATTGACCAATGCTGATTTTTGATGCAGTAAGCCAGGAGCCCCTCATAGTTTTCATCGGTCTGACGTGGGCTGGAGACCCTTGCACAGTAGACCATGAGTTGCTCTGGTGTGTCAAACTCCGGTGATTCACTCCGGCTGATAAATTTTACGTTCATGTTGTTATTTTATTAAAGGTTTTTGATAATACGTTTTCCAAGTTCTGAAGTATAGGCCATAGAATCAAGCAAAATTTCAGCGGCCTTCACTCCCTTCTTCAGAACCCGCTGTTGACATCCTCCTCCGCCCTAAAGGACGAGGATTCCTACTGCGTCAGACACCCCGTGGTGCTGATAGCTTCGGCGAGTTCCTGCTGCTGATGGCCTTGGAGCACCATTCACTTGACAGGCTGAAAGGGCATGTCCTGCCCTCTGTATATTGAGTGCTGCGTTCAGATCAGCATTTTCTGCAAATCCACACACAACACACTCAAACCTGGATTGTGTCTTACGGTTCTCACTGGACACATACCCACATGCCGAACACGCTTGACTTGTATAGCCTGGATTGATGGCAACGACCTCTCCGCCACGCCAAAGCTGTTTGTATTCTAACTGCCGACGAAACTCCGCCCATCCCTGATCGAGAAGAGATTTGTTGAGCCCAGACTTCGCTTTGACATTACGACCCGGTTCTTCAATCGTTCCTGATGCTGATTTGCTCAAGTTGCTGACTTTCAAATCTTCGAGGACAATCACAGCGTGGTTTTTGCTGATGATCGTTGAAGCCTTATGCAAAAAGTCTTTGCGAATACAAGCAATATGTTGATGGAGTTTAGCGATCTTCCTTTGTTGCTTTTTCCAGTTACTACTGAACTTCTTTTTCCTTTTGAGTTTCCTTTGCTGTTTTGCCAGTTTCACCATGTTTTTTCGATAGGCATTGACAGGTTCAAATACCGTTCCGTCTGACAGGGTAGCAAATACCGTAATACCAACATCCAAACCAATAGTAGATGTTGATGGATGTACCGGTCGATCCACTTCCCGTTCAGTCTGAATACTGGCGTACCATGTACCAGCCACACAGGAAACGGTGATATTTTTGATTACCCCATCAACCTCACGGCTTTTCCGATATCGAATCCATCCAAGTTTTGGGAACTTGATGCGGCTGTTGACTGCATCAAGATGAAATCCTTGCGGAAAGCGGAAACTGTTATTGGAGCTTTTCTTTTTGAACTTTGGATATGCTGCTCGTTTCTCGAAAAAGTTCTTGTACGAACGGTCTAAATCTTTGAGTGCCGATTGCAAGAGTTGTGCAGGGGATTCTTTGAGCCATAGCAGATCCTTTTCTTTTTTCCAGACAGGGAGCCAATCGTTCATACCGAAATGGTTGGTATGTTGTATTCCTGCTTCGTGGCTCACTATCTGAATTGCAAGTGCTTTGTTCCAGACGTAACGGCACGACCCAGCGATTCGTCGCATGAGCCGTTGTTGCTCCCCGTTTGGTTCAACACGGAATTTGTATGCTTGCAAGAGTTTCATACTTTAATATATTCAATCTATGGAAAAGAACAAAGAAATAAGAC